>Ga0187889_10001189_pt1 | contig 28590 bp, 31 predicted proteins | sample June2016WEW_7_10_2_FD_132992 | JGI IMG/M metagenome (GOLD analysis project Ga0187889, IMG submission 132992) | Peatland microbial communities from SPRUCE experiment site at the Marcell Experimental Forest, Minnesota, USA - June2016WEW_7_100 | ecosystem: Environmental > Terrestrial > Soil >... | reverse complement strand
GCGCAGGACCGAGCTCAGCGACTCGGCGGTGACGCTGGCCATGCTCAGCGTGTAGAAGCCGAGGATCGGCGGCAGGCTCGGAGGATCTGCGTCGCAGCGGCACAGTACGTACACGCGACAGATGCCGGCGCCATCGTTGGTCAGCGCATGCCGGGCAAAGAAGTCGTCGAGTGGGTGCTTGCCACAGCGAAAACCAGCCGCCACGTCGTCAGGCTGAAGACGTCCGGTCCTGTACGAGGCGGTTTCCCGAGGGCTCATCGGCCATGGCGTCGAGCTGCTGACCGCAAACGGGGGCCCGGCTTGCGCGGTCTATTCGCGAGGTCATGCATCTTCACCATCGCGCTAGCTGGCAGTTTGAGTTGTTCGGAATGCGCCGTCCATTCTAGTGTCGCAAGCGTGGGAGTTGCCATTTCGCACACCGGTCCCGGCGTGACCGCATCAACGGTCACCAGCCGCCTGCCGCGACGAATCTCGAGAACGGCCTTCAGAAACAGGGCGACAGCTTCATCGACCACCTGACTACGGCTCAGTCCAAGCTCGTCCGCAAGCTTGACCAAGGCGTCCCCGCGGGAGTCTGGAAGAGTGGCTTCTAGTCGCATGGCTTTACCCGAAAGATTGAGGGATATCTGAGGGTACCGCCCCGGGCGTGACGGGTCAACCCATTTGCGCGTACGTTTCACTGGTCGCTGTCCCCCCGCACAGATTCCAGCGCTGCTAGGCCAGCTCTGGGTGGACCCAGGTTTCCCCGATGTCTTGATCCGGAGCAGCGCACCGGACGCGCCCCTCGCTGCATGTCGCACGGCAGCCAAGAAAGAGGGAACGGGCAGCGCTAATCCGGTCGTCTTGGCCTTCTCCTCGCTCAAGGGCCTGCCTTCTACACCATTTCCAGTCGACCGCAAGGTCATCCCCTCCACCCCCCATGCACAACCCGCGATACTTCCTACGCTTTTCCTCGATCCAATTTTGGCACCAGACGACATTTCCAGCCGACCGCAAGGTCATCCCCTCCAGCCCCCCCCATGCACAACCCGCGAGACTTCCCACGCCTTTCCTCGATCTAGTTTTGGTACCAGACGCGGTTTTCCGTTGGCAATTGTCGGCGGTCAACTGCACCCGGCCGGCATAGCCGCGTCGTGCGCCCGATCTGCGCTCAACAGTTGCCCTTTGCTGAGATAGCTTGTCAAATAGGCGTCATGAAACCGTGTCTGTTCCTCCTAGCCGCAATTGGCGCTCTGTGTCTGCACCTGGCCTGTGGCAGTAGGTCTGGTTCATCTGCGACAAACACCGACGCTGCCCCTTCGAGCGCTGGAAGTGTGGAAATTGGCGCCGGAGGATCAGCCGGCGCGGGGGGCACCGGTGCCACCGTAGTGGCGGGCGGAACTGGTGGCGAGACTGGAACCGGTGGTGTTCGCACAACCTCTGGATCGAGCGGGGCCAGCGACACACCCGATGGCGGGGGAAACACGGATACCCGCACGCACGCCATCACTGAGTTCACCATCTCCGCGGAGTATAGCGCGCCGAACCGCATTACCGCAGGCCCCGACGGTAATCTTTGGTTCACCGAATACGCCGGAAACAACATTGGCCGCATCACGACCGGCGGTGCGATCACTGAGTTTCCCATCCCTACCAGCGCCAGCGGCCCATGCGGAATCACGCCAGGACCGGACGGCAACCTGTGGTTCGTGGAGACTACCGGGAACAATGTCGGGCGAATGACTACCTCTGGCAGCATCACCGAGTTTCCGCTTCCAAATCCCGGTAGCGTACCCTATGGCATCGTGCCCGGGCCAGACGGCAATCTCTGGTTCAGCGAAAACAACGCCAGGATCGGCCACATCACGATCGCAGGCGCGATCACGGAGTTCGCAGTTCCCACGGCTACCGGCTCCGAGTCTGGGGCCGCCAGGCCGCGTGGTATTGCTGCCGGGTCCGACGAAAATCTCTGGTTCACCGACCAAAGCGGAGGCTTCGTCGATTGCATGACTACCGGCGGGATTATCTCTCCCTTCAAGGTTCCAACCCGCAGTAGCCAGCCCTACGATATAGCAGCGGCGCCCGACGGCGATCTTTGGTTTACTGAATCCTCCGGCAGTCGCATCGGTTGCATGACCACCACGGGAACCATCACCGAGTTTCTCCTTCCGACCCTTGGTACCATTCCCCTCATCATTACACCTGGTCCCGACAACGCGCTCTGGTTCACGGAGAATGGTAGCAACACCGTCGGCCGGATTACCTACGATGGCACCATCTCAGAATTTCCCATCCCAACGGCCAACGCCTCGCCTACCGGCATAACGACCGGCCCTGATGGCAACCTCTGGTTCACCGAGAACAACGCAAGCAAGATCGGCCGCATCACTCCATGACCCAAGACTTTGGCCGTCTGTCGGCGTCGGCGCTACTGCCGCAGTGTCTTCTCGAAGCAGGTTGCCAGCTCAGCCTGTTCATTGCCACAGAATGGATCGCGGATGGCACCGATGCCGTCTTCGTCGCACTCCCAGTTCTTTGTGGGCTGCCGCAGTAGGCAGTCGAACAAGCCGTCCATTTCACCGACACACACGGGCGCCGAGGCCATGGACTGGCAGCGAGTTGCGCATTCCTCAGCATTCCTACAGCCTAGGGGCCTGGAAATCCGACAGATGTCTGCGCATTTCGCCGAGCGTCTGAGCCTGGAATCTTCACCCCCCGACCGGCGCTCCAAGGCTACGTGCCGCGCCGCATCTGGCTGGATCGGAGACGCAGCAGATGCGCTTGCGACCCGAGCCGCCGGTCGTGCAAGCGCGCTAGAAATAGGCTGGTGCGAGTCGTACCGTGCCTTGCATCCTGCGATTCCCAGCAGGACCAGCGCGGCCGCAGAGGCGAGCCACCGGCATGGGCGGCTGTTCCTACGAGAAGACCTTCTTGCATTCGTGCTCATGGAACCAAGGGGAGGGCGATCGTAGTCGAGCTGATCTGCTGGCGGTCTATTCCCGTAGCGGCCAACCCTTGTGACGATTCCAGATCGTCGATGGACGTGTAGGGCACCAGCGCGGAAACCTGACAAGTGTAGGTTGAGCCGCTCGGAAAGCTAACGCCCACGGCCTCCAAATCTGGCCATCGAAGCTGGCTGGCAGAAGTGTACGCCTGAACGTGGGGTGCTGCTGGCGTAGCAAAGTCTGGGCCTGCGTCGAACAGGTAGACAGCGTTCGTCACCCCAGCCCACGTCAGCTTCGAATCGCCTGCCGTCGGAGTTCCCGTTACCGGGGTCTTGAACTGCGGCGGAGCTTGCACCTGGATCGAGAAGTCCGTCATCCCGATCCCTGCGTCGCATCTGGTGGCCTGGGCGTAGCCAAAGACGTCCTGTATAGTCGCGCAGTAGCTTCCACCCAGAGGCCCCAGGTCGGGCAATTCGCAATCATAATTCCCCGACGTCGTGCACTCGTCGAGACTAATGCTACCCATCGTACCAGGGATGTGGTAGCTGAACAGGATCCCCTCCACGCCGTTACCGGCATACATCTGGACGCTGCCGGCGATTCGCCCAGTGGGAACGGTGGACAGCGATAGATCTTCACTCGCCAAGCCCCCGTCGGTCAGCGCCAATGCACCACTGGCCAGGTATGCACTGGTCCAGTGTCTCTGCTCCGTCCAGATTTGTCCAATGGACACCAGGATACCGGCGACCGAAGACTCTCCAACCCATCCAACGTCAACGGGTCCGTACCCCGGTCCGGCGCTCTCGAAAGGCTGGCCGAGGGACCAAGTTGAAGTGCCCCTATCGGCGAAAAAATAGACAGTTGCCAGGTGATATGCGTCGACCGGGAACGGAAAATCTCCTGAGAGCGTTCCGGATACGGTGGCCGTGTGCGGTGGGTCGTCGAGCGCTGAAGTGTAGGTCGCCGTGTGCGACAGGATCGGATCTCGCCTGGTCAGTCCATAGTAGACCGAGATCTGCGTGCCATACGGCTCAGCAACGATCGCATCGTAGGTATTGGGTACTTCAGCGAATGCGAAGCCACCGTTGCCGTCCGTGACGGTTTGCTGACCAGCGATTACCACTGTCCTACCCGGAGCGCCACGTCCCCACCCAATCGCGACGACTCTTCCGCTAACCGGGGCACCTCCGCCGTCCTGACCGCCTTCAGAGAAGATTCCGGCATCCTCCGAGACTTGCGTCCCACCATCCAGGGTATTCTGTCTCTGCCTCGAACTCCCAGCAGGAAGACCTCTGCTGCATGAGAACAGCAGCAAAAAGCCCGCGAGGATGGTCATCGCGACAACGCGATCGGCAGTCACTCGCATGACGCGACCATATCCGCCGCCGTCTTGCAAACGCCGCTGATACACTGAGAGGGATACCGGCAGTTGGCAGTGCTATCACAAGAACCTTCATCTTCGGAAGGCGACGTGCAAACACCGAACTCACTGGGTGTGCCGTCTCCTCCGATGCATGGCGCGCTATTCGAGCACCAAGTCCCTTGCTCGAAGCTACAGGTCTCGCCCAATGCGGCATAAGATATTGGGACGCAGACATCGCCGCCACCCTCTTGCCCCAACAGACAAAATTCATCCTTTTCGCGATTGCACTCCAGATTCTGGCAGGGGTCGCCCACGTCCTTCCACGGCGCACACTGGCCATCGATGCAAGCAAGTCCCCAGGCACATTGAGCGGTGGTGATGCACCCGCCGCCCGGGCCGCCAGGAGAGGTGCACACCCAACGGGTTACCCCGTCTGGTGCCAAAACGAGATCGAGGAAAAGCGTAGGAAGTCTCGTGGGTTGCGGATCGAGGGGTTGGAGGGGATGACCTTGCGGTCGGCTGGAGATGGTGTAGAAGGCAGGTCCTTGAGCGAGGAGACGGCCAAGAAGAAGACCAGTTCGCCGCTGCCGTTGCCCGTGCAGTTCCTGGCAGCCTGGGTCGGAGTGTGGTGCGCACGCGCGCTGCAGCAACAGGTCGACTACCTCAAGGGGGAGAACCAGGTCCTCAAGGACAAGCTCGCCGACCACAACCTGGACCTCACGCACGCTGACCGACGCCGACTGGCAGTCCTTGGCCATCTCTTGGGCCGCAAGCTCTTGGCCAAGGTAGCCACGATCGCCTCGCCCGATACCATCTTGCGTTGGTATCGCGAGTTGGTGGCAAAAAAGTACGATGGGGGCAAGCGGCGCCGACCCGGACGACCGCGCAAAGCCAACGAAATCGTCGAGCTGGTCCTCAGGATGGTGCGCGAAAACGAAACCTGGGGATATACCCGGGTGCGAGGCGCCTTGAAGAATATCGGCTACACGATCGGGCGCAGCACGATCAAGCGCATCCTGAGGGAGCACGGCATCGACCCGGCGCCCATCCGTGGAAAGCGCATGCCGTGGTCGAAGTTCATCAAGGCCCATCTCGGCGGGATCGTGGGGATGGACTTCTTCAGCGTCGAGGTGATGACGCTCTTCGGACTGGTGCGGGTTCAAGTCTTGTTCGTGATCGATATCGGGAGCCGGCTGGTACAGATCGCAGGGATCGGGCACGATGTCGAGGGGAGATGGATGGAGCAGATGGCTCGCAATCTGCTCGACGTGGAGGATGGCTTTCTGCGCGGGAAGAGGTATCTGATTCTGGATCGGGATCCGCTGTACACGGCGGCTTTCCGACGGATCATGAAGGATGCTGGCGTGAAGGTGGTGCGATTGCCACCACGGAGCCCCAATCTGAACGCGTATGCGGAAAGATTTGTTCTTTCGATAAAATCCGAGTGTCTGGAGCGCATGGTTCTGTTGGGAGAGCGGCACCTGCGCCGTGCCATCGCCGAGTATATGAGCCATTATCACAGCGAGAGAAATCATCAAGGCCTGGGGAACGCCCTCATTGCTGGCCTACCGAAGGAGAAAGACGCCGTTGGCCCTCCAGCCCGTCGCGAGAGACTCGGCGGACTGCTCAGCTTCTACTACCGAGAGGCGGCTTGAGCCGTTCGATCCCGTTTTGGCACCGGACGACCAAACTCGAGCCGACTCCCACATCCGAGGGGACGTAGGGCAAGTCCATCAAGCCCCGACGATGGTCTTCCTCCATCGGGGCCACCACCGCGACAACACGTCCACTCCATCCTGCCGGCGGTCTGGCGCGTTCGCCTTCTGCGGGCACGTCAGGAAGCTCCACCGACCGACGAGCCAGCTCGGCCATCTGGCCGATGGGTGCCACCACCGTCGCCGCCCCCGTTCGCGGCGCCACCTTTCCGATGGCTGTCGTAACATCGCCCGCATCCTCTGGCCCCATCCCCTCGTCGAAGAGCTCGAGCGCCAACCCCCGCTCTTCCACCGACGCAAAGGGAACGAGCGCTCGCCCCAGGGCCATGATGGAGGGAAATCGTGCTGCCCTCTCCCCGCTCACTGCCCGCAGAAGAACCACCACGAGATCTTCAGGCAAATCGGGCCGCGCTTCCTTGGGCGGCACCAATCCCGACCGCATGATGGCGAGGGCAAGCTCTGCCTTTTCCTTGTCCCCGAAGGGGCGCTTGCCGGTCAACGCGAGGTACAACAAAAGCCCCACGCTATACTGATCCGACAGCTCGTCGGCCGCCAAGCCTCTGAGCAACTCGGGCGCCATGTAGGCCGGGGTCCCAGGGATCTGGCCCGGCGCCGTGGTATCAATGTCACAAGACCTCGGCTTGGCCAACCCGAAGTCCAGGACCTTCGCGACCGTTCCGCGGTGGGTCGTTGTGGCCAGGAACACGTTTGCGGGCTTGAGGTCGCGATGGACGATCCCAAGCCGATGGCACGCGGCAACTCCCCGGCAGACGCCGAGCACGACACCCACTCCCTCCGCGATGCCCATCGCGCCCTCGGCGAGGCGATCCCGCAGGCTCACGCCCCTCAAGAGCTCCATCACGATGTATGGGTGCGCTCCGTGCAGGCGGAAGTCCTGGATCCGGACCACGTTCTCGCTGTCGACCTTGCTCAACAGCTCGGCTTCGCGTTCGAAGCGTTCCAGCCCCTCGACTTCCCGCAAGACCTTGACCGCTACCTCTCGCTCCAGGTCTGTGTCCCACGCTCGGTAGACATCCCCCGTGCCGCCGTGTCCGATCGGGTCTCTGATCTCGTAGCGGCCAAGCTTCACACCTCGTCCAAGAAGTTCTTCCCTCATTGCCCCCTCCCCACCCTTATCCAGACTTCTAGGCTGTCGGTTCTCCACGTCCCGCCAATCGCATCACGATTGGCCGAGTCATCCTCAACTCCGAGACTGGCGTGATGGTATCAGCTTTTCCGCGCTCCGGGATAGCCGGACATGCCGGACCAATCCGAGCCAGTCGTGCTTCCGCTACAACGCCAGGCGCGAAGACCGCTCCGCTGGCGGGGCTACGTCGGGCGTCGACGGGTGGCACGCCACGTTCCCCGCCCACGCCCCGCGGGCCACCCGTGCCGTCGCTCGAGCTTCTACCGAGTCAGACATTTCCCGAAGTTGCGACCGCACAGGCGGCCCGCTCCATCCGGGTGGTGCGAGCCACGCCGTCAGCGCCACGACCATCTTGCTCGACCCCGTTTGGGCGCGCGTGCCCGCTATCGCACGCACGCGCGCCATGGCAAGCGTCGGCCAGCTGAGTATCCTCCCGTGCCGCGGCGCCTGGCTCGCGAGGGCCCTCGGTGGCACAGGCCGCGGTCAACCTGCGCTCGCTCCGGCGCGCGGCCCGGTCGACGCACTCTGCGGCCGACAACGGTGACGCCAGCTCAAGCTTCCCCGGCGCGCTAGCGATGATCCGCCTGGCGGCCACAATGTGATCCACTCCGAGGGAGCAGCGGCCACTGGTGGCGGCAAGGCTGGAGCCCGGAGGATGGCACCGTATGGAGCCACGTCCGATAACAAGCAACCTGTAGACTTAGCCGCGGCGCGCTCTCTCTCACCCAGACTACCCGGAAATCGAGCACGTGCTCCACCTCGTCGAGGCGCGCGCCCTCATCATTTTCGGCGCGTTTTCTCCCGCGTGGGATGGAGGGTCTTGCCGGCGGCGCAGAGAGCGACGAATTGCTCGATGCGGCGCGCGCGGGTTTCGGGCTTCTTAGCGGTCTGCACCCGCCAGAGGACCGCGTAGCGATTCGCGCGGTCGAGCTCGTCGAAGAAGGGGCGCGCTCGTGGGTTGCGCGCGAGCGCGGTGGCCAGGTCCGCCGGTACCTCGGCGGTGCGAGAGCCGTCGTAGGCGCGCGCCCAGCGGCCGTCGGCGCGCGCACGTGCCACCTCGTCGAGACCCGGCTGCTTCATAGCGCCAGACGCGATGAGCGCTTCGGCGCGTGCGCGGTTGATCTTTGACCAAGGGCTCTTCGCAGTGCGCGGCGAGAAGCGCTGCAGCCAGGCCGACGCGTCGAGCGCGCGCTTATGGCTGTCGATCCAGCCCCACGAGAGTGCAGCGTCGAGAGCGCGCGCGTACGTAAGATCGCTGCCATTACCCTTCGGGATGCGCAGCAGAACCGCACCCGACCGATCATGGTGTTTCGCCAACCAAGCCTCCCACTCGGAGGCATTGGAGAACGTGAGGGTGGTTTCCGCCTTCGCCGTCATCGGTAGCTCTTGCCGTCGAAGGATTGTACCCCCACCGCGCCGAGGTCGACGCCGTCGAGGCGCCCGACGTTGACGACGACTTTCTTGGCGCCCTCGCTCTCAAATCTGCCGAACGAGTGGACGCCGCAGGTCGAGCAGAAGAGCTAGTGCATGACTTGCGCTTCCCCACGGCTACCAGAGCCTCCTGAGCAGCACCACCGCGCCGGCAATCCAAGCCGCGAAGAGCAGCCATGCCCCAACCGGGGCTCGCGTCCCGATGCGACGCTTGGCCCACCTCGGGCCCCAGCGGTCGACCACCACGGTGGCCGCCCTGACAAACCGCTGCCCGAACCACCTCCCAGACGGGTGTTCGAGCCCCACATGGACTTTCCGCCAGACCGTGAGGACGGTTGCCAGGCCGCTCACCCTTCGCAGAGCTCCCACGCGTCACTCGCCTTCATCCGGCGCTTCCAGGCTTTCCTTGGGCCATGGTAGGCCCCTGCGCTCCAGGCTGCGCACCAGCCCGTGCGGCGGTCTCTCCGGAAACGTCCACCGCCCTTGCCCTTGGTTCCAGTCGAGCAGACGCCGATAGCGGTATTCGACGCCTCCGCCAGGGCTGACGGCGACTCCCGGGCGCTCGAGCTCGAGGAGCTCGGAGACGCGCCGGGCGTTGCCCTCCTCGAAATACGCCTGGTACACCACCACGTCGACGGCTCGCCCGACCATGGCGGCCACCGTGGCCGAGGTCAGCCCTCCCACGTCGGCCATCTGGGCTAGGAGCTGGAGCTGGTGCAGGGCATCCTCGCCGTCGTTAGCGTGGATCGTCCCCAGGCCTCCTCCGTGTCCGGTCGAGAGGGCCCGCAGCAGGTAGAACGCCTCTTCGCCCCGCACCTCGCCGACCACGATGCGGTCGGGTGTCTGCCTCAGGGCGTTCTTGACCAGGTCGCCAATGGTCACGCGGGTACCGCCCTCTTGGTAGGGCTCCACCGTCTCCATGGCCACCCAGTTGGGCTGTTGGATCTGCAGCTCGCGGGCATCCTCGATGGTGACGATGCGCTCGTGGCGCGGGATCACCTGCGACATGGCGTTAAGCAGCGAGGTCTTGCCCGACCCGGTGCCGCCTGCGATCAAGATGGACTTGCGCGCCAAAACCAGCGACTCCAGCATGGTCCTGACCCTCCCGTCCACCGAGCCGAGCTCTTCGAGCTTATCGAAGGTCAGCGTATCTGCCGGGAACAGGCGAATCGTCAGGGCGATTCGGGCGCAGGCGGGTGGCACCGCGATGTTGACGCGCTCGCCACCCGGAAGGCGAGCGTTGCACAGCGGGCTGGCTTCGCTGACCTGGCGCCCGATGACCTCGGCGGCGCGAATGCAGGCCAGCCGGAAGTCTTCCTGGGAGCTCCAGCGCACATTGGTCCGTCGATGACCGTGCCATGGCGCACCTTTCACCCAGACGTCGTCGAAGCCATTGGCCTCGATCTCGGTGATCCGGGGATCTTCGAAGAGACCCAGGAGCGGGAAAAGCGCGGTGCGCAGGGCTTCGCTCCACCCGACGGTGCGACCGCCGGATGGGGCCTCTCGGCCGGCCTCGTCGCTCTGGCTATGGCTCATTTTCCGGATCTTGCGGATCTTGCGGCCAGCCGGGTTGATTGACCTTGGGGGCGAGCAGGATCGGCAGCTCGATGCTGGCCCCCACCGCGCCCTCGAGGGTGGGATTGCCGCGGGTGTAGCGCCAGCGGAACGAGCCGGTGGGGCTGTCGAGGCGCACCTCCATCACCACTCCGAGCACCGGTCTGGTCGGCGAGGTCGCCGTTACCGCCCCGACACAGGCACCTCGCATGCGCATGGGTGCCGCCGGATCGACCACCAGGCCGTGCTCCTCGGCCACGTACGCAAACGCCGCATCCCAGGCGGGCTTGCTGATGCCCTTGCAGTTCTTACCCTTGGGCACCACGCCGTCCCAGGCTATCCGGTTACCCGTCCACTTGAACCCGCGCGCGTTCCAGTAGCCGTACACCGGGTTGCCCCTGAGCTGGCGGTAGTCGCCGGCCTTGAAGAACATGCCCATGGTCCGCCGGCCCGCCACCGAGCCAGCCTCGTCGGACTCGGCGTAGGGTCTGCGCTCGGCGAGCTTCTCCAGGAGCTTTTCCGCCTGCTCCGGGGTGAGCCACGCCGGGAGGCCATGTGACCGCATCTCCGCGGGTGGCGACGTGGCCGCCACCAGGGCGAGCAGCAGCGCGGTCACCTGCCCCCTCCACGCTTGACCCAGGTCAGATCGCCCGATCGCATGTAGGGCGTCATGCGGACGTCCTCGGCGAAGAACACCTTCATGGTGCTTCCCGCCTCTACCGTGATGGTGGGCACCACGTTGCCGTAGCGGGCCAGGATCCCGGCCACCACCTGGGAGGTGTTCATGCTCGTCCTCGCCGCGATCAGCTGGCTCAGGGTGGGGTTGGCCGGGTTCACCCCTTCCACGGCGGCGGCCAGGCCATCCAGCATCCCCAGCATGACCGCGCTGCCGAACATCAGCATGAAGTGCCGGTCTACCTCTCCTTCCACTCCCACCGCCCCAGCCCCGTCGAGCGCCGGCAGGTGGCGCACCGGGAAATAGGCGCTGCGCTGGTCGGGGAAGAGGACCCGATCGAAACGCAGGTAGACCCGCACCTGTTGCAGGTTTTGCACCCGCCCGGCAGAGCCGATCAGCTTAGCCCCGGCTGGCACCAGCACGTATTGCCCGTCGAGGGACACGAAGTCGCGCGAGACCATGCCGATGACCGGGGATTCCATCAGGTCGGCGCGCACCTCGTTCACGATCACGCAGTCGAGGAACTTGCCCTGCCTGACGATTTCCTCGGGACCCACGCCGCCCCCGATGCGCATGTCGCCCACCTCGCCCGCCGTGAACGGTTGGGCATGCTCTTCCGCCGGCATAAGGTCGCTTCCGCTCTTCGATGGCCCGGCGCCCAACCCACTCGGCCACATCCCGCCAGCCGGCCCAGTCCCAAGACCAGGCCCAGCCACCCCGGCCGTATCCCTGAGTGCCGCCAGCCGCTGCTCGGCCGACCCGATGGCGCGCTCGGTGGTGGAGGGTTCCTTGCTCCTTGCCTTGTTGCTGCTCTCCTCTTCTCCGAGCTCGGGCTTCAGGGCGGCCCACTTGGCCGCCTTCACCGTCGAGTACCCGAGCATCGACCTTTCCAGCTCGGCGCGCTGGACCTTCTCGTCCCTCACCTCGCTGCCCTCGCCTTCCACGTCGTTCCTTGGCCCGAGGCCGGGCATGCCGTACGTCTCCTCTTCGAGAGCCTCCGGGCCCCCCTGGCCCGCGTGAATTCCCTTGGCGATCTCGGCCGCGATGCCTCCTCGCCTGGCCCCGACCTCGTCGAGCGACTGGTTGGGCGGCAGATCGGCATTCTCGCTCTGACCCACCAGGTTCCCCTCCGGATCGACCTGATAGCCTGAGCCCACGTCGGCCTGCTTGAGCTTCTTGGCTTCGTCTTGCCGTTTGACCTCGGCTTCCTGGGCCTTGGCCAGAAGGCGCGCCTCGTCAGCGCTCACCTGCGGCGCGGGTTTCGAGTCCCGGGAGGCTATCCGCCACGCGATAGTACCTATAGCCCCGGTGGCCAGGCCCGCGGCCCCGACCAAGCCGGCAATCTGCCACCTTGCCAGCACCAGCCGGCGCGTCCTTGCAGGGTTGGGTCCCATGATGACCTGCCCTACTTGAGCCCGATCCACGCCTGACGCTTGCCCAGCACCAGCCGGAACTTCTCCCCGGGCCGCAGCACCTTGTTCTGGATGGTGTAGGTCCCGTTCTCGAGCTCGTAGTTCACCACCTCGACCTTGCCCGCCTTGTCGACGAACTGGATCACCGCGCGGTCCGAGGCATCCGGGACCGTAACAAAGGTCTGGACCCGGTCGTCCACCACCCGTCCGATGCGGAAGTCCCCGCCCCACTCGTAGTCGGCGCGCATGTGCTGCAGGAGGTTCTTGCGCCAGGCTTCCACGTCCGCCCGCGCCCTCTCCTGCTCGCGCCGCTGGATGTAGAGCAGCTCCTTGTCGGCGATCCTTCGCGCTTGCAACCGGACCGGATCGTTGAGCGGGCTGCCCTCGACGTAGATCTCCAGCCCCGCGCTCACCTCCGCCGTCTCCGGCACCCCTTCCACCCTGAGCGAGATGCGGTAGTCGGAGGGATCGGTCTCGACGTGAATGAAGCCCCGGCGACCGACCACGTCGTCGCTGCCCAGGGCGCGCAGGAAGACCCGCGAGGAGCCCGGCGTCGATTCCGCTTTCCACCAGCGGTTGTCGACCCAGATATTGCGGGCGACTCCCCCGCAGGGAGCTCGAGCGCGAACGGCGCCCCCGGCATCAACTTGATCTGATAGACCTTGCCCGCCAGGTACGGGACACGCCCCGTGTCCCGCACGACGACCTTCTCCAACCTCTTCGTGGGTGGCCCTCCGGGCGCGCTCTCCGCAAGCGCGACCGGGGCCAGGATCACGGCGGCGACGAACCAGATAGAACCACGCAGCATCGGGATCTCCTTTCACCCGTATATCCGGCTGAGCTGGGTGTCGGTTCCGCCTGCCGGCGTGGATATGCCGTCGTCGTTGCCGCGTCACCTTCCAGCTCAGGCAGCACAATCGGCCTATGGCTGGCCGCGGAGTGGCTCGCCTGTGGTGTGATGCGCCCTCACGGACAACCGACGTCGCCGACGCAGCGTCGCCAACACCGCCGACCGTCTCGACCCCAACAGCAGAACGTCAGACCGGACGCGCTTTTCGCTAACGAGAGGCGTTCGCGCGCCCGGTGGTCATCGCCGGCTCCGCCGTGATAGCGTGCAAGCCATGCCTCGACGCAGATTGCGCCGATCTCGGGTCTTCGCCTTCGACAGAGGCCGTCGCCGGCCTGGTTTCGATGGCGGGGCCACCCGCGTCTTCTGGTCCACCGGCCGTGGGGTCCCGACCGGCCCCATGGCATCCCCATAAGCTCCCGACCATGCTCGGAACGTTGAATGTCAAGATCCAAGCCATCCAGCCTGGGTAGTCGAGCCCTTCCCAAAGGCCGTGGCGCCTTCGACTTGTCGAGGACTACCACCGACTCCGTCCGCCCCGGCAAGGCGGCAGTGCTGGCGCTCGCGGTTGTCGTGATCATCGTCTATCTCCGGACCCTTGGGGCAGGCTTCGTGCTCTTCGACGACAACCACCACGTCTACGCAAACCCATTTCTCAATCCGGTGTCGCTCGAAGGCATCGCCACACTCTGGCGGCACGCGTATGAGTGGCTCTACATTCCTCTCGCCTACACCATCCTCGCCGGCATCGCCTTGTTTGCCCAAACGCCGGCGCAGGTGATCAGCTCGCTTGGACAAGCCGTCACCGTCAGCCCTGCCCCATTTCACTTTGCCAGCGTTCTCTTCCACATCGCAAATACACTCCTTTGCCTCTTGCTAGTGCTGCGCCTTACCCGCAGCCGCAAGACAGCCTTGCTCTGCTCCTTTCTCTTCGCCCTCCATCCGCTACAGGTGGAGAGCGTAGCCTGGATTTCGGAGCTGCGCGGTCTGACCAGCGCCTGCTTTGCCCTCGCCGCGCTGAACCTCTTGGTCTATTCGCGGCACATCGCTGGCGGCGCCCCGGCCAAGGCCCGCGTCTTGTTCTGGGTGGCCGCGCTCCTCGTAATCTGCGCCATGCTCTGCAAGCCAGCCGCTGTGGTCCTGCCGCTGGTGGCGCTGATCATCGATCGCGGGGCCTTGGCGACACCCTGGCGCAAGTCCGCCGTGACCGCGTTAACATGGAGCGTCTGCGTTCTGCCGTTCGCCTTCATAACCCGCTCGCTACAACACGTTCTTCCCGCAGGCATGTCCCTCTGGTGGCAGCGCCCGTTCGTCGCCGGCGACGCGCTCGCGTTCTACCTCTCCAAGACGGTCCTGCCCATCAACCTCTGTATCGACTACGGGCGCACGCCGCATTCGGTGATGTCGCACGGCTGGGGTTATGTCATCTGGGCAATCCCCGCCTGCCTCTTCCTGCTGGCCCTCTTCTATCGCCGCCGTCGGCCGATGGTCCAGCTCGGCTTCCTCATGTTCGTGGCTTTCCTCCTGCCGAATCTGGGGCTCGCCCCGTTCAAGTACCAGGCCTACTCGACGGTCGCCGACCGCTATGCCTATTTGCCATTGCTCGGGATCGGCTTGATCATCGGTGATCTGGCTTCTGCAGTGCGGTCCAGCGCCGCCGTTGCAGTCGCTTCGGCGGTCATCATCGCGTTCGCCGTTTTGTCGTTCAATCAGGCCGGCCATTGGGCCGACAACACCGAATTCGTTCGCCACACGCTTGATGTCAACCCGAACGCCGGCTTCGCTCAGGCCAATCTCGGCGTTCTGCTCTTGAAGCAGGGTGAGACGACTCGCGCCATCGACCATTTCAACGCAGCTCTGAAGATCGATCCCGATGATGCCAACACCGAGAACAACCTCGGCCTCGCCCTAGTCAAACTAGGGCGCCTCGACGACGCCGAGCTCCACTACCGGAGGGCCATCGAGATCGATCCGCGGTATTGCAAAGCCTACGAGAATCTCGGAGCAGTCTATCTGCAAACCAACCGCTTTGACGCGGCCATTGCCAGCTTGAAGACCGCTGTCGAGCTCAAACCGTCGGAAGCCAAAGCCCTCAATGATCTCGGAATTGCGCTAATGCAGAGTGGCCGACCAGCTCAGGGCCTGGAGGCCTTTCGCCGCGCCGTCGCCCTCGAGCCCCGAAACGACCAGTACCGCAGGAACCTCGGCCATGCCCTGCAGCAACAGGGTCCCCCAGAGGAGGCGGCGCCACACCCGGTTCCCTGACTCGTCGCCGCCAGCCGCCACGTTTGCACCACGCTTGGCTACCGCGGGTAGTGAGGCCTGGCTGTCTCCGGCAGCGCCACGCACTCACCCTGGCGGCTCGACAGCACGGCGTTGTCCCGCTGGGCAATTGGCTGCCACTCGGAAGGCCGGACGCTGGCTGGCGCAATGATGTAGTTCGTGGCCGCTAGAAGGTATACCCACGCCTTTTCACTTGCCGGATTGCTGGCTAGCAGAACGTTCCGATTGAGGTAGGTCGTGCCACCAGAATAGATCTCGTTGCGCACAACCCCCAACAGTAATAGCCCGCATAGATTTGGCTGTTTGCCTGCCTCGACCAGCAGCCGATTGACGGCATTGCTCTCGCCGAATAGGACGCGGCCGTGCGATTCGTGCCGAAGAGGCTGCAAGTCCTTGTAGGTCAGTCGGATGGTGTAGAACAGTCCGCATAGGAACACGGCTGCGCCTCCGACCGCCATGGCGGTCACGCGCGCACAACGAGCTATGCCCAGCCTGTCCAGCCACGAGCTAACCCAAACGAACACTCCTGCTCCCGACAACGCGGCCAAGAGCGGCACTACGGGCAGCAGAAAGCGCGGCTCCTTGTGGCCGATAGCAGAGTGGAAAATCAAGAATAGCCAGCCAGTTACCAGAGGGAGGCGCGCCTCTCGCCACTTTCTGAGCAACCCAGCCGTGGCAGGGAGCAGCAGCACTGCGATCAAGGGAGCTGTCACCAGCAAAGTGCGGCCATAGCTCCAGGGTCCTTCTACGCCGAAACGCTCCCCCGATTCTGTCCAATTGAATCTGACGTACTCCACCAGATGATGGAACGGACTACCCCATGTGATCCAATCCAGCAGACCACCCGCCAGTGTCACGGGCAATGCCCCCAACACCAGCCGCACGCTGTCACGAAACTTCCCGGTCAGCAGCAGCCAAGCCATCGTGGCCAGCCCGAGAATTGCATTAGTGGGACGCAAAAAGACCAGCAATGCCAACCAGGCCCCGGCCCGAGCCGTCCTACCGTCAAGCAGCGCAAGGAGAGCGAGCAGCACGAGGGGTGCGCTGGCAGCCTCGGTGGTGGAGCGAAAGTCGAGTAGCAGCGCCAACGGCGCCGAGGCTGCAAGCAACGCGGCCAAGTCTCCCGCCCGTTCGTCCTCCACCATCCTCATCGCCAGGCGGTACGCCAGATAGACGGCGTAGACGGCAAGAGCGACAAAGGGCATGCGGAGGAGTGGCACTACCGTCAAAGGATCGGACAGGCCGAGCATCGCCAGACATTTCCACAACAAGGCCACAATCCCCGGCAAGAACCAGGAGCGCGCACCGTCGCGAAATTCCCACGTCTGGATGCCAAAGCCGTAGACAAATCGGTGCGCGGGTTCCAAGACTTGGAAAATCTCGTCCGGATGATTGGTACCGTGTTCGAACCAAGCGAGCCAAAGACGTGGCAGGGCGGCTACCACGAGCAGGATGGCCAATCGCCGCCGGACGACGAAGTCACATATGGTATTCACAAACAGGCGGAATCTACACCTCGGCCGCCAGCCCTTTCAAGCTCGCCATTCGGCAATTCAGGGGCAGATGGGCCCACGGAGGCCGTGGGGAGCAGCATGAACGCTGCGAACGATGGCGCTGGGAGGGTATCACACGAATCATCGTCCTATTCCGTTGCTGCGTCATCACGGCCGATCGCCCATCGGGTAATCCGGCCAAGAACGCATCACGTCGACATGACCTCGGCCGGACCACGCCAGCCGCGGGCCAGGACCCGCTCGATCGCTGGCCGCACCATGCATGAGGCACCACCCACAGCAGATGCCGGCCCACGATCTGGCCGAGCGCCGACCCGGTGGATGCCGCTCCGTGTACGCTCGCCATCCCAGATCGGATCTCGCACGTTCCGCTTTGCCTGACGCTAGATGGCGAAGGGCCAGTGCATCGACTTTCATCTCCCTTGCCCTCGCCGCAATCGCCCTCGATCCGGAGCCACCCGAGTTGGCGGCGTACCGGAGGGCCGCGGAAAGGTGGTCCCAACTGCTCGCGGATGGAAGCCGACCCCGGTAACGAGACCATCCGCCTCCTCTCGTCTCCTCGCCACCGTGTCCGTCATTCCTTGGCCTTGCCTGAGAATGGCTCGCATGGATAATGGTGACCCATGACAGCTCGGAAATCTTTGCTTATCCTCGTCCCGTTTCTTCTCCTCGCACGACTCGCACGGGCGGAGGAAGGTGCCGCGCGGAGAGAGCAGATACGTGCGGCCAGAAAGGCCTGCCTGTCGGGCGATTACACCCAAGGCGTGGCGATTCTTTCCGAGCTGTTCGTCGACACAGAAGACCCGACCTTTGTCTACAATCAGGGGCGCTGCTTCCAGCAGAACCAACACTACAGCGAGGCCATCAGCCGCTTCCAGGAGTACCTGCGCATCGGCAAGCAGCTGACGACACCCGCCAGAAGCGAAGCTGAGCAGCAGATAGCCGAATGCGAGCGACTCCTCGCCAAGCAAAGCGGTCAGGCGGCTCCTGCTGCGACCCAAGCTACGAGCACGTCCACCGCGCCTGGTCTTCCCCTTGCCCATGAGGCCGCCTCGTCGGACATAGCCGCGCAGTCCGGGCCAACCCGGCCGCCGGTCCTACAAGAGACCAACCAACCGCCTGAGGGAGCACCAGGCTCATACTTGCGAGTTGCGAGCGTAGTCACCGCGGCGGTCGGCGTCGCCGCATTGATTACGGGTCTGGCTCTCAACCTGAAGGCGAACAGCATGGCCAGCGACTTTGGCAAGCTCGACGGCTACACCGACACCAAAGCCTCGCAGCGCCAGACCTGGGAAACCCTGTCGTGGGCCGGCTACGGTGTAGGGGGCGCCGGTCTCGCCGCTGCCACGATTCTCTACTACCTGGGGAGTCGGTCGGGCGCGGCGAGCGCCACCTCTCTCGCCATCCTCCCGGCCTTTGCGCCGGGCCAGGCGTCAGCTACCGTGAAAGGGTCTTTCTAGCAATGCCCGGGTCCTTGTGGCGCCTTCCTGTTGTCACCGCGAGCCTCGCGCTTGCCTGGTCGCCTGGGTGCTTCACCAGTCCCCCAAACGTCTCCAAGCTCCTGTGCAACCAAACCGCCTACTGCCCGCAGGGTTACCTCTGCGTGATACCGAAGGGTTCAACACAGGGCAGCTGCCAGAAACCTGCTGACGGTGGGGGAGGCGGTGGCGGCCAGGCGACTCCCGACGGCATGGTCGAAAGCGACGGCATTCCCGCTCTGGACAGCGCCGTTTTCCAGGATTCGACCGACGGTCTCAAAGATGGACCAATCGGAACCCCCGATAGCGGAAGCCCTAGCGACACACCACTGGCAGGCCTCGATGGCACTGGCACCGGTACGCAGGAAGACGTGGCGGGAGGCGGCGGCAGCGCCGGGACCACCGGGACGGGCAGTCCGACTTCCTTGGGCGGCACAGGGACGGGCCTCGGCGGGACACCTGGAGCTGGAGGCGGCACCGGTGGGATGGTCGGTTCAGGCGGAATCACGCCAAGTGGGGGAACAACCAGCGCGGGTGGAATCAAGGGCAGCGGCGGAACCGTGGGTAGCGGAGGCACCACCGTCGCTGCCGTGACTTGCCCGACCCCGACGGAATTCAACAACGGCACGGTTTCGGCGCCAACACTGACCGTCAGCTCTGAAGCTACCTACACTTGCTTCTCGGGCTATTCCCTCGTCGGGGTCGATGTCCGCACTTGCCAGGCTGACGGGACGTGGAATGGTGCTCAACCAACCTGCGTGCCTGTGGACTGCGGGGCACTGGCCGCACCGCAAGACGGGTCCGTGGCTGCGCCGACCACCACGTATGGCTCGACGGCGAGCTATTCCTGTACAGCCGGCCACAACATCTCGTCCAACACGCCCCGCACCTGCGAGGCCAACGGGACGTGGAGTGGCTCGGCACCCACCTGCACGGCGGTTGATTGCGGCACCCCGCCCGCGGCGTCGACCTATGGCAATGGCTCGGTAAGCTATACGACGACGACGTACAATTCGACAGCAACCTACTCCTGCGGTTCTGGCTACAGCCTGTCCACGGGGGGCACCACCCCGACGTTGACCTGCGGGGCGAGCGGAGCGTGGAGCAGTTCGGCACCCACTTGCCTTGGCGGTTTTGGCTCGACGTGTTCCGCAAGCCAGAACTGCATATCGGGTGCGACCTGCTGCAGCGGCTCCAGCGGGAGCTGCGACGGTACTCTGCTGCCGGCGGGTGACGGTACGAATACCGCCGAACTCACCGTCAGCAGCGACGGCCTGACCGTTACCGATACCATCACCGGGCTGGTCTGGCAGCGCGACGGTTCGGGTGCGCGCTCAAACTGTGCGAGTAATCCAGAATGCACATGGGCCGAGGCCACGGCCTACTGTGCCGGTCTCTCGCTTGGGGGTGTCACGGGCTGGCGCTTGCCGGCCGTGATGGAGCTCACCACCATCCTGGACCTCGTCGTGACATCAGGAGCGACGATCGACCCGACCGCTTTTCCGAGCACTCCGACAGATTACAAATTCTGGACGTCCTCCCCGTACTCGTACTCCTCCGGCTACGCGTGGGCCGGCGACTTTAGCTACGGCGACTTGACCGATACCCCCGAAAGTACCACTCTCCGGGTTCGCTGCGTCAGCGGTTCGCGCTGCTACCCGACGTCCCGCTTCGTAGCGCAAGCGGGCAACTTGGTCCAAGACACGCTCACGGGACTGGTATGGCAACAGCAACCCAGCACCACCGAAATGACGTGGGCCGACGCCGGAACCTATTGCGCATCGGCCGGATCCGGCTTTCGCCTGCCCACGGTCAAGGAGTTGAGCTCGATCGTAGATTTTACGGTGGCCTCGCCGGGACCCGCGATCAACCCGACGGCATTCCCGAACACCTCGAACGCCGGCTTCTGGACTTCTTCGCCGTGGAATGGCTCGGCCGGCTACGCCTGGGACGTGAGCTTTTACGATGGCAGCGCGGAGACCGACATGGTGGGCGATGTCCAAAACGTGCGCTGTGTCCGCTGAGGAAGGATGGTCCCGTAGCCGCGCAGAACGGTTGCGCGCCACGGGAGGCAACGGCGAGCAACCGAGCTACCAGCTTGAAACCGCAGCTAGGCGCGTTAGATTCACACACTGCCAACGACAACTACAACTACAGGGAAGCTCGGATTGAGATCTCCTGAACAAACCCACAAAGTGCAGCAGGGCGAATGCCTGAGCAGCATTGCGAAAGCGTATGGCTTCGAGGACCCGACTGAGATCTACCAGCATGCCAAAAACGCCGACCTGCGCCGGCTGCGGCCGAACCCGAACATCCTCTACCCCGGCGACACGGTGGTGATCCCGGCCCACGAGTTAAAGTCGTTCGTGCTGGCCACGGGGAAGCACCACAAGATCGCCATTCGCGTGCCCAAGCGATTGCTGCGGATAAAGCTCCAAGGACCTGACGCCTCCCTTCTTGCTGGCAAGGCATTCGACATGATGGCCGGGAAGAAGACCGTCAAGGGTGCCGTCACGTCGGACGGCGTCGTCGAGGCAAAGATTCCCGCAGACACGACCGACACGACGCTGAGCATTCCCGACGCCGGTTTTTGTCTTCGGCTCGCGGTCGGGCATCTGGACCCAATCCATCAAGGCTCGCCTAGCGAGCCAATTCCTAGTGGCGTTCTAGCCCGTCTCACCAACCTCGGCTACTACACGGGACCGTCATCGGATCAGCTGGACGAAGCAGCCAAGTCGGCTATCGCGTCCTTTCAGCGGGAAGTCATGGGCAGGGAAGATCCCGACGGTGAGCTGGACGAAGCGACCCTAAATCGACTGGTCGATGAGCACGGATGTTGACCGATGAGCGATGGTGACGCTGACCTCTCTTGGAGCAAGCGCGGGGAACGCGAGATCCCCGGAGCGAATTCCTCCCCTCCCAAGCCGCCTCTCTCTGCGCAGAATACCCCGCGACTGCGCCTGGTCGCGCCGGTCACCAGCAAAGAGTTCAACCTCATCAAGTTGACGACCTGGTTTGAGCTTAGGCTGGTTAGCGCTCGCGGAAAGCCTCTGGTCGACGAGAAATGCCAACTATTCGATCCGAGCGGCAAAATTATCGAGAAGAAGACCGACAAGGATGGTGTAGTCCGCTTCGACGGCTTGCCACTCCTGCCGCCCGCCAATACCGACTGGCGCGATACTAGCCACCCTGCCGTCGTGTTCCCCGACATTCTCGAAGAGTGGTCGGCGGCCCCAGAAGGCAAGTTCGGCAAGAACCGCGGCGCCCGGGACGACCATCGTAAGTACGATGGCATCGTGTATTTCGTGCCGGACATGGAGGTACGCACGGTGGTGAACCTGACCAACCTCACCGAGGAGCAGAAGCTACAGCACTTCATCCACGCCTACGTCGACAACGATGCGCGCTACAGCGTCTCCAACCCCAAGGAGTACTCCGAAAAGGATCGACGCTGGAACTGGGGAAAGGGTGCGGTCTGCAACCAGCACGTGAACTTCTTTCTCGGCTACTGGTTCAACTACGGGAACGACTTCACGACCGCGGCCAGCTCAACGGTCATGTGCTACTTGCCGCTCTTCAGCTCAGACTTGCACAAGCTCGGCAACGTAAGACATCGGGGATACCTAGAGTTTCTCTCTCCCATCACGGGATTTGGCGACACCCTGGGCAGCAGCTACGATCCCGACGACGAGACGACCTGGCCAGCGGAGGATAATTCCCGCGTGGCCTACAAGTGCATCGAATACATCCGCATGGCGCGCTACTTCGATTCAAGCACCGATGCCCCTACGGACGATGGCAAGAAGCTAATAGATGCGCTCGGCCCGGTTAACGTCTACTCCCTCGGCGATATTAAGAAGGAGACGGTGTCGGCAGCCGAAACACAGATTCGCTCCTGGCTCAAGAAGTTCAAGGCAACCAAGGCCACCGGCAAGAGCGACAAGGACATTGATAAGATCAGGTCGCGCGAGCTGTGGAACATTGCATTCAATCTCGACGACGACGACGCGGCCGATAGCCAGCTTGTCCGCACCCTGCGGGGCAAAGTCACCTGGGATCACCACGCTGGTATTCTGCTGGTCCGCGCAAAAGGAGGTGGACCGCTTACGCCCAATACCAAAGAGAAGGAGCTGTGGGCGTTCTCGGCAGACGGCAGCCCCCATGATCTCGAGATTATCAAATTCAAGAACTTCGCCCGCGCCGATCTCCACAGAAGGTTTCTTCACCTGGGGATTTGGCAGTGCAAGCCGCTCGGGCCTGGTGGATTTGCTCCGTCTGACACGGCCGAAAACAAGGGCAAGATCAGTCCGGAGAATCCACCGCGCTTCATTCACTGGGGGTAGGGTGGTACCGTCTGGCCGACAACTGCTCCTCCTCCTACCCGTCGCGAGCCTAATCGCTACCGGAGCTCAGGGCACACCCGTGTCCAAACGCGGTGACGCTTTCGTTCTCTCCACGGGTGAACGTCTCTCGCTGTCAGACAATGGAAACCTGATTATTCGACAGGGGCTGGCCAAGGCGGTCCTCTCCCTGCCAGGTGACGTGACAGACTTGCTTGGCGTGGACGACGAGACAACTGAGAGTGCCATTGTTCTCACGCTTGGCCGCGAGTGTCCACCTGGCCGAAAGCTGACGATCACGCACAAAGTCCTGCAGGCCCGTATACTGGTGGCGACGGAGGAGCACGGCCAGGGCGTGGCGGGTTTGGCGACTCTCCGCACCGCGGTCGGACTCGCCCCTGACCAAACCGATCTACGCCTCAAGCTCGTCCACGCTCTCCTCACGGCTGGCAAGACGCAAGAGGCAGAACAGACCTTCTCCGACGGCATGCGGGTGACCCCGTTCGAGATGGCTTGGCTGGCGAGACAGGGACACGAGTTTGATGCGCTTATTGCCAACCTTCCGACCGCGAAGTCGAAGGTCGATCTTCAATATCGAAATCGCGAGGCGCCCCCTGCGGGAGTGGCTTGGTCGCCGTCTCGACGCTTGACGGCTTTCGTCGACGACTTATGGACCCTGCGCGTGACGGCGGCCGGAAACCGCGATGTGTTTGAGGGCGCTGTCGCTTGGGGGCCCGAGCTGGATGCGCTCGGGGTAGTCAAACCGGCGGCCCAGCGGAAGGTCGCCAATCGCGTCGCGGCGGCAGAAGCGATGTTGGGGCAGTTGGGATTTCGTTCCCTTGAGACTGCCCGACGCGTCGAGGCCGAACGCAACGACGATTTTCTCTCATGGGTCCGCTGGAAGGATCGCGGCGTCGTGGCGTCGGCTGGCGACATAGTCATTAGGGTGCGTCAGGGCGGCAAGGTCGTGTTCGAAGAGAAGATTGACAGCGTCGGTCCGGTGGCGCTCGATTGGGGAATTTCTCTCCCAGAAGATGGCATTTTGCTGCTCGCCTGGAGCCGAGTCGCCGGGAACGACACCTGTCCCAACGGCAGTGGCATCAGCCAAGTTCCGCTACCTGCGCCGCCACGGTAGCAATCGTCCCTCACCGCGTGCACACGCAGACCACGTTCTCGATCCGCTCTGCGATCTCGACAGGGTATTTCTGGTCTTCGTCGGTGAAGCCCACCGCACACTGCCAGAAGGGTTGCAGCGCCGCTTGCACATGGCTCCACCTGCTCCTCGAGGAATGCATACCTCATCCCCCAAGTAGACGCACTTACGCTGCGCGCGATCCTTGAACGCCGAGGCCATCGTTGGCGACCAAGAATTGCAGCGTCATCGTAGCATCACGGAGGAAGTTGGTCGTGCCGGCCCTCATTTTCCGATCTCCATTCCCTCGCGGATTCGTGCGAAAATCCGGCGCGATGAATTTCTGGACAGAATGGGCGCGCACCCTCCGAGGCAAAGTCAATTGGGATCACCATGCGGACATCCTCCTGGTCCGCACCAAAGGCGGCGGACCGCTTATGCCCAACACCAAAGAGAAGGAGCTGTGGACGTTCTCAGCGAACAGGGGCGACGCCATGCCTGGTCCACTGATCCGACTCAAGACCTTTGCCACGGCCGATCTCCACCGCAAGTTCCTCCATCTTGGAATTTGGCAACGCAAGCTGCTTCAGGTTGGCGGATTCGCGCCGGCGGATACGGCCAGGAACGACGGCAACATCAGCTCGGAAAATCCACCGCGCTTCATTCACTAGGGGTAGCGTGGTATCGTTTGGTCGACGACTGCTCCTCCTCCTACCCGTCGCGAACCTAATCGCCGCCGGAGGAGCTCAGGGCACACCCGTGTCAAAACGAGGTGACGCTTTCGTTCTCTCCACGGGTGAGCGTCTCTCGCTGTCAGACCATGGAAGCTTGCTTATTCGACAGGGGCGCGCCAAGGCGTTCGTGCCCCTGCCAGGCGACGTGGCCGACCTGCTTGGCGTGGACGAGGAGACAACTGAGAGTACGATTGTTCTCAGGCTTGGCCGCGAGTGTCCGCCGGGTCGTCGGCTTACCATCACGCACGAAGCCCTTCGCGCGCGTCTAATGGTTGCGACGGAGCATGATGGCCAAGGCGCGGCGGAATTGGCGTCTCTCCGCACCGCGGTCGGACTCGCCCCCGACCAGACCGATCTGCGCCTCAAGCTCGTCCACGCTCTCCTCACGGCTGGCAAGACGCAAGAGGCAGCACAGATATTCTCCGAGGGTATGCGCGTGACGCCTTTCGAAATGTCTTGGCTGGCGAGACAGGGAAACGAGTTCGCTGCGCTCATCACGAAGCTTCCGGCTGCGAAAACGAGGGTCGATTTCCAATATCGGGATCGCGACCGCGAAGCCCCGTCCACGAGCGCGGCATGGTCGCGCTCCCGACGCTTGGCCGCTTTCGTCGACGATTCATGGCGGTTGCATGTCGTGGGCCCGAAGAATGCCGAGACATTCCTGGCTAATCTGGCGTTGGGCCTAGAGTTGGATGAACTCGGTCAAGTCATTCCTGCGGCCCAGCACAAGGTCGCTAAACGAGTCGCAGCGGCAGAGGAGATGCTGGCCCAGTTAGGATTTGCCTCTCTTCCGACCGGCCAATTCATCAAGGCCGAGCGAAACGAGGATTTTCTCTCATGGGTCTGCTGGAAGGCCGGCAATGTCATCGCGTCGGCGGGGAACACCGTCATTCGCGTGCGTCGAGGCAGCAAGGTCGTCTTCAAGGAGAAGATCGACACTATGGGCGTGGTGGCACTCGATTGGGGCTTTCCTCTCCCAGAGGAGGGGCTGTTGCTGCTCGCCTGGAGCCGAGTCGTTGGGAACGACACCTGTCCCAATGGCACTGGCATCGTTCAGGTTCCATTGCCTGCGCCGCCGCGGTAGCAATCGTCCCTCACGACGTGCGCACGCAGACCACATTCTCGATCCGCTCTGCGATCTCGACAGGGTGCTCCTGGTCTTCGTCGGTGAAGCCCACGGCAAACTCCCAGAAGGGTTGCAGCACCGCTTCTACCCGCCTCGCGTCGTCGTCGCCGGCCAGGTGCAGGCCATCGATGGCGCCCAGCGAAGAGCGTGCCTCTCCGGTAGATGTCGATGCAGGCACCACAAGAACGGACACGCCGGCACATCTGTCGCGGAACCACAACACCAACGTGGCAGACACCCTCCCGGAAGTGGCTAGAACGGCGATGCCAGTCGTTGCCAGGACCTCAGCTAGAACCTCTTGGAAGCTGCGGTAGCTGCGCCACCCGTCGGCAGAGTGCGGCATCCCGACCACGGTTTGCCAAGCATCGAGGTGGTCGTAGCGGTCGACGCCGATAGGGATTGGCGGCTGATCGAGCTGGGGGAGCACAACTTGCTCGTCGGTTCCCGCACCACGCCCGATCAAGTAGATCTGGTCGTTCACCAGGGCATACTCAGAGACCTGCATGACGTCGCGACGGATCTCGCCGAGGGGGATCAGGTGGTCGCCCTGGCAACGGAAGAAGGCCCAAGGTGCATCCTCGCCGGCCAGCGCAACCACGTTTCCCAGCGTAGCCACCAGCCGACCACCGTACGTCGCTTGGCGTTCCAGCTCCCGTGCTGGTCCTGCGCCATCGCCCGCAGCGAGAAGCACGATCTCGTCTCCCTCGACGGCGACCCACCTACCCTCCCCCACCGGGCAGAATGTCTCCCCCTCTAGCACTTCGGCAGCCCTCGCGTTTCCGGAGAGTGGTGCAGGTTGGGCCGGCACCTTGTCGACGAATTGCAATCTGAGCTCCGGGTACAGCATGTTCTACGCCGAAGTGTCGTCGGCGTCGCTGACCAGCATGACCTTCCCAAGGACGAGCTTGCAGCTCCCCGACTCAATCCCGGAAATGTTGACGCAGCCGTCCTCGCCAAGATCGCCTTCGCGAACGTCGCTACCGGCGAGCTCAAGCTGGTAGTGCGTTGGATAGGGCTCGCCGTCTTGGTCGACCACCTCGATCTCGATCCAGTCCTTCTGGCGCAGGGCCTGGATCTGCGAGGGCGTCATTGCCGGGCCGTCATCGGCCCTGGACACGTAGACCGGATCTGGTATCCGTCGCATCAGTACCACGCCCTCGGGATGCGAGAAGGGCGGGCGCCAATCCTTGCCGATCTTCTCACTCGCCTGGCCCAGCACCTGCGCGGAAGCGGGTGATTCTTTCGCCAGGCCGTCCAGCACGTCGCGCGCAGCGGATTGCGAGACGACCTCGTACCGGTCGCGATTTGCCAGGCGAGCGAGGTCATCGGCCACGACCAACTTGTACTGCCGTCCCTGGAAAACCAGCGTGCCGCGCTGGGGCAGCTGGGCCACCAAGCCGCGCAGCTCGGCCGTGGCACTCTTGGCTGGCACGGCTGCCGCCCCTTTCTGAAGGACCAGCACGCGGTGGTCGCGGATGGCCTCGATGATGATGTCGATCGGCCGATGGTCGTACAGCCCCACCGGCCGCATCCACCCGGCATCGAAGTGCTCAAGGTGCGCCTCTTGCGCGAAGGTGCGGGCGCGCTCCAACTGGTAGCCCGAGAGCTGGCGCAAGCGCCAAACCGCTAGTCCAGGGTCCACCTCGTGGTATCCGCTTGTGGCCCGGCAGAAGAACCACTCGCCGCGCGCAATGAGGACCATATCGCCATCGAGGGGGTCGTACAGGGTAAGAGTTCCGCGCAGAGGAAGCATCGCTTGGAGGGTGGGCCGTACCTCGACGACCTCTTCAGGACACTAAACGTGACCCAAGCGCCGCGCAAGCAGGACTGACGCGGTAGCGTTTGCCGCTAACGGATCGCACCACCTCCGGGCACACCACAAGCTCGGCCACCTGCCTGCACCAGATGGCCCCTCATCGCCCAGGCATGATCCGCGCCTGGCCGCCTTGGACCACCTGCTTCGCTCCCTCGAAAACCCTCACCAGGACGAGGAGCAACAGGCTAGATCTGGCGCAAACCAGCCGCCGAAGCCGGCCCGCCAGTTCGTCCAGGTTTGGCCACGTTGCCCACTCTTTGCCGCCTGACCCTCTTCTTCGGGTCTGGGAGTTGCTTGCGCCATCCCGCCAGCACGCACACCCACTCCGCACCGGGTCCATCGATGACAGTGAGACGCATGTCGGAAAACCGAAATTTGTATTCCTTCCAGGTACGCTCCTGCTTCTTCATCGTAGCTCCTAGGCTCGCAATGGCGGCAATCTGGCGGCCAGTCCGGGTTACTCACCCGGTGGCGCCATCCGGGCGGGCAGCGCCACCGACCGAAAACTACCTCGCCGCCATGACCAACGGCCGGGCGTTGTCGTTCGCCGGCATGAAGGTGAACCACCGCTTGATGCCGCTAAAGCGGCCGTGCGCGGCGCGTAGGCACTCTTGCCCGAAGCGTTGCCGTCGGTCCTGGCACTCGCCGCACACGAAGGCGCTATCCGTGCGCGCATTCTCATCGACGTAGAGGACGAGGGTCCCGCAGGACCAACATCGCCGCCAAGCACCTACGAGGATCAACAGACGCAAGAGATTGCATTCTCCGGCGTCCATCACACCACCCCCACGAGTTGGTCCGTCGCGATCGGCATTGCGAGCGAGGTCCCACTAAGGCGACTGATCTCGGCAGCCGCGTCGCGCCTTTGGGGCTGGTCGATGGGCGAGTTGGCGCGGGAGGCGCCGCCCTTCTCTACGCTGGCCGCGTTTCCCTGGGTTTTGTCGAGATCCCTCTGGTTGTCTGGGAGCGCCCACCACGGGCGTGGATGCTCGGCCTTTGGTCGGTGGGCGCACCCGGTCTCCTCCCGGAGCTCGGCCGCCGTCACCCCACGTTCACGGGACGTCGTTCGTGATACCTTCCTCATCGTCACACTCCTTC
>Ga0187889_10001183_pt1 | contig 28662 bp, 17 predicted proteins | sample June2016WEW_7_10_2_FD_132992 | JGI IMG/M metagenome (GOLD analysis project Ga0187889, IMG submission 132992) | Peatland microbial communities from SPRUCE experiment site at the Marcell Experimental Forest, Minnesota, USA - June2016WEW_7_100 | ecosystem: Environmental > Terrestrial > Soil >... | reverse complement strand
CCCGCCAGCTCCCCCACCCCCGGCCGGCCCTCCACCGGCTTCGCCCGCCCCCGTCCCCATCCCCGCTCCAGCACCCGCCCCGGCTCCAGCACCCGCTCCCGCCCCTCCCGCCGCGCTGTCCCCGGCTACTCCCGACCCTCCGCCTCCGGCGCCATTGCGGTACTTCACCAACGCTGCCGGAGGGGTGAGGTCGACGCAACCCAAGGCCAGGCAGAATCCGAGCAAAGGCGCAATGCTGCGCAGCGCAAGCCGCTGTGAACGTGGGGCACGTGAACCGTCCTGCATCGCCATCTCACATTGCGACAAGCCGAGCATGGTCATAGCCCAGCCATCTGACTATAGCACTTCATCGGCGCAGCGGTGCGAATAACTGCGGCGAATAACTGCGGTTGGGGGCGCTTGGGTGGCCAGATGTGTGCTCACCAAGGTGGCGCCGGCAGCGTCACGCCATTAGATGCCAAAATGAATACTGGCTGTGGGGCGTACGAGACTGGGCCCGACTGCTATGGCTGCTGCCGGTCGAGCCCTTGGTCTAAAGGTTGACAGACGGTCAGCACGCCGCCGAATTCCTTCCGGCACGTGCCGCTCTCCTAGCGCCTGCCGTGCTTACTTCGAGTAACCCACCGCTTGGATGTTCTTCATCACGAGGAGGTCGGTTGCTTCTGACGGGGCGCCGTTGGTGATGGCGCCTTCGTAGAAGGTTCCGTACGAGTTGTTGCTGTTGTCACCGCCGATACCCAGGCCGATTCCTCCTGCATTACCCCACCCTTTAGGCGAAGTGCCATTATATGCAGTGGTCAGATCAGAGGCTTTCTGCACATCGGCCATTCTGAGCTCATATTGCCCAACCGGCGTGTGGAGGATGCCGAGGGCAAAAGGCACGGCCATGGACGGGCTTTGGGGATTGTTCGCACTCGACGCTCCCGAGCCTCCGGCCCAGACACCGCCCTCGAAGTCCCCCATGAACCATGGCCCGCTACCCGCGCCGGAACCCCAGTAGCCGGTGCCGAAGAAGATAGTGTTCATGGTGACATACGTGTTGGGATCGGGAGAAACATCGCCGAAGTCCCAGCAACACGCGCCGCCGAAGTGAGTGCCGTCGGCGAGCTCGTAGATGCCCTCCGCGGCATTGCCGGTGGGCATGCCTTTGCCCACGGCCTTGAGCGGGGTCCGATAGCCCTCGTACTCATTCATGTAGAGCGAGTAGACTTTGTGGCCTCCCGCCGTTATCTGGCCTTTGGTCGTAATGCTCGACTCGTAGTCAGTGTCCCCCGAGCGGGTTCCGTTGCCCGCGGGACCTCCGGTCCCGGTCACGAGATCATTGGCGTTGCCGGACTGATCATAGAGCTTCGAGACGGTGCACGTCGTGCCAGAGCAGAACGAATCCACGCTGGAAGTATCCGCGTAGCCGTCCGTGGTCATTGCGATATCTTGGGTGCTGCCGCCCGTGCCCGTGTTCGTTGTCGAGCTTCCACTCCGCACCTGAAACAGAGGGCCAGTGTATGTGCTGGAGAGCGCGCGGACCATGCTGTAGGCTCCGGCACAGGGGGTTTTGGCGGCCGCGTAGATGTCGCATGGCCCGCTGCTTCTCTGGGCGACCCCGCCACCACCGGAGGAACCGCCGCTGGCGGCTACGCCGCCAGCGCCTGACGTGCCGCCCGCGCCACCAGCATGGGTGGCACTCGTCCCGGCCGCTCCAGTGCTGCCACCATTTCCTCCTCCTGCTGCTCCTCCGCTTCCTTTAGTGCCAGCGGTGCCTTGCTGCAGAACGATGGTGCCGGTCGCCGAAAACGGATCAACCGGGGTCACGGTCAGAGTGTTGTTCGCGACGCAGTACGAGTAGGTGTTCGAGTCCCCGGAATTCGCGATGGTGTTGCTGGACGTTGTGTAATTGCCGCTCGTCTGCGCGGCTGCGGAGCCCACTACCAGACCCATCTCACCCTGCTGATTGACGGTTGCCGAACAAGTGCAACCTCCGCCCGTGGCGTCCGTGCAGGATACCGTATCGTATGTGCTTCTCATTTCCTGAACTATCTTTGCGCATGTGGTAGTCGTTCCGGAGAGGAGCAGGCAGCCGGCTGGCAGCGTGATCTGCTCGCTGCCGGTCGTAGTTGTGTTGTCCGTGAAAGTGGTGTCGGAGTTGGCGGTCCAGGTTCCCGTTACCTGAAGGCTTCCGGTCACTTGCACCGTCGGGCAAGTAAGACCGAAGACTGCCTGGGCGTTTACCGGACCCGATATCTGCAGGCACCCCGACGTGACGGTCCAGGTTCCCGTCACACTGCCGCCGCAGGGTTTGACGTCGGCAGTGGCGGTGCAGGTTGCTCCCGTTCCGCTGCTGCCGGCGCTCCCTCCCGCTCCGCCACCCGACGGGCTGGTGGCCCCGCCGCTGGCGCTGTTCCCGCCGCTGTTGGCGCTTCCGCCGCTGCTCTTGCTCCCACCGCTACCGGAAGAGCCACCGGATTGGGACGATCCCCCTGCTCCCCCGTTGCCTCCTTGGCCCGTGGTCCCGGAGCCGCACGCGCCGGGCATGATTCCTGACGCTATTGCGCCGGATGCCATCGCCATCGCAAGCACAGCGGACTTCATCTTCATCGAATATCTCCTTGCAGGGTGGTAGCTGTTCCTCGTGAGGGGGAACGGACAGCGGGATTACATTAACCCTTTTTGCATCGCGCGCGCAGCAGGAAACTCGCCGCACAAATGGACCATCCCGGAGAACACCCTGATGTGAGCGGTCTTAGGAGGTGCCCTAGCGGCTCTATCGGGGCGACCTCGTGGTGCACAAACGGTAATGGCGGAGATCAACGAGTCGGCGATCGTGCTCGGGCAGGGGCTGTGACCCGTCGCGTTGCTCGATGACTCGGAGCGGCTTGCGGCCGAGTACTACCTTGTGCGTCAGCTGACCGGGGTGCCGGTCCGCGTGGCGTTGAGGGCCAATGCCTAGGGCCGCAGGCTCGTGGAGGTGGGCGCCATCTCGACCGAGTAGTGCGCTGCGCCTCGGCGTAGGCTACCTCGAAGAGGGGCTTCGCCTGCACAACGCCGGCGTGCGGTGCGCCGGTCATTCTGGGCCGTTATCCCCGTGGGCGGCACGCCTTCGTGCCGATACCGAGCTCAGAGTATATGGAACGATAGCGTGCCGTCAGCGGACCGCTCACCCCAGTAGGCTTGTGTGCAGGTCATCAGGATGGTGAGCGGATCATCGAGCGAGACTCCCTGCTTCGTCAACGTGAATGGCGGACCGCTCCACAGCCGGCCGTCCTTGGTCAGAAATTCCTGGTGGGCAAAGGCCCCGACGTGGTCCTTCGCGTAATCGTAGGCCGCCGCATGCAGTTGCCCGGTGGGTAGGTCGGCCTGGAGCGAGGTCATCCGCTCATCTGACTGCGCGGTGACGGAGAGCTGGGCGCTTTGGTAGTTGTGGGGCTCTCCGCTCGACTCCAGCGCCAACTTCAACTCATAGCGTTCGGCGGTCGGCGGCGCCGACGCCCAGATCCCGGGGCGCTGGTGGACGAATGGGATGAACCCTGGGATAGGGTCGGAGCGCATGACGCGTATCTGGTCGGGACGCACGACCGCGATGCCCAGCACGGCGCCGGCCGCCGTGTCTTCCGCCCATCCGATGATGGCGTGCTGTTTCGGCTCCCCCGGAATCGCCCCGACCACGGACACCACCGCCCGCCCGGGTATCTCGGTCAGTGCCTCGGTGGTGACTGAAGGTTTGGTCTTGATCGCGCCCGTGAAGAGGCGCCGCCAGAGCGCCATCCCTTGAGCCACCGGCCGCCAGGAATAGAGCGCGGCCACCCCGGCCTTGTCCATGACCGGGGGAAAGAGGGCGGTCTCGTCGGCGGCCAGATCCGCTTCGACCGGGTGCTTTTGCATCAGCGCGAGCATGTAAACCCGCTGGCCCAGTAGCCACCCTACCCAGAACTGGTGTGCGCTTTCCGGCGTAATTCCGCCGGTCGGGGCAAAGAGCTCCGCCCCGTCGGGCACGTCCACGCCCCAGAAAGACGGTTTGAAAGAGTCTAGCTCGTGGGGTTCCATGCCGGACTCGTAGTACTCCGTTGTTACGAGCTGATTGCGGCTGCCAGAGGTGCCGATTCCGTACGACGAGCTTATGGTGATCAGTCCCGTTTGGTAGGACGTGATCACTCCGGGGCAGGCAATTGTGAAGTGGGACATCTTGCGCCTCGATCCATCGACTTGGAGGTGGGGGTTAGTGACGAGTCTTTGGGGCGCGCTGCAGACATGGCACCCGTTGGCCAGCACCGCAACCACCAGTGAGACCTTAACCAAATCCCTGGCAACATTGCCACCAGGTCGCTCACGGCAGTAGCGTGCCATCGTTCTTGATCTTTCGATAGTCGCGGCCACCGAGCTTGAGCAGGCACAGGCCGCAGAGATGCATCTTGTTCGGATGGTACGACATGAGACAGATTTGATCCTTGTCGTGCGCCTCGGGCGTGTAGCCGTCGGGTTGCTCCGGTGGGTGGAAATGGCCAGGAGCGTGCGCGAGGAACAGCGTGTGGCCTACCTCATGGATGAAAGTCTCGGTGTCCGCGCCTTGCGTAAATTGGAAAAATACTGCTTTCGTCCGAGTCGTCGCTCCAGCGATCGCCGGCGCCACGCCAGCCGTATACCTGCCTGGAGTGGGATTCTGGTTGTGAGGGCCGTCGCGACCAAATTTGACGGCGGTGATCCCGTTCTCGGGAATTGGTATAGCGACGGTGACATCGCTGACGATCGCCAGGCAATATTTGTTGCATTTCTTCTTATAGCTTTGCTCGTCGGCGCCACCGAAGAATGTCTTGATGCGCTCCCAAAGCTCGCCGAAGAAGCCGGCATCGGGTTTGTCCTTCTCCCAGTAGTCCATGAAATCGAGGTATCTGACGGGCCATCCCTGCGGGTCACGCGCCAACGCTTTGTCCACGAAGGGCACCTTGCCGTTCACGTAGGCGTCGACCGTCATCTGATAGGCCTTGATCCAAGTCGCCTCGATATCGGTCGGGACCACCCCGGGTGCCGGCTCGATCAACATGGCCGCGCGTTTGTACTCGGCGGTCAGGGGCGGGATGGTGACCGGCGGGGTGGAGGTTCCCACGATCCAGTTTCCGACAATCGCCACTCGCCGCCAGACGACGATCTTGATGACGTTCGATACTCTCGCCGGCGGCGCGCTGTAAGGGGCAGCGTCGTCGACCACGTCGAATCTCTCGTCCACGTCGACGACCGCGCGCACCTTGAACGTGTCGCCGGCCATCCGTCCGGCGCTGAAGTAGACCGCGGAATCGGCGACCGCGTCGGATGCGCTGGCGCCGCAGCCCGTGAATGCCGCCCAATCCCGGTGGTCGGGCGCCGTCATAGTCCAATCGCCGCCCGCCTGCCACTGTCGTCCGGCCCGTGCGCGGTCCTCTGACTTGGCCCGCAATCCGCCCACCTTCAGGTGCGCGGACGCCCCCTTGGGCTGCGTCGCCGCTTCTTCGTACGCGCCGACCTTCTTCATGAAGGTCTTAGCTGGGGGCGCTACGCCCCGGGTTCCCAGCGCTGCATCGAGCTCACTCGATGTCTCGAGCTGGAAGTCCCACAAGAGGCGCGTCCCGACCAGCGCCGGCGCGAACCGTTTGCCGGAACCGTCCTTGGACTTGAGCTTGATCGCAGCCAGCAACGGCAGCGCCGGCCCGGTGTCAGCGCTCGCTTCGTAGGCCAGGAAGGAAATGTCGGTGTACATCTCACCTTCGTTGGTCTTGAAGAGTGGGCTATCGATGACGACTTTGCCTTCGCAGTCGCCCGGCATGCCACTCTTCTCGAGCTCCGCGATGAAGGCAGCCACCGTCGCCTTCCAGTCGTCGTCCACCGACAGCGGTCCCGTGTCGTCGACCAAGATCTTTGTCTCCTGCACTTCCAAGCTTATCTTGCCCGTATTGCTGGTGGATACCTTGCCCGACTTCGAAGTCAGCTCGAAGGCGATCTCGTACGGCGCTCCCCGGAGGGTGATGAACCCACCTGGGGTAAGCGCCTTGCCGTCCCAGTCTAGATCACCCGATGCCGCGTAGGGCCCATCGATGGTCAATGTCTGAACCACCGCCGGATCTCCCTTGCTCGGCACCGAGCGCACGAGCATCTTCACCGAGGCGACCTTGGCCACCGGTCCATCGATGGCATATGAAATTCTGTTCGACTCCACCCCGGGGACGAAAACCGGGGATTCAACATTGACCAGGCGAATTGTCGGCTCAGCCGGATCTCCCTTCTCCAGCATCTCTCTCATCTGCGAGGGCGTGATGGCCGGCCCATCGTCCCTGGATGCCGCCGCTGGGACGGGAATCCGTCGTAACAGCACGAGGCCTTCGGGCTGCGAAAACGGGGGACGCCAGTCCTTGCCGATCTTCTCACTCGCCTGGCCGAGGGCCTGCGCGGAAGCGGGTGATTCTTTGGCCAGGCCATCTAGCACGCCGCGGGCCGCGGATTGCGAGACCACCTCATATCGGTCGCGGCTGGAAAGTCGATCGAGGTTACCAGCCAGCACCAACTTGTACTGCCGTCCCTGAAAAAGCAGTGTGCCGCGCTGGTCGATCTGGGCCACCAGGCCGCGCAGCTCGGCCGTGGCGCTCTTGGCGGGGGGGGGCGCTGCCCCTCTTTGCACGACTACCACACGGTGGTCGCGGATGGCCGCGATGATAATGTTGATCGGCCGATAGTCGTGCAGCTCAACGTGGCACATCCGCCCGACATCGAAGTCGGGAAGGCGCGCCTCTTGCAGGAAGGTGTGCGCGCGCTCCAGCTGGTAGCCCGAGAGCTGGCGCAAGCGCCAGATCGCTATTCCGGAATCTACCTCGTGGTATCCGCTCTCGGCTCGGCAGAAGAACCATTCGGAGCGTGCGATCAGGACGAGCTCGCCGTCGAGCGGGTCGTAAAGCCTGAGAATTCCGCGCAGAGGTAGCATAGCCTATTAGGACCACGCCTCGGCAGTCGTGCTGCTGTCCGCCCGGTCACGCTCGTGACCGCAGCTGGATCGTGGGTTTCGAGCACCACCACCGCCGCGATAGCATCGGCCACTACTGTTGGGAAGATCCCGTGGATACCGTAACCCAAATCCATGCTCGGCCGCCAGGAAAGCCGAGTCGGCGGCCGGTGAGGTAGGGGCAATGATCATTATGGCGTAGATGCCTGCCGCGAGGTTTGCCATGCACAACTCTACGAACGATCGTGGACAGGGGCATGGTGACACTTGCTGGTCTCGCTCTCAAGCCGCAAGCCATGGCGCCATGCGGCACAGATCCGCCGCATGGGGGCTTAGAGGAGGACGCGGGGAAGCCCGGGTCGAGGCTTCGACGATGCGACTCTGCACGAAGAGGCCGTCAAGCCTAATTCGCCCATCGGGCTCTCGTGGTACACAGGGGCAGTCATGCCGGAGATCAACGAGCCGACGATCGCGCTGGGGCAGGGGCCGCGACCAACTGCGTTGCACGTTGACCTGGGCCAGCTCACGGCCAACTACCAGCTCTTGCGCCAGCTGACCGGCGTGCCCGTGCTCGTGGTGCTAAAGGCCAATGCCTACGGCCACGGGCTGGTAGAGGTTGGCCGCCATTTCGACCGCTTGGGCGCACCCTGCCTCGGCGTTGCTTACCTCGAAGAGGGCCTCCGCTTGCGCAGCGCGGGAGTGCGGGCGCCGGTGCTCGTGATGGGCGGCATCGTGGGTGAGCAGATTCCCCTCTTCCTCGCCCACGATCTGATACTTACCGCCTCGTCGCTCGACAAGCTCGGCGCCATCGAGAGTTGCGCGGCGGCGCTGGGGCGGACCGCGCGCGTGCATTTGAAGGTCGACACGGGGATGGAGCGCATCGGCGTGCACTGGCACAACGCGGCCAAACTGTTGGAGGCGTCGCTACGCTGTCGTCATACCAAGGTGGAGGGTATCTTTTCCCACTTCGCCACTGCCGACGCGGAGGACCTCTCCTTCGCGCACCTGCAACTCGAGCGCTTCCTGGAGACGGTCGATTTCTACCGCGTCCACTCGCTGCCCTGTCCGACCCGCCACATCTCCAACTCTGGGGCGGTGCTGCAGCTACCCGAGGCACGGCTGGACATGGTGCGGCCCGGCATCTTGCTCTACGGCGCCTATCCCTCCCCCCACATCGCGCGCACCCTGCCCGTCCGGGCGGCCTTGCGCTGGTCCTCCCAGGTCGTCTACTTCAAGGTGATCCAGCCCGGCGCCAGTGTGAGCTACGGCGCCCGATGGCAGGCCGACGCCGAGACCCGGGTAGTGACCTTGCCCGTGGGCTACGGCGACGGCTACCTGCGCTCCATGTCGGGCAAAGCCCAAGTCGTCATCCGCGGCCGCCGCTATCCCGTGGTCGGGACCATTTGCATGGACCAGGTAATGGTGGCCATCGGCTGGGACAGTGCCTGGAACGGCGACGAGGCAGTGCTACTAGGAGGCGATGGCCCGGGCGTCACCATCGAAGAGATGGCTGCCTGGGCCAACACCATCCCGCACGAGGTGCTCACCAGCATCAACACCCGCGTGCCGCGCGTGTACAGCAACCGGCTGGCGGGGTGAGGCACGCGATCTAGAGCGCAAGGCGGCACGGCACCCAAGCAGCGCTCCGGCCCGTTTACCGACAACTGAGCTCCAGTGCCTAACGCCTTTCGGGTGGCCCAGAGCCTCGACGCCGATTGGACCATGGTCGTTGACCATGGTAATAATGAAGCAATGGATCGCCAGATCATGGAGAGCATGCCGATTTCGAAGTTCAAGGCGACTTGCCTGGCGGCGCTCGAACGGGTGCGGAGGACAGGGCGGCCTTTGCAGGTCACTCGCTTTGGCAAGCCGGTGGCGGAGATCCTTCCCCCCACCCCTCCGCCGGCGACGCGCAACTGGTTGGGCGACATGCGGGGTACCGCGGCAATCGCGCACGACATAACTGGTCCGTCGAGTGCGTTGGTCGGCTGGGAGGCGACCAAGTGAAGCTGCTCCTCGACACGCACATCTGGATCTGGAGCCACCTCGCCCCCGAGCACCTTTCCCGGCGTGTGGCGCAGTTGCTGCTTGCTCGCGAGACGGAGCTGTGGCTGTCGCCGATCAGCGTGTGGGAGTTCCTGCTGCTGGCCGAGCGGGGGCGGGTGTCGGTGCGGGGCAGCCCCCGGGATTGGGTCGAGGCCGCGCTGGCCAAGGTGCCCATGCACGATGCTCGGCTAACCTTCGAGGTGGCGCTCTATAGCCGGAGCATCCAAGCCGAGCACGACGATCCGGCAGATCGCTTCTTGGCGGCTAGCGCGGCCGCTTACGACCTGACCCTGGTGACCAGTGACCAACGGTTGCTGCGCGGGAAAGGATTTCGCACTCTCGCGAACCGCTGATGCGGATTGGGGATAGCGGCAAGGGTGCCGAGATCGCCGGCGGCCGAGGCAACCCGGTCGGCAATTCGGTAGCGTACTGCTCGAGGGATCCCGCGACGGCCATCCTGGCAGTGGCGGTTCATACCGGCTTCGACGCGCCTGACGCTGTGCCGCACTTCCCGACCATGGCCGCGATCGAAGATGTCACCAGATACACATGATGAGGTGAATTACATTCTAGTCATCGTGGCCTGTGCTAGCCATGGACGGAGGATTTCGCGTCCATGCCCGCACCCACATCGTTCGCCGCCATTCCTGCAGCTCTCCATGTCGATAGCCAGGAATTTCTGCTCTCCGCTCCTGTTGCGGAATTCCTTGTCGGGCTGCCCTCGGCGGTCAGGCACGTGGTGAAGGTGGTTTCATCCATACTGCGGTGTCGGCAGGTCCGGGACCTGTGCCGTGAGGAGGCCGAGGTCTTGGTTGCGAATCGCTTTTCTTCCGAGGTCGCCGCTAACGTGCGGGACCACTTGTGGAACTGGCTCAGCGACTCGCCCCCAGCCGGCAGGCCCGATGACCCCAATGACCCAGATGACTTCGATGACCTCGACGACTTCGACGACTTTGACGACGATGAGCCCGCGACCGGTCTCGCGAAAATCGCCATCCCTGTCCCCGAGCGCGGCCGCCTGGCAGCGGAGACAACTGCCTCGCCCAGCATCCTGGCTCCGCCTACGGAGATCAAGGCCCTCGAGGCGTGGTGCGAGCGCCACGGCGTGAGCGAGCGTTTGGGGGATCCGTACCCATCGACGTCGGCTGACAATTTTTATGGCTTTCCCCCGCAACAGTTGCCTCGGACCGTGCGCGATGCCGTGCTGGTGACGGCCAAAACCGTGGCGGCACCGAGATTCTTTCGGGCCGAGTTGGCTGAGCACTTGGTGTCCTCGGCCAAGGCATACCTGCACCGGGCGGCCCATGTGCTGGCCTCGATGACGCATCTCCAGGCCGAACGTACGGCCCGCGCCCGCTTGCCTTCCGATCCCAACCTATTGCGCTTCTTGCAGCTGGTTCGGGACCGTCGCGACCAGGTGGCTGCCCAATGCCCGTTGCGCCCGGCGGGGACTTTCCTACCCGGCCGGATCACCCTGCAGGCAGATCCACCCGACCTCGGCTACCGGGAATGGCACATCTCCGAGGGGGGCGTGCCTACTAGCTCGGCAGGCCAGCCCTTCTTGACCGTGCGGCTGGCGGCGTGGGACAGCGGCCAGCTCGGCTTCGCGTGCAAACGCTGTCGCGATCGCTCGTCCTGTGTCCACGTGGTGACGGCCCTCGAGGAGATCAGCGCGGCCTTGTGCGATCCGGCGGACGCGCTGGCCGAACTGCTCGCACCCATACTGCGAGTTCCCGGCTGGTCGCGCTTGCTCGGCCACCTCGACTCCCGGCTAGCCCAAGTCGCGGTTCCGGCGGCCGAGGAATCCCAACGACTCATCTGGCAGATCTCGCGCCAGCCCGAGGGCATATCCGTGCTTCCGATCGTGCAGAAATTGGGCAAGCGGGGGGCTTGGTCGCGAGGCCAGCGCCTGAGTCTGGAGAGCCTCGATGACCAGGGAGCCGTGCGTCGCGATCCCGCGGACCAGGCCGTCTTCGAAGTGTTGATGGATGCCCGAGAGCCAAGCGCCTACTACTACAGGCGTTCGCAGTCTCTGAACCCACGCCAGGGCTGGCGAGCGCTCGCTGCCTTGGCGGGCTCGTCGCGGGTGTTCGCTGCCGATCGGTCCACCCCGTTGTCAGTACGCAAGGCGAGGGTGGCCTTGACCCTGGACGAGGTGGAGGGTGGGTTCCGCTTGCGTACCAGCTTGGGCGGGGTGGAGGTCGATCCAGGGGTGCTGCTGACTTTGGTCGAGGATGGGCGCCACCTGGTGTGGCTGGACGAGGAGCGCCACCTTTGTGTGCTGGCGCTGCTGGGCTCCGATGCTATGGCGCTCTTGGGGGCCATGGCCAAGTTTCCCGTGGTGCTGCCGAACGAGGCGGTCGACGAGCTGGTGCTCCGTCTGCCGCGCATGCAAGACTCGCTGGACGTGCACTTGCCCGATGGGGTACGCGGCGAACAGGTGGAACCGCCTACCACCATCGTGTGTAGGTTGGAGCCGCTGCCCGAGTCGGGCTTACGCATAGCGATGGTGGTGCGCCCCATTGCCGACGGCCCGGTCTTCGCGCCCGGTGAGGGCCCGCCCGAGGTCATGCTGGCGCGTGATGGGCGACGCCTGCATTCGCCCCGCCCCCTCGGGGCCGAGCGCGAGCGGGGCGCTCACCTGGCGCAGGCGTTGGGCCTCGACGACGCCACGTCGAGCGGGCCATGGTGCTGGGACGTGAGCGACGACAGAAGCGCACTGGAAGTGCTGGGCAAGCTGCGCGGACTGCCCGAGCTCGGCTCCATCGAGTGGCCGGCGGGTGAGATCCGTGTGGATCGGGTCTTTCGCACATCGCTCAAGGTCGCGGTGAGCCGCCGGCGCGATTGGTTCGGGGCCGAGGGTGGGGCAGAGATCGACGACATGCAGATTTCGCTGTTGGAGTTGTTGGCCGCGGTGCGGGCGGGGCGGCGCTTCGTGAAGCTGGGTCCGCGCCGCTTTGCCGCCATCGAGGACGATCTGCGCGATAAGCTGGCCGCCCTCGACGACGTGGTGTTCGACAACCAGGGCGCTCTCGAGATCGGTTTGCTGGCCGCGCCGGTGTTGGCCGACGTAGTGGAGGATCCGCGCCAGCTCGACCTGGTGCCGGCCTTTCGTGCCGTGCTGGGCAAGATCGAGGCCGCGCGGGGCGACGCGGCGGTGTTGCCGGCGGGCTTGCAGGCCTGCCTGCGCCACTACCAAGAGGATGGCTTTCGCTGGCTCGCCCGGCTCGCGACGTGGGGCCTCGGTGCTTGTTTGGCCGACGACATGGGACTCGGTAAGACCCTGCAGGCTTTGGCGCTGCTCCTGCGGCGCTCCGATCTCGGGCCGGCCCTGGTCATCGCCCCCACCTCGGTGGTGGCCAACTGGGCGGCCGAGAGTGCCAAGTTCGCGCCCGGGCTCGCGGTGCGCGTGTACCGCGGTCCCGAGCGCGCGGCCCTGTGCGCGGCTCTGGGTCACGGCGATCTCTTGGTCACGAGCTATGCCATCGCCGCGCGCGACGCCGAAGCCCTGGCCGCCATCAGGTTCGCGACCTTGATCGTCGACGAGGCCCAGTCGGTGAAGAATGCCCTCACGCAAAGGTTCCGGGCCATCCGTGATCTGCAGGCCGACTTCCGTGTGGCGCTCACGGGCACCCCGATCGAAAATCACTTGGGCGAGCTATGGGCCATCTTCCGCCTGGTGACCCCGGGCTTGCTCGGTTCGTGGGAGCAGTTCCGAGCGCGCTTTGCTTTGCCCGTCGAGCGCCACCACGACCGCGCTCGCCAAGCCGCCCTGGCCCGGGTGGTGCGGCCATTCCTCCTGCGCCGGACCAAGGCCGAGGTGGCGCCCGAGCTGCCGCCGCGCACCGAGATGAACCAGACTATCGAGCTTAGCCCGCTGGAACGGCGGTTTTACGAAGCCGCGCGCATCGAGGCGTTGCAGAGCCTGGCCACGGGCGCTGCGACTGGCGGCGACGAGGCGCAACAACGGATCAAGATTCTCGCTGCGCTAACCCGCTTGCGGCTCTTGTGTTGCCACCCCCGCCTGGTGGTGAAGGACAGCAGTGCCGGTTCGGCGAAGCTAGCGGCGCTGGTCGATTTGCTCGTCGAGCTACGCGACGAGGGCCACCGTGCCCTGGTATTCAGCCAGTTTACCAGCTTCCTCGACATCGCCCGACCGCTCCTCGACCGGGCTGGCTTGCGCACTCTTAGCCTCGACGGCTCAACGCCGGCACTGGAGCGCGCCCGGCGTGTAGCTGCATTTCAGGCGGGAGAGGCCGATGCGTTTCTCCTGTCCTTGCGCGCTGGCGGCACCGGGCTCAATCTCACCGCCGCCACCTACGTCATCCACCTCGATCCCTGGTGGAACCCCGCCGTCGAAGATCAGGCCACCGACCGCGCCCACCGCATCGGTCAAGAGCGCCCCGTGACGGTCATCCGTCTGGTGGCTCGTGGCACGATCGAGGAGGCCGTGCTGTCCTTGCACGAGGAGAAACGTCAGCTCGCCGCCAGCATTCTCGACGGAGCCGACGCCGCCGCCCGCCTGGATAGCGAAGATCTGCTCGACCTCATCCGTCGCAGCGGCGCGGACACGGCAGAAGGCGATGTCGAGGAGGAAAGCCCCGAGAGTCCATGAATCTACCTTCACCGTCTTCCTGCCCGTGCAATACGACGACCGAGCTCCGAGAGAGGGGACGAGCGCTAGGGCGCTGATGCGATAGGGTAGGGCGAGACGGAGAGCGAGGCCATCCAATACTCGGCCTTGGCGGCCAAGTCGACTCCAGCCTTGGACCGCACCGACAGAGCCACCACGTTGTGGTCGTACGCGGCGGTCACGTACAGCAGGTCGCCGGCAGACCAGACCAGGGCAGCGGGCATCTTTTCCGATGTTAAGATCTCTATCTCTTCCGGCGCCACCTCGTGGCCGAGCGCCTCGGACATGCGTGCGCATTGCCACCTCGCATGGGTGCGCAGCAGCTCGATTCCGCTCTGGCTGGCGGTGGCGGGGCTGATATCGCGCGCCGCCACCGTGCTCACCTGAGCCTCGATGTCGTCGACGATGAAGTTGCCATCGCCATGGCCGATAGCGACGTGATTGCCGCTCAGGAGCAGGCGGAAGTGCAGATCAGGGGTGTCGCCGACCACGGTCAGGCCGGATGGCCCGGCCGTGCCGATAATGCCCATCGGCGATGCAACCGCAGGAGCAAGGCGGGGCGGGGTCGCCTCGGTTGTGCCTGTTGCGCAGGCCGCGAGCGCCAGCCATCCGAAATGAAGCAGTTTCATTCCGGCATTGTCTACCCGAGTTCGAGCAGCCCGGCCACGGCAATGTCGTAGTCGTCGCCACGTCCAACCTGCCACCTCGCCGCCAATTCCGCGATTTGCCGCTGCCTGCCACCTGGCCGCCAATTCCGCGATTTGCCGGCGCAGATCCTCGACGCCCGCCACGGGTATGCTATACCCACGTACTATACGGATGTGCAGTGGGATAGGCAAGGACGATGCGAGGGCAAAGCGCACACATTTTGCCGCCGTCAGCCTGGCCGTCCTGCGATCGTGGTGCTCAGCCTTCACCCGCTGGCCTGCGCGTGGGAATGTGGACGGCGGTCAGCGCCGGGCGCTAAGGTGAGCCAACTGATCCGAGGCCCCATGAAGTTCCTCCATACCGCAGACATCCACCTCGACAGCCCCCTGGCCGGGCTGGCGGGCTATGGAGACGCTCCCACGGATCTGCTCCGTTCCGCCACGCGCGAGGCCTTTTCTGGGCTGGTGGGCCGTGCCATCGAGGATGGCGTGGCCTTCATGATCATAGCGGGCGATCTCTACGACGGGGAATGGAAAGACTTCAACACCGGCCTTTTCTTCGTCAAGGAGATGGCACGGCTGGCGAAGGCAGGTATCCCCGTCTTCCTCGCCTTCGGCAACCACGACGCCCAGAGCGACGTCACCCGGCGGCTGCTGTTGCCGGGCAACGTGCGGGTTTTCGGCAAGAAGCGTCCCGAAACCTTCCGCCTGCCGGAGCTGCAGGTGGCCCTGCACGGCCAGAGTTACGGGCAGGCCGCGGTCGAGGATAACCTGGTCGTCCACTATCCTGACCCGGTGCCCGGGTGGCTGAACATCGGTGTGCTCCACACCGCCCTCGAGGGATACGAGTCGCACAAGAGCTACGCGCCCTGCACGGTGGGACACCTGGTCGCTCGCGGGTATCAGTTCTGGGCGCTAGGGCACGTCCACGAGTATTGTCTGCCGAGCCGCCAGCCCCCCATCGTCTTCCCCGGCAATCTGCAGGGGCGTCACGTGCGCGAGACGGGACCGCGGGGGGCGGTGCTCATCACCGCGGAGGGTGGGGAAATCGTCGGGATCGAGCGGGTTTTCACCGACGTCGTGCGCTGGCATATGCTCGAGGTCGCGGTCGACACGGCCCGCAACCGGGATGAGGTCGTGTTCCTGGTGGGCAGGCAGCTCGCGGAGCTGGTCGAGCGGCAGGCGGACGGCCGGCCGTTGGCCGTCCGGGTTAAGCTGGTCGGCAGGACCCTCGCACACGGTGAGCTTTTCCTGGGCGGGCGTGATCAGCTGCGCGCCGAGGTGACCAGTCAGGCGGCCGCGCTGGGTAGCGGCAAGGTCTGGATCGAGAAGGTGGTGGTGGGGACTTCTCCTGCTCTGCGTCCCGCAGACTTCGGGGCCCGACAAGACGCGATCTCCGATCTGGCGCGCCTGCTCGACCAGGCGCCTCGGGACCCGGAGCTGAAGCATTCCCTACTCGATGACCTGCAGGTGCTGGCGGGCAAGGTGCCGGGTGAGCTACTCGACCTGGTGCCGCACCTGCGCGCTATTCGCGATGGCGATGTCTCGGCCCTGCTCGAGGCCGTCAAACCGGGGCTGCTCGCTCGCCTCGTCGGGGAGGGATGATGCCGTGCGCATTGATCGGTTGGACCTGGTAAGGTTCGGCCACTTTACCTGCAAGCCCATCAACTGGCCGCGCACGCCGCGTGACTTCCACCTGGTCGTCGGCCGTAACGAAGCGGGCAAATCGACCGTGCAGGCGGCAATACTCGAGCTGCTTTTCGGCATCGAGCGGGAGACCAGCTACGGCTTTCTTCACCCCAAGGCGGAGCTCTGTATCGGGGCCGTGCTTTCCCACGACGAGAGGGTGCTGGAGCTTCGCCGGGTCAGGAAGCCGAGGTCGCTCTATGGAGCCAAGGGCGAGCCGCTGCCGGAGGATGCCCTGGCGACTTTCCTGGGCGGGGCCACGCGCGATGTCTTTCGTCTGGTCTTCGGCCTGGACCACGAACGACTCGTGTCCGGGGGCAGGCAGATCCTGGCTGCCAAGAATGACGTGGGCAAGACTTTGCTCCAGTCGTCCGGGAATATCACCCACCTGAGGGACCTGCAGCAGGCTCTCGACCAGGAAGCCGACGGTTTGTGGGCCAAGCGCAGGTCGAGCGAGCGGGAGTACTACAAGGCCCAGATCGTTCTGGAGGAGGCCGAGGCGGAGTTGAAGCGCACCACGGTCAAAGCCGGGGTTTGGCTCGAGCGCAGCGAGCAGGTGTGCGAGCTCGAGCGGCAGCTTGCCGAGGCTAATGCTCGTTTCGATGAGCGCGAGCGCGAGCGTATCCGGCTCGAGCGCGTGCGTAGGGTGGCGCCGTTCCTGCGGGCCCAGGCGGAGGCCAGCCTGGCCTTGCAGGCGAATCGAGATGTCGTGTTGCTCCCGCCGGATGCCGGCCGTAAGCTCGAGCAGGCCACTGCCGCCATGGCGAGGGCGGCCGTCTTGCGCGATAGCGCCGACCGGTATCTTGCGGAAGCGCGCGGGGAACGGGCCAAGGTCACCCTGGATCGACTGACTCTGGCGGAGGCGCCACGCATTTTGGCCCTGGAGGCCGCGAGGCAGCAGACGGCCAGGCACCCAAGCGACATAGCCAAGCTGGAAGCCAAGATTACTACCCTCTGGGTGACTGTTCACAACCTGACCCGGCAACTCGGCTGGCCCGATGGCGACGCCGTCGCGCTGCGCGCCCGCCTTCCTCCGCTACCCTTGCGCCGCACTCTGCAGGATTTGCTCAAGAAGCAGGGCGCCACCGGGGAAGCCTGCGCTGCGGCCGCCGGCGCCGTGGCGGCCAAGCAGCGGGAGATTGCCGAGAACCAGGTCGAGCTCGCCCAGCAGGCAACGGTGGAAATCTCGGCCGAGCTAAAGGCGGCCCTGGATGCACTAGTGAAACTGGGGGATTGCGAGGCCGCGGCCAGACGCGAAGCCGGCAAGGTCAGCAAGGCACAGCGGGTCCTGTGCGGGGAGCAGAGCAAGCTCGGGATCTGGCAGCTTCCCGTTGCGCGGCTGCAGACGCTGGCGCTGCCGCCGGGGGATCTCGTCATCGGCCTCCGGGCTCAAGTCGAGCGGCTGCAGGTAGAGTTGCGCGCGGCCACCGAGCGGCGGGGTGAGCTGGCGCGCGAGCTAGCGGCAGCCACGCTCGGCATCGAGCAGTACCGGCGATCCCATCACCCCGTGACCCGCGACGATCTCGGCGCCGCCCGCGCGCGGCGTGACCTGACCTGGCAGGAGATAAGACATGGTAGGGTTTTGCTGGCGCAAGCCGCCCCTGAGTTCGAGCGGCAGGTGAAGGAGGCCGACGACAAGGCCGACCAACGTCACGCTGGCGCCCAGGAGGCGGCCGAGCTGCAGGCGAAACTGGATCAGCTCGAGCAAGCGAGGCTCAAGCTGGCCGACGCGGAGACGCGTCTTGATCATCTTAGAGCTGAGCTGGCGGCGCCGGAAGGCGCCTGGCAGGCCGAGGCTGGAAAGCTTGGGTTTCCCGCCCTGCCTCTTAGTCATTATGAGGAGTGGCGGGGGGCTCGGGCCAGTGTGCTCAAGGCCGCCGAGGCACTGGAACAGGCGCAAGCGGACGCGGCTCAGCTCGCGGAGGCGGTCACCGTGGCGGGGGGCGCGGTGCTGCGCGCCCTGGACGCTGTCGGGCACGCCCTGGCCCGGGAGACGTGTCCCGCGGTGTTGCTCCAGGAGGCGCAGGGACTGGTGGACGCCGCGGTCAAAGGACAGGCGCGGCGGGACGAGCTGATCCGCCAGGTCGCGAATGGGCGGCGGGCCTTGGTGGAGTTGGTCGACAAAGCCGATCAGGCCGACCTGGCCAAGGCTGCGTGGGGCAACGCCTGGAGCGAAGCCACGCGGCTGGCCGGGCTGGCGGGGTTGGACGCGGCGGCGGTGGACGGTGCCCTGACCCTGTTCACCCAGATCGAAGAGGGGCTAGCCGCGATTGGCGATCCGGAAGGTCGGATCAAGAGTATGCGGCGGGACCTGGAGGATCTCGAGCGGCAAGCGATGGAGCTGGCGCTGACCATGGGGCCGGATGGCGATGGGTTCGAGGGGCGTAGTGCGCTGGAGCTATCGATGGCCCTGACCACCAGGCTGACGACGGCCAGGGACCAGGAACGCGAGGCAAAGCGGCTGGACGACGAAATCCGTAGGCAGAGGGAAGAGGTGAAGGCGGCCGCGGCCAAGATCGAAGAGGAGCGCGCCCTGCTGACGCCGCTCCTTGAGGCGGCGGGCACGACCGAGATCGAGACTCTGCGCCTGGCCATCACCCGCTCGGACCTGAGCCGCGCTCTGACGGAGCAGGCGAGCCAGGCCAAGGCGGCGGCCGAGCGGGCCGGGGATGGCTTGACCTTGACCGAGCTTGAGGCCGAGGCCGCGGGCGTCGAGCTTGCCCGGTTGCCCGAGCGCCTGAGCGCTGTCAAGCGCGACCAGGACGAGCTGCGCGACCGGGTGCAGACCCTCTCGGCGTCGCTCAGCCATGCTCAGACGGAGCTGGGCCATATCACCGGGGGTGACGACGCCGCCAGTGCGGCCACCCGCAGGCAAGGTGCCCTGGCGCGCATGGCCGAGGCCACCGAACGCTACCTCGAGGTCAGGACCGCGGAGCGCCTGTTGGGCTGGGCCATCGAGCGCTACCGGGAGCAGATCCAAGAGCCCCTGCTGGCGCGGGCGAGCGAGATCTTTGCCGGGCTGACGCTAGCATCCTTTGCCCGTCTGACCGTGGACGCCGACGCCGATCCGCCCAAGCTGACCGGCATTCGCCCGGGACCGGAGCGCAAGGCGGTGGATGCCGAGCACATGAGCGACGGTACCCGGGATCAGCTATTCCTGGCCCTGCGCCTGGCCGCCCTCGAGCTCCAGATCGCCAAAGGCCATCCGCTGCCCTTTATCGCCGATGACCTCTTTGTCAACTTCGACGACGAGCGCGCCCGCGCCGGACTGCAAGCCTTGGCTCGCCTGTCCGAGCAGACCCAGGTGATCTTCCTGACCCATCACCAGCACCTGCTGCCCCTGGCGAACGAGACGTTCGGGGCAGGGGTGAGTGTTACGATCTTGTGATCTCGGCTCAGGATCGAGCAACCGGAATGGTGACGGTCAGAGGTCGAGCCCCCGCGACTTGCGACCGAGTGCTCGAGCAATAACCGATCAGCTCGAAGTCACTCGACACTCGAACCGCGGTTGCCGCTGCCTCTACCAGAAGTACGCATAGAACGCCACGACCACGCCGACGATGATGGCGGTGTGGATGACGTCCCACTTGTTCCAGCTGGCGCGGCTGGCGGCTTTCTCTTCGGGGGTGGTGCCGAAAGCGGTGTACTTGGCCTTTTCCGGGGCGGGGGCCGGGGTGAGGAGGCTTATGACGACGAGGAGGATGGCACTGACTATGAGGAGGAGCTCGGCGTAGTAGAGCCAGTGGATCTGGTCGAGGTTGAAGAGGATGCCCCACTTGTCTTGCAGAAGGGCAGCGGTGGCGCGGCCGTCTTTGAGGGGGCGGTCGATGACGAGGTCGAGGCCGAGGCGGAAGAAGCCGCCGAAGGCGCCGACCAGGAAGGCCCAGAAGGCGGCGGGAGCGGTGGCGCGCTTCCAGAAGATGCCGGCGGCGAACAGGACGGCGATGGCGGGGGACATGTAGCCCTGCACGCTCTGGAGGTACTCGTACAGATTCTTGCCCAGGGTCTTCATAACCGGGATCCAGAGGATGCCGATGAGGACGATGGCGGCGGTGGCGATGCGACCGACCACTACCTGGGTGCGGCCGGAGGACTTGGGGCGCCACTTCTGGTAGAAGTCCATAGTGAACAGCGCGGCGGAGGCGTTGAATTTGGAGGCCAGCGAGGCCATGAGGGAGGCGAGCATGCCGCAGGCCACGACGCCACGGATGCCGTGGGGCAGGAGCTGGGCCACCAGCGAGGTGTAGGCGGCGTCGCCGCTGGTAGCGAATCCGCTGCCGGGCATCTTGGTCAGGGCGAGGGCGATCATGCCGGGGATCATGAAGATGAAGACCGGGGTGAGCTTGAGGTAGGCGGCCAGGATGGTGCCCCGGCGGCTATCCTTCTCACTGCGTCCGGCGAGCACACGCTGGACGATGTATTGGTCGGTGCACCAGTACCAGAAGCCGATCATGGCGGAGCCGGGCAGCACGGCCAGCCAGGGGAAGGACTTGTCGCTCATGGGACGGACCAGGTGGATGTTGGTGCCGACGGCCGTCAACATGGCATGCCAGCCGGAGATCAGGCTGCCGTGACCGAGAGCGGAAAGGCCCATGAACAGGATGAAGAAGGAACCGAGGAGGAGAACCGGGGTCTGGAGCACGGAGGTGTACATGATGACCCGCATGCCGCCCACGGTGGTGTAGATGCCGGTGATGAAGGCCAGGCTGAGGGAAATGACCCAGAACATGTCGACCTGGTGGCCCATGATCTGGATGGAGTCGACGCCCAGGAAGACCTTGAATACGACGTCGGCGGCGTACAGGGTGGCGGACAACTTGGTGAGGACGAGGCTGGCGATGGTGAGGAAGCTGAGGATGGTGCGCGAGCCGGCGGAATAGCGCAGCTCGAGGAACTCCGGCATGGTGAAGACCTTGATGCGGTCGTAGATGGGCACGAAGACCCAGCCCAGGACCAGGATGAGCCAGGCGTGCATCTCCCAGTGGGCCATCGCCAGGCCGGTGGCGAATCCGGCGCCGGCCAGACCCACCAGGTGCTCGGAGCCGATGTTGGAGGTAAAGATGGAGGTGCCGATGGTGGTCCACTTGGCGTCGCGGGCGGAAAGGAAGTACCCGGCGCCGTCCTGCACTTTCTTGCGCACGGAGGCCCAGACGATGGCGATCATGGCCAGGAAAAAGAGGGTGATCGCTACCCAGTCAGCCGAATTGAAAATGGCACCTTTGTTCATAACTCTGGTCTCCCTAGTGGGGTGAGGGAAGTGGCGGCGCGACCGCGCGCCCGGGTGGCTTTTGACGGCAGAGCGGCAGACCGCTCAGCGGGTGGAGAACTGATAAATGGTGGTCTGGGTGTATTGCTGGCCGGGCCGGAGCACGGCGCTGGGGAAGTTGGGGTGGTTGGGGGCGTCGGGGAAGTCCTGGGCCTCCAGGCACAGGGCGGTGCGATGTTGGTAGGGGACGCTGCCTTTGCCGTGAATGGTGCCATTGAGGAAGTTGCCCGAGTAGAACTGGAGCCCGGGCTGATCGGTCAGCACTTTCATGACTATGCCGCTGGTCGGATCGTAGAGCTCGGCTGCCTCAGTTACCTGCTTGGCGGTCTTGCGCAACACCCAGTTGTGGTCGTAGCCCTTGCCTAGGGCGAGCTGCTCGTCCTGCGCCGCGATACGAGCGCCTATTGGGGTCGGCTTGCGGAAATCCATGGGCGTGCCGGCGACATTGGCCAGCTTGCCGGTGGGAATGAGGCCGGGGCCAACGGGCGTGGTCTGGTCGGCAGCGATGGTCAACTCCTCGTCCAGGATGGGGTGGGTGGCGTCGCCGCTGAGATTGAAGTACGAGTGATTGGTCGGGTTGAGGATGGTGGTCTTGTCGGTCGTGCCGCGATAGTCGATGCGCAAGCCGTTGTCCTTGGTCAGGGTGTAGGTCACAGTCAGGGTGACGGTGCCGGGATAGCCCTCCTCGCCATCCTTGCTGACGTAGGTGAGCTTAACCCCCGGGCCGTTCTTGCCCTTGACCGCTTCGCTCCGCCACAGCTTCTTGTAGAAGCCGTCGGATCCACCATGGAGATGGTTGGGCCCGTTGTTCAGGTCCAACTGGTAACTCTTGCCATCGAGCTCGAACTTGCCGGCGGCAATGCGGTTGCCGTAGCGGCCGACGATGGAGCCGAAGAAATCCTTGTCCTTGGCGTAGCCGGCGAGATCGTCGTAGCCGAGGACGACATCACGAGGGTGGCCTTGCCGATCGGGCACGGTCAATGACACCACGATGGCCCCGTAGTCGATGATCCTGACCTCGGCCCCGTTGCCGTTGCTCAGGGTGTAGAGGGTAACCTTCTTGCCGTCGGCAAGCTCGCCGAACGGGCGGGAAGTGACGGCCGGGCCGGTCGTTTTGGCCGGTTTGGCGGCGGCCGACGCTGGTCCGGTCAGAGACAGTGCCAGGGCAATGGCGGTGAGGGTGGCGGCGGGGATGACTATGGACCTCATGATGGCGTCTCCTCTCTGGCTACCAGATGGCCTCGGCTTGCAGACCGGCAGTTGCGCCGCTCAGGTTGCTGGTGTTCTGATAGACGTTGCCCGAATCGATGCCGGCCGTGCGCGCCCGGCCGTTCCACATCGCCCAGGTGTAGAAGAGGCGGAGCTCGGGACGGGCCATGAAGCCCTTGGCCGAGCACAACGCCACCGCGCCAGTGAGCTTGGTCAGATCGCGCCAATTCGAGGTGAAGGATTGGCCGTTGGTCACGAAGAAGCTGTCGTGGCCCACTTCACCGAGCAACTTGGCATGCTGGGTAAAGCCGATGCTGGCGCGGGTACCGGCGGAGAACCAGTACCCCGTTTGCGAGGGGGTGGAGTTGTCGTGCTGGGCGACGACGTCAGCCTGCAAGCCGAACCAGTCAGTGGGTTGGATGGTGAGCACGTCCAGTGCCCGCCAGCGCGACTCGCTCGTGCTGTAGTTCAGGGAAAAGTCGGGGTAGTAGAAGCGCGCAAGAGTACCAAAGCCGGTGCCGCCGCCTCTGCCATATTGGAAGACCAGCTTGTTGTCGCCGCCTAGCACCTCTTGGATGTGACGGATGGTGATGCCCCACCCGCCATAGGTGGGACCGGCCAGACCGACGCCTGCCGTAGGATTGTCGTTGCTCCGATCGCCAATGAACTGGAAGCCGAGTTGGAGCTCTCCCCCCTGGTAGGGCCGGAAGCCGCGGATCTGGAAATCGCTACGTATCCCGAGGTCGTTTACGGGGGGCAAGGGAGGATTCGCATTGGGCTCGCCATCGACGGCGAAAGCCGCATAGCTGAATGTGACGCCTCGCAAAGAATCGGGCGCGGCCTGCCAGATCTGGCCGAGGGAGACGTCCTCGATTCCGGCCCCTACGCCGGAGGGATTCCAGTAGAAGAAGTCGCTGATATAGACCTCCTCGCGCTTGTAGTAGCGGGTGCCCGCCCAGGCCGTCCCGCCGTATAGCCAAGGAATGCCCTTGATGTCGGCGTAGAGGTTGGGAAAGGCCACCGTCGCACCGGTTGAGGGCTGACCCGACTCGGCGAAGGTCGAGGTGGCGCCGTTGGGGACATAGCCGACATAGGTGGTGGGGATGTAGGCCACCGGCATAAAGTGCACGCTCGCCACCGAGCCGTCGTCGCCAACGTAGACCACGGTGCGAGTGTCGAGCTCGGCCCACACCTCGCACTCGTTGCCGAGCCGGTACTTGGAGAACATGCCGTTGGGCAGACTGAGCTGGAAGCAGGTCTGTCGGCCCTTTTGGTCGATGTTGGCGCCGAAGCCACCTCGGAAGTAACCATGTGCGGAGAAGTCGCCCAGCTTGGGCGCCAGCGACCCGGGGGGGGCGATGGCGGGAGCAGCGGCAGCCACTTCAGCAGCGGCGGCCACTTCAGCGGGGGCGGCAGCCGCGGGCGCCGGCTGCTCAGGCGCCGAGCCCTGGCTGGGGGGAGCATTGGTGCCCTCGCTCTCTTGTGCGCGGGCCGCAGTCGCGAAACCTGCCAACAGTCCCGGTAGCCATAACAGTGGTAATGCTCGTCGCATGGTGGACCAGTCCTCTCGTGGGTTAAAGTGACTTGAGCTCGGTCGCGGTCGTTGTCATCGATCAGGAAGCGGGGATCACGGAGCGGAGAGCGGGCAAGCTCGGGCGGGAGCGGCCACCCGCCCTACCCCTGTCCATAGTAGGCGTTCTTGCCATGCTTGCGTTCGAAATGCTTGCGCACGAGATAGTCGGGCAGACGATCGGCTTGCGGATCGAGAGCACGAGTGATAGCCGCCATTTTGGCCAGCTCCTCGAGCACGACCGCGTGGTACACCGCCTTTTCCGCCGTCTTGCCCCAGGTGAAGGGACCGTGCCCTGCTACCAGCACCATCGGCGTCTGGTCGGGGTTGCGGGTGCGGAAGCAGTCAATGATCTGCGCCCCCGTCTCGGCCTCATAGTCACCCTGCACAGCCTGCGCGGTCATGACCGCGGTGCAAGGGACGTCCTCTCCGAGGTGATCCGCGTGGGTGGTGCCGTAGATGGGAATAGGCAGACGGGCCTGCGCCCAGGCGGTGGCGTAGGTGGAGTGGGTGTGGACGATGCCACCGAGGCCGGGAAATTTCCGGTAGAGGGCGGCGTGCGTCTTGGTGTCGGAGGAGGGGCGCATGCCGCCCTCGATCACCTTGGCCTCCAGGTCGACCACCACCATGTCGGCGGCGGTGAGGCTTTCGTAGGCCACGCCACTCGGTTTGATGGCGAAGACCGCGCGCTCGGGTGCGAACGCGGACACGTTGCCGAAAGTGTAGATGGCCAGACCACGGCGCGGGATCTCCATGTTGGCCCGGAAGGCCTGCTCCTTGAGCTCGCCGTAGCTCGAATTCATTTGCCTCGTCGACCCCTAGCGGTTGCGGCGGAAAGCGTCGTCGTTCCAGCGCAGCTCCTGCTTGAGCGTCGCGAGCTCGGTGCCATGCCCGATGCGCACGCTTTCAACACCCAAGAGAGCCGCCAAGTCCTCGAGCGCACCGGCCGTCACGGCTCGGCTGAACGAGGTGTGATGACCTCCTCCCGCGAGGAGCCAAGCCTGACAACCGCGGCGGAAGTCAGGGCGTGGTACCCAGAGCGCGCGTGCCACGGGCAGTTTGGGCATGGCATGCTCGGCCTTGACGACGTCGAGCTCGTGGACGATGAGGCGCATCCGCCCCCCCATGTCGATGAGGGCGACAGCCACCGCGGGCCCCGGCGCTGCATTGAAGACGAGGCGGCAGGGATCGTTCTTGCCCCCGATACCCAGGGGATGGATCTCGAGGGAGGGTTTGCCCTCGGCAATCGAAGGGCAGATCTCGAGCATGTGGGCGCCCAGGACCTTCTCCTCCCCCTTCACCAGGTGGTAGGTGTAGTCCTCCATGAATGACACTCCACCGGCGCGGCCAGCGGCCATCACCTTCATCAACCGCACCAGAGCGGCGGTTTTCCAGTCCCCCTCGGCTCCGAAGCCGTAGCCTTCGGCCATGAGGCGCTGGCAGGCTAGCCCGGGGAGCTGGTGGAGCCCGTAGAGATCTTCGAAGGTAGTGGTGAAGGCGCCGTAGCCCCCACTGGTCAGAAAGGCGCGTAGCCCGAGCTCCTGCCTGGCAGCGTCGCGTAGGATCTCGCGTTGCTCGCCGCCTTTGAGCAAGCTGCGGGCGAGGGTGTACTGGGTCTCGTATTCATCGACCAGATGGTCGACGTCGGCGTCGCGCACTTCGGCTATGCGCCCTGCCAAGTCGCCGACGGCGTGGCCGTTTACCGACCAGCCCAGCTTGATCTGGGCCTCGACGCGGTCACCGCCTGTCACCGCCACTTCGCGCATGTTCATGCCGCCGAAACGCACGATCTTGAGCTTGCGCGATTCGGCCGCGGCACACGCGACACGCGCCCAGTCCGCCAGCTCGGCGATCACGTCGCTGTCTTGCCAGTGCCCGACCACGATCTTATGCTCGAGCCGTAGCCTGGCCGCCACGAAGCCGAACTCACGGTCACCGTGGGCCGACTGGTTGAGGTTCATGAAATCCATGTCGATCGTGGCCCAGGGCAGCTCGCGATTGAACTGAGTGTGCAGATGAGCGAGGGGCTTGGTTAGCTGCGTGAGGCCGCGAATCCACATCTTGGCCGGGGAAAAGGTGTGCATCCAAGTGATTACACCCACACAGGCGGGAGCCGCGTTGGCCTCGAGGCATATCTGGGAAATGGCATCCGGGCCCTTGAGGATAGGCTTCCCGACGACTCGCACGGGCAGCCTCTCTGCCGCGTCGAGGTAGGCCGCGATGGTGCGGGAGTGCTCTGCCACTTTGTTCAGGGTCTCCTGGCCGTACAAGTCCTGGGTGCCGGTCAAGAACCATACTTCTTGGGTGTTGCTCATTTGCGCACTCTCGCTGGTTAGGTGTTCAGCGGCTTTATTTCGTCGCCTTCGCAGTAGGAGGCGTTGGTGCCACTGGGTTTGACATTTCCCGGCTGTTCGGCTGCTAGCCGTCAGACGGTAGGACGATGAAGACAAGGGCCCGTAATGTCAACAATAAAACTGGTCGGGCCACCCCCTTGCCCGCCCCGGTGGCGAGGATGTTAGGTCCGTCGCGTTGGCGGGGGGGACTGTGGCAAATGCCCGGCGTAACTTGTCGTAATCATTGGCCTGCGGCAGCGGTGAGTCGAGCCGTGCCAGAGGGTTAATGGGGCGGGTCGTGAAGCCAGAAGCGGCGGCGCCGAGGGGGCTGACGATGCAACTCGACTACAGTCGGATCGCTTATTGCAGCAGCCTTCCGGCGTCTACGTGCAAGCGCTATGGGGCGCCCGACGAGTTGGCCAGGCCCCTAGTGTCAGGCCCTAGTGTCAGGCCCTGAGGTGGCTGATCGCCGCCTTCTCGATGGCCAGCCCGCGCCGGTAACGCTCCATAAAGGTGGCGAAACCCGCGCTGTCCACCGGGTCGGGCGTGACGGTAGTGCCCACCTGCCCGGCAAAGACCTTGGTGGCCAGATACGCCTCCAGGGCCTCGTCGGCCCTCTTGTGCAGCATATAGGCTGCCAGCAAGGCCATGCCCCAGGCTCCCCCCTCGCCCGCGGTCTCCATCACCGAGACGGGCACGTTCATGGCCGCGGCCATGATCCTTTGTCCCACGCCCTCGGTCTTGAAGAACCCACCATGTCCCAGCACCCGGTCGATCCTTACCTCTTCCTCGGCGAAGATGGCCAGCCCGATCTTCAGCGCAGCCAGCGCCGAGAGCAGGTGTACGCGCATGAAATTGGCGAGGGTGAACCGACTTTCCGGGGTGCGGACGAAGAGCGGTCGGCCTTCTTCCATGCCGGTGAGATGCTCGCCGGAAACGTAGTTGTAGGCCAGAAGACCGCCGGCATCGGCTTCGCCAGCCAAGCCCCGGCCATAGAGGATCTCGAAGAGCTTGGCTTCGCTGGTCTCGACCCCTAGCGCCAGGGCGAGCTCCTTGAACAGCGCGACCCAGGCGTTGAGATCAGAGGTGCAGTTGTTGCTGTGCACCATCGCCACTGGTCTGCCCGTGGGGGTGGTGACCATGTCGATCTCGGGATAAAGCCTGCCTAGCGGTTTTTCCAGCACGATCATGGCGAACACGGAGGTGCCCGCGGAGACGTTGCCGGTTCGTTCCGCCACGCTGTTGGTGGCGACCATGCCCGTGCCGGCGTCGCCCTCGGGGGGACAGAGTCGGACGCCCGCGGCCAGCTGGCCGGTGGGGTCGACGAGCTTGGCGCCCTCTGGGGTGAGGATGCCGGCGGGCTCGCCCGCCATCAGGACCTTGGGCAGGATGGCTTCCAGCTGCCAGGGCAGTTTCCGCCCCTGGAGCTCCGAGCTCAGTGACCTCAGCATACCGGCATGGTAGGTGTTGGTTGCGCTGTCGACGGGGAACATGCCGGAGGCTTCGCCTACTCCCAGCACCTTTTGACCGGTGAGCCGCCAGTGGACGTAGCCGGCCAGGGTGGTCTGGAAGGTGATGTCGCGCACGTGAGGTTCTTGGTTGAGGATGGCCTGGTAGAGATGGGCGATGCTCCAGCGCTGGGGGATGTTGAACTGGAATAGCCGGGTGAGGTCAGCCGCCGCTTGGGCCGTGATGGTGTTGCGCCAAGTGCGGAAGGGGACCAGGAGCTTGCCATTCTTGTCGAAGGCGAGGTAGCCATGCATCATCGCGCTCAAGCCCAGAGCGCCCACGGTCTTGAGCGGAAGCTGGTACTTGGCTCGCACATCGTCAGCCAGGGCGCGAAAGCTCTCCTGTACGCCCGTCCACACTTCCTCGATGGGGTAGGTCCAAACGCCGTTCTCGTAGCGGTTTTCCCAGGCGTGGCTGCCCGAGGCGATGGGCGCATGATCGGGCCCGATCAGGACCGCCTTGATACGTGTCGAGCCGAGCTCGATGCCCAGGGCGGTCTGGCCGCTCGCTATGGCCTGTCTGACGTCGCTCGGGCTCATGCTCCCTCCCGGGTGGTGGAAAAGGATATTCTGCGCTGCTCCATGGGAGACTCAGAATGTCCGATGGATGCGTGTGCTGTCAACTGCCGGTCAGCTGCCGGTCAACTGGTGGTCGGCTGCCGGCCGCGGCCAGCCCTCAGTATTCTTCGCGGGGGATGTAAAGGACCCTCCCAGGGTCCTTTTCTTAGTCGCGTGAGCGCAGGCGGGCTTTGCCCGACTGCGCTCCTCGCGGGGGATGTAAAGGACCCTCCCAGGGTCCTTTTCTTAGT
>Ga0187889_10001179_pt1 | contig 28731 bp, 26 predicted proteins | sample June2016WEW_7_10_2_FD_132992 | JGI IMG/M metagenome (GOLD analysis project Ga0187889, IMG submission 132992) | Peatland microbial communities from SPRUCE experiment site at the Marcell Experimental Forest, Minnesota, USA - June2016WEW_7_100 | ecosystem: Environmental > Terrestrial > Soil >... | reverse complement strand
GAAGCCCGCCTGCGTTCGGAAGTGCTCGCCTGGGAGCAGCGACGCAACGAAGCTCGGTGCCGCATTCAGTGGCGGTTCACACGACAAGACGCGGACCGGAAATTGTCGCGACACTATGTAACGTAATTACATTGTCATGATACTAGCGGCCGGAATGGACTCTCGGGGTGAACGCAATTGTGGAAAGGTGGAGAACCGACCCCTTTAAGGATTAGGATTACGATTAGGAGCAGGATTACGATCACGAGGAGCCCATCGCGGCGGCCTTTGCGAGGATCATCGGCTTGGCTTCTTCCATCATTTGGCGCAGGTCGGCATAGTGGAGGGTGCGCTGCTCGAAGGAGCGTTTTTGGAGGGCCCCGAGGAAGCGGCCTTCGAACTCTTTGAAGTAGCTGCCGTAGATATGGTAGCTGTCGACCGTATGGACGTAACGGCCCAGGGCGACCGCTCGGCCGGTCAGGGCGGCGATGCGGGCGGCGATGCGTTGCTGGAGTTGGACCAGGGCGAAGATGTTCATGAAAGCGGCTTTGTAGGCGTCATTGGAGCGGAAGCGCACGTTCATGCTGAGCACCGGCTGGCCCTCCTGCTCGAGGATGCGGCACCAGATGCTCTGCAGGCAGGCGGGGTCGTAGCAGTCGTTGTCCTCCCAGACCTTCCAGGTAATCGCCTGGGCGCGCCGCGTGTGGGGTGTCCGGGCCAGTTTCTGGCAGAGGGCTTCGATCTGATCGAAGGGCTTGAGCGAGGGGACCTGGTAGTTGAACAAACGCTGGTGATAGGTGTACTCCCACCGCGTGTCTTTGGGGTCGTCCGGATTTCGGACCAGATGGTCCTTGATGCCGTCGCAGACTTCCATGACATATTCCTGCAACTCGAGCGGGCCGCCGGGAAAATCCTTATGAATCATCGGCTCCTGCAACGGGTCGGTGATGGTGATGAACATGGTGGCATCTTTGCTGGGCGGGTCTTCGGGTTTGTCGTATTCGGTTTTGAGCTGGCAGCCTTTGGCGTGCAGTTCGATGAGGGAGAGTTCCCAGGCGCGGGCGATGCAGTCCGCCGTTACGTTGAGGACAGGGATGCCTTTCATGCAATTATGAATTATGAGTTAAGGTAATCGTCCATGGCGCGGGCGGCGCGTTTGCCGTCGCCCATGGCCAGGATGACGGTGGCGGCGCCGCGAACGATGTCGCCGCCGGCAAAAACCCCCGGCAGGCTGGTCATGCCGTTGTCGTCCACGATGATGTTGCCGTGCTGGTTGAGCTTGAGCTCGGGGCAGGTGGCCGTCAGCAGGGGATTGGCGCGGGTGCCGACCGCCACGACCACGAGGTCGCAAGGGATGACGAACTCCGAGCCGGGGATGGCGACCGGGCGAGCGCGGCCGGAGGCATCGGGCTCGCCCAATTGCATCCGGACGCATTTGAGGCCGGCAACCCATTTTTTTTCATTGCCCAGGACCTCGACGGGGGCGGCCAGGAACTCGAACTGGATGCCTTCCTGTTCTGCGTGGTGAATTTCCTCGGCCCGGGCGGGCATTTCTTTGCGGGTGCGGCGATAGGCGATCATGGAAGTGGCGGCGCCCAGGCGTTTGGCGGTGCGGGCGGAGTCCATGGCGACGTTGCCGCCGCCGATCGTGGCGATGCGCCGGCCCTTGAGGACGGGAGTGTCGGACCTGGGGAACTGATAGGCCGCCATGAGATTGACCCGGGTGAGGTATTCGTTGGCCGAATAAACGCCCTTGAGGTTCTCGCCGGGGACGTTCATGAAGACAGGCAGGCCGGCGCCGTTGGCGATGAACAGGGCGTCGAACCGCTGGCGCAACTCCTGCACGGTGTAGGTCCGGCCGATGACCGTGTTGCAGACGATTTTCACCCCGGCCTGTTCGAGCCGGGCGACTTCGGCCCGGACGATGTTTTTGGGCAGGCGGAATTCGGGGATGCCATAGACCAGGACGCCGCCCGGCTTGTGGAGCGCCTCGAAGACCGTGACCTGGTGGCCGCGCCGGACCAACTCGCCCGCGGCGGTGAGGCCGCCCGGGCCGGAGCCGACGATGGCCACCTTTCGGCCGGTGGGCGGGGCCAGTTGCAGGGGCGGTTGGCCGGCGTGGCCACGCGCCCAATCGCCCACGTAACGTTCGAGGTAGCCTATAGCCACTGGCAGGCCCTTGTGGCCTCGGATGCAGACGATCTCGCATTGGGTTTCCTGGGGACAGACCCGGCCGGTCACCGCCGGCAGGGCGTTGTCACTCAACAAGCTCCGGGCGGCGCCGGCCAAATCCCCTTGCGAGAGCAGGTCGATAAAGCGCGGGATGTCCACCAGCACGGGGCAGCCCGAGATGCACTTTGGGTCCCTGCATTGGAGGCAGCGCTCGGCCTCGAGCAGGGCCACTTTTTCAGGCAGGCCCAGGTTGACTTCGTTGAAATTCGCATTGCGGATCAGCGGGTCCTGCTCCGACATTTTCTGGCGCTCGATGGCCAGGCGCTGTTTTGTGGTTGGTTTGGACACGGGAGGTTCTTTGCTAAAAGGATTACACGCTTGGACGCTTACAGGTTGCAAGGCAACCCTCTCAACCGAGGCCGATTTTGCAGGCCCCGGCTTCGCAGGCGGCCAGGGCTTGTTCTTCAAATTCGCGGTAGGTGGTCAATCGGTCCATGAGCAGGTCAAAGTCCACCAGATGGCCGTCGAATTCGGGGCCGTCGACACAGGCGAATTTGGTTTCATTGCCCACGGCGACGCGGCAGCCGCCGCACATTCCGGTGCCGTCCACCATCACGGGGTTCAGAGAGACCATGGTGCGGACTTTGAGGGGCCGGGTCAGGTTGACGACGGCGCGCATCATGGGAACCGGGCCGACGGCATAGACCACGTCGATGCCTCCCTGGGCCAGGGTGTCCCGGGCGGCATCGGTCACGAAGCCGTGGCGGCCATAGCTGCCATCATCGGTGCAGACGATGACCTGGCCGAGGCGGCGGAGTTCGGACTCGAAGATGACCCATTGGCGGGAGCGGCCGCCGATGATGCTGAGCACGGTGACGCCGCGTTGGCGGAGGCCCTGGGCGATGGGGTGGACGACCGCGGTGCCGACGCCGCCGCCGATGCAAAGGGCGCGGCCGGAGGCAACCAGTTCGGTGGCATGCCCGAGAGGCCCGACGATGTCGGTGATGGCCTCGCCGGGTTCGAGGGCTGCCAGTTCACGGGTGCTCTTGCCGACGGCCTGGATAACCAGGGCGATAGAGCCGGCGGCGGGATTGGCATCGGCAATGGTCAGCGGGATGCGCTCGGCTCCCTCGCAGCGCCGGACAATGACGAATTGGCCGGGCAGGCGGATTTGGGCGATGCGGGGCGCCAGGACGTCCAGACGGGTGACATTCGGGCTGAGGGGGTTTTTGGAGAGAATTTCGTGCATGGGGGAATCGGGGAGAGCCAGATCGCAACCTAAGGCCCGCAGGGGGGCATTTCACTTTTTTGGGTAACCGCTCCTAATCGTAATCCTAATCCTGTTCCTAATCTCCTTCGTGCAGCGGATTCATTCGGATTAAGATTAGGAGCAAGATTAAGATTAGGAGCCAGAAACCGCCACCAAGAAAAGTGAAACGCGCCCACCCCGCAGGTTCCGGTGGGAGACCCGGCTGGGGACTGAAACACGTGCTGAGCGGCACGCGGGAAGCGCGCCGCCACGACCAAGGGCAGAAGCCAAACGGACTCTGTTTGCGGACACATAAACGGCTGCCAGGGTGCGAAGTAATTTGGCCGCCGTCAACTGGCATGCGTTTGCCGGGTGCGAAACGGGATGCATTCCTCCTAATCGCAATCTTAATCCTGCTCCTAATCTCCCGCTTTTCATGGTCGAACAGGCAATTCATTCGGATTAGGATTAGGAGCGAGATTAAGATTAGGAGCCAGAAACTGCCACGCAAAAAACTGGCGGCCATTGACGGACCGGCGGGGCCTCCGGCACCATGGTTGAGTGGCTGGAACATGCACGCTTGGCATCCTGAGCGACATTCATTACGCCAGCGCGGCCGAACAGGCGCGCGGTGACGATTATGAATATCGCGACCTGCGCAACCCGCTGCTGCGGACTCTGCTGATGCTGAACCGCCGGTTCATCTGGCTGCGCAATCCTTTGCGCCAGAATCATCTGCTCGAGGCCTTTCTGCGCCAGGCCGGGCCGCTGGACTTTGTCGTAGCCAACGGGGATTACTCCTGTGACTCGGTCTGTGTGGGCGTGAGCGATGACGCGGCCTGCCAGAGCGCGCGGGAGTGCCTGGCCCTGCTGCGGGAACGCTTTGGCCCGAACCTCCGGGCGACCATCGGCGACCACGAGCTGGGCAAGCTCAGTTTCTTCGGGAGGCGGGGCGGCATGCGCCTGGCCAGTTGGCGGCGCGCCACCGGGGAGCTGGGGCTGCTGCCTTTCTGGCAAAAGAGCCTCGGCAACTACGTCCTGATGGGATTGGTTTCCTCCCTGGTGGCCCTGCCGATGTTCCAAGCCGACATGCTGCCCGAGGAGCGGCCGGAATGGGAGCGGCTGCGGGCCGAGCATATAGCGGAAATCCGGCGCGCGTTCGCCGCGTTGCAGCCCGGCCAGCGGGTGTTGCTCTTCTGCCATGATCCCTCCGCGCTGCCCTTCTTGTTGCGCGAGCAAGCCGTGCAATCCAGGCTCCCGCAAATCGAGCATACCATTGTGGGCCATCTGCATTCCCAACTGGTGCTGCGCCAAAGCCGGTTGCTGGCCGGGATGCCCCCGCTCCCTTTCCTGGGCCATACCGCCGGGCGCTATACCGCCGCCCTGCGCAACGCCCGGCTCTGGCGCCCTTTCCGCCTCCGCCTCTGCCCCTCGCTGGCGGGCCTCGAGTTGCTCAAAGACGGCGGATTCTACACCCTCCAATTGGACTGCCAGGGCAACCGGCCCGCTCGTTTCCATTTTCATCGGCTGAGCCGGACAGGGCTGCGATGAAGCCACGCTGGCGAGGGAGAGGCCAAACCCGCAGCCCTGAAATCCGAAGGCCGAAGGCCGAAATCCGAAGTCCGAATCCGGTCCCTCATTCGGTGCGGTCGCTGCGTGACACGCAAGCGCCTGCGGCCTCAGTATTGAGCGCGGGGCCAATGCCCGAGAGCTTTGCGATCTCAGCCTTCGGATCTCGGCCTTCGGATTTCCTTCGGATTTCGGCCTTCGGATTTCGGATTTCTTTGCGGGTAGAGCCGGCCTGATCGTGAGGTGAAATTTATCTTTTCCTGGGCCGGCCCTTTGCGGTAAAGTGCGCGGATGGCCGAAATCGTGGATTTTGTAAATCGAGGGGCGGCTTCAATTACACCGGCAATTTCGGAGAAGATGCTCAGACATTTGCCGCAGTGGAAGCTGGAGTTCACTCAGATTTACGAGCCGCTGTTCCCGCACCTGGTCGATCAACTGGAGTTCCTGGCCGATGCGGTCGAGGACACGGCAGAAGGCGCTTACAAGGACCTGCCCCACATCGCTTTTGCCCAGGCGGTCTTTGCCCTGATTTACGCCCATAAAAAGGTCGGAATCATTCCGGATTCCGTGTTCAACCTCGGACGGGCCGACGATTCCAGCGTGGTCCGGGCCGTGCTGATTCAGAACGAAAAGGCCTTTGCTCTTTACGCCGCTTCCCAGAATGTCGAGTGGTCCAGAATCACCAGCCAGCCCTGAGAGCGTGGGAGCGTGGGAGCGTGGAGCGTGAGAGCGTGGCTACGATGCCCTTACGCTCCACGCTCCACGCTCCGATGCACGGGCGCTAACCAGCCCGCCCCACCAACGCCACCACCGCCGCGATGAGGTCTCGAGCCCGATAGGGTTTGGCCAGGAACCGATCCGGTTTGCAGGGCGCATCGCGATAAACCTGCTCCTCCTGCGTGCCGCTGACCAAAATCGTCTTCTGCTCCGGGTCCATGCGCCGGCACTCGGCGATGAGTCCCAAGCCCGTCATCTCGCCCATGGCGTAGTCGGCAACAATGAGGTGGGGGTGCGGCCGGGCCTGGGCAAATGCCGCCAGGGCGGCCTCCGCGTTGGCGAACGTCTCCACGCTGTAGCCCAGCGATCGCAGAACGACGGCCGCCATTTCCGTTAGCACGGTCTCATCGTCCACCACGTAGATCAACAGGGCGGCTCGCCCTGGCGCCGAAGAAGGGTTTTCTCTAGGGCCGTGTTCGTTCACCTGGGCCTGAGTTAACACCGCTGGCGCCCTGCTGGCAAGCTGTCTTTATGCCAATTTTCGCGGTTGCACCGCTTTCCGCTACGCCGTAATCTCTCGGGCGTCCGACTGACCCCTGCCCGCTTGCGCAAGTGGGGTATCCGTATGAAGATGAAGAAAAAGAGTTCTCGGTCCATGGCCCGGAAGCGGACGGTGGCCCAACTGCCCTTTCGAATTCCGCCGATACTCCTCGAAGGCGATGAATCGGGCGCGCCGACGCCTGCCATGGGCCCGGGCCAGAAATACGCCCTGGGGCCGGCGGCTCCGACCGGACATTTCGAGATCGAAGCCCCCCAGTTGCCCGAGGCTTATGGCACGCGGACTCTGCTCCTGACCGCACGGGAGCCGCACTGGCTTTATGCGCATTGGGACATCTCTCGGGAAGAGCAACGCCAATACAGCGGGCTGGCCGCGGGGCAGCATCTGGTCCTGCGCGTTTACGAGCGCGGTGTTTCAGGCTCGCCGACGGCTCAAATCCATCTTCATCCCGATTCCCGGCATTGGTCTGTCTATGTGCCGCGCGCGGAAACCCCATACGTCGCGGAGTTGGGCTACTCTTTGCCTGGCGGCCTGTGGCAGAGGCTTGCCACTTCCGAAGTCGCGACCACTCCGCCTGATGCCGTGTCGCAAGACACCAGCGTGCGGTTTGCCACGGTTGAGGCTCCGGCTGCAGCCCCCGCAGCCCCCATCCCCCGCCCTGCAAGACCGGCCCCGACGAGGCAGCCATCCAGCGAGCCGGAAGCGCCCTCGGGGCCCCGGCCGCAGGAACTCCCCCCTTCAACTCCGCAAGCCAACTGGGAACCTTCGCCCGGAAAACCGGCCCCCGGGCCGGAACAAGCCGGCGTAGTGCCACAGCCTGCAGAACTCCTCCTCCCTCACCCCCTGAGGGTCGAGTGTCGAGGGTCGAGTGTCGAGGGTCGAGGGTCGAGGGTCGAGGTGCTGTCACAGCTTGCCGAGCCCCTCCTCCCTCACCTGGAAGGGAACATTGGCTCCCAGGCTGCCGAGGAATTGGGCCTGCCGAGTCTGGCGGGCGCCGAAGCGGGCATCACCAGCCCGGGAATGACTGCAGTTCCTGCGGGCGCGAGGGAGGAGCCACCGGAGGTATTCTGGTTCAACATCAATGCCGAACTGGTTCTCTATGGCGCGACTGAGCCGGACGCCCAGGTGGCAATTGCCGGACAACCCATCCACCTGCGCCCGGACGGCACCTTCAGCTATCGTTTTGCCTTGCCGGACGGGAATTACGACCTGTTGGCAACGGCGATTTCGGCTCACGATGACCGGCGCCAGGTGAGATTGCAGTTCAGCCGCCACACTGATTGACCCGCCTGCTTTGATTAACAGTTCCCCTCGAATATGCAAGGGTATCTCTCTTTGGTCTTGCATGCGCACCTGCCGTTTGTCCGGCATCCGGAACACGAAAAGTTCCTCGAGGAAAACTGGCTCTTCGAGGCCATCACCGAGACTTACGTGCCGCTGCTCCAACTGCTCGGCCGCTGGCAGCAGGAGGGCCTGAACCTGCGGCTGACTCTGACCCTGACGCCAACCCTGTGTGCGATGCTGCAGGATCGGCTGCTGCAGGAGCGATACGTCCGCCACTCGGAGGGGCTCATCGAACTGGCGGAAAAGGAGACCCACCGGACCAGGTGGGAACCGGCCTTTCACGACCTGGCCCGGTTCTATCTGGAGCGGTTCAACCGGACGCGTGAGTTCTACTTCGCCTGCCAAGGCGGCCTGGTCGGCGCGTTTCGCGCCTTTCAGGACCAGGGGCGCATCGAAATCATCACCAGCACCGCCACCCATGCCCTGCTCCCCTTGCTGGCTGCGCATCCCCCCTCCGTCCGCGCCCAAATCCTGGCCGCCCGCGACCATTACCGCGGTTGTTTCGGCCGCGATCCGCGCGGCATCTGGCTGCCCGAATGCGCCTACGTCCAAGAGGTCGAACCCGCCTTGCTCGAGGCCAACCTCCGCTGGTTCATCCTCGAGAGCCACGGCCTGCTGCGCGCCCGCCCCAGACCTTGCTTCGCTCTGTTCGCCCCCATTCTCACTCCCAACGGAATCGCCGTCTTCGGCCGCGACCTCGATTCCGCCCGGCAGGTCTGGAGCCGCCAGGGAGGCTACCCGGGCGACCCTCGCTACCGCGATTTTTACCGGGACGCCGGCTTCGACCTCGATTTCGATTATGTAAAGCCTCACCTTCCCGGAGTGGACAAACGGGGCTTCACCGGCATCAAATACCACCGCATCACCGGCCCCGGGCCCCACAAAGAGGCTTATGACCGCCAGGCCGCCCTCCAGACCGCCGACGCCCACGCCAGTCACTTCCTGGAGGCCCGTCTGGCGCAGATCCGGCCCCTGGCTGAAACCATGGACCGGCCGCCCCTGCTGGTCTGCCCTTATGATGCCGAGCTTTTCGGCCACTGGTGGTACGAAGGGCCTGAATTCCTCGACTCTTTGGCCCACAGGGCCTGCGCCGACCCGCAAGGGCTTGCCCTCATTACGCCCGCGGATTACCTGGGCCGCCACCCTGCCAACCAGGTCGCCGCGCCGGCCGCCTCGAGTTGGGGCGAGGGCGGCTACTGGCAGGTCTGGCTCAACGAAAAGAACCAATGGCTCTATCCCCACCTCCACTTTGCCCAGCAGCGCATGACCGAACTGGCCCGGCGCTTCCGCCAGCCCGGCCCCTTGCAGGCGCGCGCCCTCAGGCAGGCGGCCCGCGAACTGCTCCTGGCCCAAGCCAGCGACTGGCCCTTCATCCTCCGCACCGGCTCCAGCCCCGACTACGCCCGCAAACGCCCTACCGAGCACTTGCTCCGCTTCACCGCCCTCTACGACCAACTCTCCAAGGGACAACTCGACCAACCTTGGCTGGCCCAAATCGAATGGCGCGACAATCTCTTCCCGGACATCGATTACCGCTACTGGACTTAGCTTGACAGGGGATTTTTCACTGCTTACTCTCTCCCGTTCCGACTCCGGAGCGTTTCCTGACGAGGCGTCAAGCCAGAGCGACGCGGCGGGGTGCGAGCCGAAGAGATTTTATGAAACGACAATATCAGCCGTCGAAGATACGCCGCCAACGGCAGCACGGGTTTATGAGCCGCAATTCCACCAAGAGCGGCCGGGCCATCCTGCGCAATCGGCGTCGAAATGGCCGCAAGCGTTTGACGCCGGTCTAACCGGGGCTGGCGCATGCGCGGGGCGACGGGACAGCGGCAGCGCTTTGGGCGCGCGGCACATCTCAAGGCGGGCCGGGATTTTAGCCGGCTCCGTCAGCGGGGGGAGCGGCTGGTTTGCGGCTGTCTCATTGCCAACTGGCAGGAATTGCCGGCCGCCTCGGCCTCGCGTTTAGGGGTGATCACCGGCGCCAGGATTGGCAACGCCGTGGCGCGCAGCCGGGCGCGGCGTTTGCTCCGGGAATCGTTCCGGCTGCACCAGCATGAATTGGCCCGGCCGGTCGACCTGGTGCTGGTAGCGCGCTCCTCGGTTGCCGGCAAGGGGTTCGCCGAGGTCGAAAGGGATTTTTTGACAACGTTGCGGAGGGCCAGATTGTTGAAGGGAACCGGAGGGTAGGTGGGATTGGTGAATGCGGCTCAATATATTTTGATCTCGGGCGCGCGCCTGTATCGCCGGGTGATTTCCCCGGCGAAGACGGCCTTTTTTGGGCCGCTGGCGCACTGCCGCTTCAGTCCCAGTTGTTCGGCATACGCGCTGGAGGCGGTCCGGGTGCATGGGGTCCTGGGGGGGATGTGGCTGGCCCTTAAGCGCATTGGCCGCTGCCATCCCTGGGGTGGCTGCGGATGGGATCCGGTGCCGCCATTGCCCCCTGCGCGGCGCCACTCTGCATTGGCGCAGGCTTGCTCGGAGCCCTCCAATCGTCCCGAGGACCGGCCCGCAGGCCGGACCAGGTATTGTCCCAAAACCCCATAAATTTGCATGGATCGCCAGTCAACCGTCGGCATTGTTGTTTGTGTGCTCCTGATCGGGCTCTGGTATTTCGTGCTCGTTCCCAAGCTGTATCCGCCCGGGCCTATGCCGCCAGCCTCGACCAATGCGTCCGGCATGGCGGAGTCGCCAGCCGGTCCTGGCCCCGCTTCGCCGACGGTTCCCGCGCCAGTCGAAGCGCCCCCTCCGGCGCCTGTCCTGGTTGTCAACACCAACCAACCCGAACAGTTGGTCCAGGTCGGCAACGCCAATGCCCGCTATACCTTCTCTTCATACGGCGGGGGTTTGAAGCTGGTCGAGTTGTACCCGGAGACAGACTCGAGAGGCCGGGTAAAAGGTTCCTCGACGAAGCCCGCCGCCACGCTCAACGCCTGCACCGTGGCGCCGACGCTGGCCTTGCTGGACGGGGTGACCGTGCAAGGAGACGGCATCTTCAAACTGACCGGCACCACCAATGGGGTGAGGGCGGAAAAAACACTCACCAACGGGCTGAGGATCGTCAAGGATTTCGAGCTCACCTCGAATTACCTGGTGGCGGGGACGGTGCGGCTGGAGAACCGCTCGGACCGGCCGCTCGAGTTGCCTCCGCAGCAATGGTTTGTCGGCACCGCCGCTCCCATGGATGCCCGCGACCGGGGAATGGCAGTGGGGGTCATGTGGTACAATGGCGCCACCAATGGCGCCAAAACGGTCGATACGGGCGCGGGTTATTTCTCTTCGCACGGCTTTGCCTGCACACCGCGCATCCCGCCGGCCGAATACGTGGGCGGCTCCAGCAACGTGTTCTGGGTGGCGTTGCACAATCAGTATTTTGTTTTGGCAGCAATGCCCGAGCAGCCGGCGCAGGCGGTGGTAGTGCGCAAGGTCGAGTTGCCGCGCCGCAGCGGAGAGGAGGCGGCCCTGGTGGCCACCAACGCGCCGCCGCCCGAAGGCTACCAGGCCGCCATGGTCTATCCGGGACAGAGCCTGGCCCCCAACCAGAGCGTCGAGCGCCGGGTCTTCCTCTATGCGGGCCCCAAGGAATACCAGACGCTGGCGCACATCGGCGTGCGCTTCGGCAACGACTTCGACCGGGTGATGGACTTCGGCTGGTCGGGCTTTGTCTCCAAGGCCCTGTTGATCGGGATGAATTGGCTGCACCACGTCCTGTGGGTTTCCTACGGCTGGGCGGTGGTGGCCATCACCATCATCATCAAGCTCGTCCTCTGGCCGCTCACTCAGGCCAGCACCCGCTCGATGAAACGGATGCAGGCCCTCCAGCCCCAGGTCAAGGTCATCCAGGAGAAATTCAAGGACGACCCGGTCAAAATGCAGCGCAAGATGATGGAACTCTGGAAGGAGAACAAGGTCAGCCCTATGAGCGGCTGTTTCCCGATGATGATCCAGATCCCGGTGTTCTTTGGCTTTTACCGCATGATCTCCAGCGCCATCGAACTGCGCGGCGCCCGCTTCCTCTGGGTCAGCGACCTGGCCGAACCCGACACCCTCTTCGTCGTTCCGGGTTTGAGCTTCGTGCCCTTCTTCGGCATTCCCGGGGTGGGACTGCCTTTCAACCTGCTCCCGCTCATCATGGGCGGCACCATGCTCTGGCAGGCGCACCTAACGCCCCCCTCTCCCGGGATGGATCCCACCCAGGCCAAGCTCATGCGCTACCTGCCCCTGATCTTTATGTTGACACTCTACAACTTCTCCTCGGGCCTCACCCTTTACTGGACCGTCAACAACCTCCTGAGCATTGCCCAGACCAAACTTACTAAGACCGCCTCGGGATCTACCCCCCCCGCCAAAGGTCCGGTATTGACGCCGGCCCCAAAAAAGAGGAAATGAACACCCGGCTGACTGGACGCAGGACTGATCGACCATCAATCATCAACTCACGACGGATATGCCCGCAGAACCCAAAGCCACACTGGAAAGCCTCCTGAACCTCCTGGGCTTCGACGCCACCGTCGAAGACCACCGCCTCGAAGAAGGCGTTTTGCTCGATGTCAAGACCGAGGACTCGGGCCGCCTCATCGGACGGCAGGGCCAGACGTTGTCCGACCTCCAATACATCACCAACCGGCTGCTCTTCCAGCAGGACCCCTCGGCCCCCAAAATCATGGTGGACGTGAGCGGCTATCGCGCCCAGGCCCGCGAGGCCCTCGTCAAGAAGGCCAAGGAAGCCGCCGAAAAAGTCCGCCGCTGGGGCGATGTCGTGGAACTGGAACCGCTCAGCGCCTTTGACCGCCGCATCATCCACCAGGCCCTCAAAGACGACCCCGGCATCGAAACCCACAGCGTCGAGGTCCAGGGCACCGACAAGAAGGCCATCTTGCTCCGGCCAAGACGTTAAGCGGCGAGGGGCGGCCCTTCGTTCCCTCGACACTCGACACTCGACACTCGACACTCGGCTCAGTCATTCCCACTTCATAACCGTCACCCGGCTCGAGCGGGGCAGCGTCGTCTGGGGCGGCACTTCGACCAGGCCATTGGCGGCGGCCAGCGAACTCAAGGCGTGGGAGGCCTGCAGACCGGCCGAATAGACCTGGCCGGCGCCATCCACTCTGACGCGCAGGAAATGCGGGCGGACCCCGGGATTGGCCAGCGGTTCAGCCAGCAGGCCGGGGAAAGCGGGCAAGGCAATCTCACTGGCGCCTTGCCACCGGAGCAAGGCAGGGCGCACCAGCAACAGGAAAGTGACCAGGGCCGAGACCGGGTTGCCGGGCAGGCCGAACAGGAGCTTCTCACGCCACCGGCCGAAGACAAAAGGCCGGCCCGGCTTGATGGCGACACGCCAGAATTCCAAGCTCCCGCCCAAGTCGGCCAGGGCGGCCTTGACGAAGTCCAGTTCTCCGACCGACACGCCTCCGGTGCTCACGACGGCATCGCATTGGGCAAGGGCCTCCGCCAGCGCCGAGCGGGTTGCCTCCGGCGTATCCGCCACCAGGGGAAAAACCCTGGGAACAGCCCCGGCGCCGCGAACCAGGGCGGCCAAGGCGGCGCGATTGCCTTCATAAATCTGCCCGGGCCCCAGCGGTTGGCCAGGCTCTCTCAACTCCGAACCGGTGGCCAGCAGGCCCGCTACGGGTTGGCGCCCCACAAGGACTCGCGCGCGGCCCATCGCCGCCAGCAGACTGATGCGGCCCGCGCTCAGCCGACCGCCCGCCTCGATCAGCGTCGCCCCGCGCTGGACGTCCTCGCCGCGCCGCCGGACACTTTCGCCCGGCTTGACCGGCTCGAGGACCAGGACCAGACCCGGCTCCTCCGGCGCAACCCGCGTGTCCTCCTGCATGACGACCGCATCGGCGCCCGGCGGCATGGGCGAGCCTGTGAACAGGCGCGCGCAGGTCCCGGAGGGAACTTCCTGCGCCGGGCTTTGCCCGGCGGGAATATGGCCGCATAGGCGCAAGCGAGCGGGCGCCTCGGGGCGGGCCGCCGCGACATCCGCCGCTCGCACGGCGTATCCGTCCATGGCGGAATTGTCAAATGGCGGCAGATCCAGCGGTGCGGCCAATCGCTCCGCCGCCACCCGCCCCGCCGCCTCGCCAAGGGCAACCTCTTCGCGCGCCGGCGAGGGGACCTTCGCCAGGATTCGCGCCAGGGCTTCTTGGAGTTCGAGCATGTTAACGAGGCAGCGCCTCAGACGCAGACATTGGTAATTGAAAATAGAAAATTTTCAATTGCCAATTTGCAATCCCAGCCGAACCGACTGTATGCAACGCGGGTCCTCGTGACTTCATCATGCACCCAACCGGTGGCAAACCCAACCTCTCTGCAAGGCAATAGCCCAACGTGCTCGTGAGCTGCGAATAACTTCCTCTCCCCGATCTTCGCGCTGCGAATCCTGAGAGTCGAACGTTTTGAGCGAGATTTTTGTAACCGTTCGCAGGATAAAACGCTCACGGGTTCCACAAAACGCGGCAGGGCTTATCAGCGTTTATTGGCGCAGATTAGCGGTTCGCGGCGAGCCACCAAGCCTCACGCCCTGAACCATTGAACCGCTAATCTGCGCTAATAAACGCTGATGAATCTGCTGAACAGTTACCGCCTTCCTGCGGCTGCGCCGCCCCAAGTCTCTGCGTTTCCACTGGCTCCCCGAACCCGCCTGCCGCCACCCGGTCCGCGGCCTCGCCCAGGACAACCTCTTCGCGCACAGGTGACGGGACGGCCGCCAGAATTCGCGCCGGGTCTTCCTGGAGTTCGGGGCAGGTCATCGACGCTCACGCTTTTATCAAGCCGCTCTCCTGGCAAGGGCCAAATTCAGCCCTCCGAGATCCCTCGCACAAAAAACAAGGGCGGCAGCGCTGGCCGAACGAAGATCGTCGGACCACCGCCGCCGCCGTGGAGTGCTGTGCCCTACTGGACACGAACTCGGTAGAAGCGCGCGGGACTGGTTGCCGTGTTGTCGCTCAAGGTGATGATCCCGCCCGTGCCGGTCTGCGACTGAGCACTGGTCCAGTTCGCATCTGCCAGTGAATCCTTGTATTCCAACGTGTACGTGGACCCTACTGTCGTTGAGACATCAATGTTGAGCGTTTGGCCCACCATTCGAGTATCGCTGATGACCGTGGGGTTCGGGGTGAAATTGGCCGTCACATTGCGGTAGCCGTTCATCGTCACGCTGGCCGTGCTGCCCGATGAGCTGTCCACCCCGGACCAGGACCCAAACGTGTATCCCGCGCTGGCGTTGGCGGTCAAGGAAACCGTTTGGCCCGGATTATACCAGGGCCCGGCAGGGCTGGGCGTGATCGTGCCGCCGGCAGGCGGAGAGGACACCGTGTTCAGGAGATACCTGGTCGAGTATGTGGCCGTGTAGGTCGTTGCCGAACTGGGCACCGTGATTGAGTGTGATTGCGCTTGGCTGTCGCTCCATGAGGAAAACGAGTATTGCGTGTGGCTGTCGGCGGAGTACTGGGGCGTGGTCGCGCTGACCGTATGCGACGATCCGGGCGTCCAGTTGAACGTCGCCGGAGTCGTAATCGCTGGAGACTGGTTGTCCACCACCAGCGACAGCCCGGACGGCGAGGAGGCAATGGTGACGGCCGTGGGGTTCGGAGAGAAATTGGCCGTTACATTGCGGTATCCGTTCATCGTCACGCTGGCGGTGTTGCCCGATGAACTGTCCACCCCGGACCACGACCCGAATGTGTATCCCCCGCTGGCGTTGGCGGTCAAGGAAACCGTTTGGCCCGGATTATACCAGGGCCCGGCAGGGCTGGGCGTGATCGTGCCGCCGGCAGGCGGAGAGGACGCCGTGTTCAGGAGATACCTGGTCGAGTATGTGGCCGTGTAGGTCGTTGCCGAACTGGGCACCGTGATTGAGTGTGATTGCGCTTGGCCGTCGCTCCATGAGGAAAACGAGTATTGCGTGTGGCTGTCGGCGGAGTACTGGGGCGTGGTCGCGCTGACCGTATGCAATGATCCGGACGTCCAGTTGAACGTCGCTGGAGTTGTGATCGCGGGAGACTGGTTGTCCACCACCAGCGACAGCCCGGACGGCGAGGAGGCAATGGTGACGGCCGTGGGGTTCGGAGAGAAATTGGCCGTCTCGAAGACCGGGCCGTTCATCGTCGCCGAAGCTGAACTGCTGCTACCTGAATACGAACCCCATCCGCTACCTGTCCAGCCGCTGAAACTGTAGCCGAAGTTCGGCGCCGCGCTGATTGGCACGACTACCCCACTGCCATACCATCCGCTGCTCGAGCCAACAGTGCCCCCAGGGCCAGCGCCCACTGTCAGGTCGTACTGTGTCGCAAAGTTTGCGGTGTAGGTTGTGCCTGAGTTGGGGGTGGTGATCGTCTGGTTTTGTGCACCAGTAAATTGATAGCGACTGTAGAGCCCAGAATATTGCGGGGTTGGCGCGCTTAGTGTATGCGGACTGCCAGGCGTCCAGTTGAAGTTTGTCGGAGTGGCATAAGCTGTGCCATCCACCGTGAGCTGAAGACCTGCCGGTGATGTTGCGAACGTAATTGCCACGGTTGGTTGGGCTGTCCCAGTTCTCGTCATGTAATCCTGGGCAGACCACCCTTGCTGTCCGTCGCTCCACTTTACCTGCCACCAAATCCACGTTTTGCCTGTGCCGTTAATCTGCGCAGTTTGGTAGCTGCCGGTTATGACACCCGTGTCACCCGAGTTTCGCTCCTCTGATTGGGCAACTCCTCCAGGAGTGTTCCGAACATGTACGCCGCTTTGCGTTGCTTTAACGCTATCACCAATGGCATGCACTACAGTCGAGTCGACCGAGAAGGCATAACCGAGCGCCGGTGAAAGGTAACTCGTATAAGGTCCGGCTCCTTCGTAATTGGGCACATCGTATTCCCCCAAAGTATAAAAGGTCACCCAAGGGTCCCAATCAGTTCCGTTACCGGAAATCGAGTACGCCGCGCCGGCGTTATAGTCCGCACTGCTCAAGAGTTCTGACGAATTGTACCCATGCGAACTGTTGATCTGCCACAGACCATAATCGGCCGTTCCATTGCTATCGTGATCGATCGCGTCTAGCTCAAAGCTGGACTCTGCATCCGCAATCGCCACTGCGTATACCAAGCTACTGCTTCGAAATCCAGCGTCATAGGCGGCTTGCGCCACTTGGTCCCCTGTCACGTACGTTTGTGTCCTCGCCGTCAGCACAAAACAGGCAACCGCGAGCAGAGTAAATAAGATGTGAGTCCGTTGCTGTTTGAGTTTGTGTGTCATGGTTGTTTGGTTCATAAGGTTTGTTGTTCGTCGCCTATACGCAGGCCCAGACGGAATCTTGCGCGATTTTCTTGAAATCGTCTCGAGCGCCTTGGTTCGGCGGTTGGTGCGGGGCGCATCCGGACACTGCCCCCGAGCAGGAACGGGAACCCACCCCCCTTCCCTCCTCCCATGCGCTCGGAGCGCATAGGAGGAGGGTGATCCATCTTTGCCAAGTCCCCAGGGCGGCGGCCCGCCTGCGCTGCGCTCCGGCGGGTCTTGCCCTGGGCTATTATCCGCTGCCCCTCCGGGGCAGGAGAGTGCCGCGCTCCGCTCGGGGGCTTCCAATTTGGGGGCGGTGCCCGGATGCGCCTGTTGGTGCGTCGTCATAGGGGCTCCACTGGGATTCAGGCGTTCAGGGTCTGAGATTGCGCGGGCCCTCTGGTTTGGGGCTGCTCCTGTTTGTACTGAAAGCCGCAAAGACCAGCGCCGGCCAACAACAGCAGGCAGGTCAGGATAAATCCCATTTCATAGCCGACCGCCAGGACCCCGCGCCCTTGCTCGAGGGTCTGGCTGTCGAAATGGCTTTTTGCAACCAGCATGAGGAGAAAGCCCGCGGCGCCGGCGACGGCTGGCAGGAGGGCGCCGCTCCGGCCGGACGCGAAGCACAGCCCTGCCGCGGCGGCGGTGCAGAGGAGGACGAGCAGAACGGATGTCTCGGAGGGGATTTTCTCTCGGTGCGCCTGGCCGGTAATCGGGTCGCGTTGCTCGATAGTGGTGCCGGCGGCGAGCTGGAGGCCGGTGAGCGATACGGCCTTGACCCCCTGGCAGGAAATCGTGATGAAGGGCAAGAGGAAGCAGAGCAGCGCCAGGACGAATGGCGCCGCCCTGAACTGGCGGCGCCTGACTTGCTGGCTGGTTGAATTCGCCGCAAGCGGGGGAGCGGCGAGCGTGGCTTGGGGCGCGGGAGATGTTGGTGTTTCATTCATAGAATTCGCGCGGTTGTCTTTTCTGGATCCTCTGCGTCTCCGGTTATCCCGGCAGCGAGAGGCGGCTTTACGTATTCAGCCACCCATACGCAGGCCCCCGCGGAATCTTGCGCGGAATTCGCGCATTTGTCGCCCTGTGGAGGAAACCGTTCGCGAGGTCCGCCGTTGGATTACGAGGCGCGCAAGAAATCGGCCCGGCCGGTGGGAGAAAGGCGCTCGAGGAGGGGCTGGAGTAATCGCTCGACTTCTTCCTCAGCTTCGGTAAAGCGCGCCGGAGGCGCGTTGTCCCGAGCGGCCAACGCTGCCAGCAGCCGCTCGAGTTCCGGATTCAAGCGAAGGCGGCTCGCAGAATCCGCTCTTCCTCCTCCGGCGTGATGTCACGATGCCATAGGGCGAGTTTGTCATGAAGGTGACGCAGCCGGGCGTTGATGCGCGCAGCCAACGCGCGGTCCGGGAATCTGGAATGCTCCGTTAGCGCCCGCAGGAGTTGGCCCCAGTCAAGCAATTCCGTCACCCAGGCCCGGTGTTGCTCCTTGGCTGGACCGGGATTGTCGCTGGCAAGATTCCGGACTTCCCAGGCCCCAAGAGCGGAACACACCTCGTCCCAGTCCTCTATCGCGGCACACAAATTCCGCATCATCCGTGCCTGAAAGTTCCCGAGTTGACCGACTTCCAGCGGTAAGAACTCTGTCGCTGTCGTACTCACACCCTGAATCTAGAGGCCCTCTGTCGTTGCCGCAAGCCTCAACGCCAGATGTCAAAGTCCTTTGCCTCCCGCAGGATTTACACTAGCATCCGGCCCGTCGCCCCTTGACAGGGCTGGCGGGGCCGGCAGCAGTGGATCGGAAGGGCCAAAAATGAACGCTGAGCTTCCTGTGTCTGCGGGTTCGGGCCAGTTTGAAATTGGCCCTGCTCGGGGTGGTGAGAAGTCCCCGGGGCCGTCGCTCGCGCCTAGCCAAAAGCTGGGTCGCTTCGGCAATTACGAACTGCTCGAGGAGATTACGCGCGGAGGAATGGGCATAGTGTACAAGGCGCGTCAACTGAGCGCGGGCCGAGTCGTGGCCCTCAAGATGGTGTTGCAGGGGCATTTGGCGAGCGAGGAGGTGCTGAATCGCTTTCAAATCGAAGCCAATGCTGCCGCCGGCCTGACGCACACGAACATCGTTCCAATTTACGACGTCGGCGAAGTGGAAGGAGTGCCTTATTTCAGCATGCGCCTCATCGAGGGGGGCAACCTGGCCCGATTCAGTGCGGAATGCGGAGTGCGGAACGCGGGGTGGATTCGAAGGGCTGCTGCGCTGGTGGCCAAGATCGCCGGGGCCGTCCATTATGCCCACCAGCATTTAGTTTTGCACCGGGACATCAAGCCCTCAAACATCCTGCTCGATGCCCAGGGCGAGCCGTACCTGACCGATTTTGGCCTGGCCAGGCTCGTGGCTCGAGCCAGCGACCTGACGGTTTCGGGGGCGGTGGTCGGGACCCCGGACTATATGGCTCCCGAGCAGGCGCAGGGCGGGACAAAGGACCTTACGACGGCGGCGGACGTGTTCAGCCTGGGAGCGGTTTTTTACGAGTTGCTCACTGGGCAAGCCCCGTTTCATGGCCAGACGGATCTGGAAACCAGGCGAAAGGTGGCGGAGGAGGAGGCGACCAAGCCAAGCGCCATCAACCGGGCGGTAAACCGGGATTTGCAGACGATATGCTTGAAGTGTTTGGAGAAGGATCCCCGCCACCGGTATTCTTCGGCTCAGGCGTTGGCCCAGGACCTGGAGCGATGGCAGAACGACGAGCCGATTCAAGCACGGCCTCCCGGCCCGGCCACGCGCGCGATAAAATGGACGCGACGGCACCGGGTGGTGACGGCCGTGGCAGCCGTGGTGTTGCTGAGCCTGGCCGGCTATACAATTACGACGCGCATTGACGCGGGGCGGCTTCGCCGGGCCCTGGCGGAGTCGCTTTTGCACGAGGGGGAGGCGCTGGCGGCCAACCATCACCCGGCGGAGGCCAAGGAGCGCATCGTGAAGTCCAGGAGTCTCTCCATTGAGGCCAAGACAACCACGCTGCCTGCGGAGCTGAGCCTGGCGGATGTTTATCGTTTCTCTCCTCCGCCACTGATGACTTTGAGGGGCCACCGGGGAAAGGCAACCTGTGTGGCAGTTGCCAGCGACCAGCGCACGCTTTTCTCGGGAGGCGAGGATGGGACGATTCGGATCTGGTCCTGTCCGTTGGGCCGGCAGGAGGCAGTCCGGGATGCGCATCCGGGAGGGGTAGCCTGTTTGGCGCTCTCACCGGATGGGCGATTTTGCGTATCTGGCGGGACGGACAAGAAGATACGCATCTGGGACGCGCGCAAGGCAACGCCGGTCCGGACTATCGAGAGCCAGCAGGAGCGGGTTTCCGCCTTATGCTTCGCACCCAACGGGGATACCTTCGCCTCCGCCAGTTGGGATCGGACGATACGGATCTGGCGCCTGTCCTCGGGAGCGGAAGTTCAGGTCCTCCGGACGGACTTCGACCGGATACCGAACATAGCTTTCTCGCCTGATGGGCATCGGGTTGTGGCAGAGAGCGAAAATGGCGGCTTTGGAATCTGGAAGCTGGACGACCCAGGGGGACTGGCGGTCTTCATGCCCTATAGGCGTGGCGTTTCTGTGGCCTGGACGCCTGACGGAGGCCAGATTGTGCATGGCAACATGGCCGGCGAGTTCGGGGTTATGGACTTGGTTGACGCGAGCAGGAATAGAGGCATCCGATTGACCTCGGCCGTTACCGGGCTGGGGCTACTGCCCCCTGGGAAAAGGGCGATTGCGGGCACCGATGATGGGACCCTTGCCATACTAGACCTCTCGCCGGAGAACCCAGTCCTCCAGCTCGAGCTTTCGGAGCACGACGCTGCGGTCACCGCTGTCGCCGCCTTTCCCGACGGCCGCTTGGCCGCTTCCTCCAGTGAAGACGGGACCATTCGGGTATGGGATGCCCTTCCTGCAGAGGAGAAGATGGAGGGACTCCATCCCGTCTGCAGCGTGGTGTTTTCCCCTGACGGCTTGCTCTTCCTGTCCTCAGGCCATGGAGGCCAGCTCGATCTCTGGGATGCGGCGACCGGCAACCCGCTAATGGACTATGTGGGGCATGACTACGTGGTTCTGGACGCAGCCTTCGCTCCGGATGGGAGGAGAGCCGTCTCCTGCGGGCAGGACGGAACCGTTAGGATTTGGGATGTGGCTGGGGGCGCTGAACTTCGGCGATTTCGCTCGGAGCACAGAACCGTTTGCAGCGTGGGCTTTTCGGCGGATGGCCGGCTGATCCTCGGCGGCGAAGCGCCGGAGGATTACCCGGCTTCAAAACCGGACCCTTCAGAATGGTTCAGGCTGCATGTCTGGGAGGCGGACACGGGACGAGAGCGCTGCAAGCCGATAGCGCACCGGGGCGGAGTGTTGGCTCTGGCCATCTCTCCGGATGGGCGCAGTGTGCTGACGGGAGGCGGCGACGGCAAAATGAAGTTGTGGGACCCCGCGTCCGGGCGCGTGCTCCGCTCCTTTGATGCGGACCAGAACCTCGTTCGGAGCATTGCCTTCGGGCCGGGGGGCGAGCAATGCGTGTCGGCGGGCAGTCAGCGAGCCTTGAGAATCTGGAACGTGCGCACGGGGAGGGAAATCAATTTCTTGCGCATTAAGGAGGAGCCATCGTGCCTCAGTGTTTGCGGGGCTAATTCGTTAATGCTGGCCGGGATGGACAGCGGGAACCTGGGGCTCTGGGACCTCGCTACCGGGCGGGAACTGCACAGGTTCATCACGGGGCACCAACAGGGCGTCTCGGCGGTGGCTTTGGCCCCGGACGGGGGGTTGGCCGTTTCTGGAGGCGCGTACAGCGCCATGTTGTGGCACCTGGACCGCGGAGCCGCCTGGCATCGATTTGAGGAGGCTGCGTCAAAGGCCCGTGCCACCCTCCAGCATAACCCGCACGACGGGGCTGCCCTCCGGGCACTTGCTGAATGGTACGAGTTCCGCCGCCTTTGGGACTGGGCAAGCGAACTGTTCGAGCAAGCGCGGGCGAACGGCGCAGACGTGCCATGCCTCTCGCTCGCGCGGTGTTTGTGGCAGGGCAGGCACCTCGAACAGGCGCGCAACGAGGTGACAAAGGCCGCAAACCGAAAGGACGCTCCGGGTTATTATCTGCAATTGTGCTCCGGCGCTATCAGCCGGCAGATTGACCTCGAAAATGCTCCTGGGAACCTGCTGAAGGTGGCGGTGGCACCCGGGCCAGACGCTGTCGTCTGCCAGCCCGGCTCCAGCGATGGAAAGGATATATGGACGACGAGCAAATTCTCGAACGCCCCTGGCGGCGAAACCCCCGGCGGCGGCAAGGCCGATGACATCCTGCGGGTCGGCGGTTGGGGGGACTGGTACTACTCGCTGCTGCAATTCAATCTCGCGGGAATGCCCACGAACGCACGCGCGGCAGTGCTATACCTGTACTGCGGTTCCGTGAGCGGCGGCGGAACCCGGATGTACCTGGATCGGGTTGCGCAGGCCTGGGATTGGAAGACCTCAGGCACTGGTCGTGATCATGAGCGCCTCTGGTGGGCAGACCGACCAAAGGTGGCACTGTGGAGAACCGATACGCTCCCGGCGCCAGTCGCAGGCCAGTGGTATGCTGTCGAGCTCACGGATCTTTACAACGCCTGGCAGAGCGGCGCCTGCACCAACTGCGGGGTGCAGTTTCGCCCGGAAAAGGTTTCCAACGAATACTTCAACAAGTTTTACAGTTCGCGCTACACGAACGATCCAAGCTTGCGACCGAAGCTCATTGTTACCGCCCCGAAATGAGCTAAAGCCGAAGCACTTCCTTGAGCCTGGCCTTCCAGATCTCCCATTGCCGAATTCTCATCGTTCGGGCTTTTGGATGATCCCTCTGGCCATGGCTTCCTCAAACTCAAGGCGTTCCTTCGGATATTTGCGGTAGGCATCGGCAAAATAGCCCTCCGGGCGCGGGCCTTGGAAACGGCTCGTCACCACCGGCAAACCGGCGCGAATCGCCATTCTCAGGACGGTAGCCGGCTTCTCGCGGGTGAGGGAGACGGCGTTTCGCACCTCCGCGGCAAGCTCATCATCGAGATCAACGCTGGTCTTCATAGCTCCATTTTGCACCCAACCGGTGGTAAACTCAACCCTTTCTTGCGCCTGCTCGCGTGGTCGCCTGCAAGCCCGCCGTGAGCCGTTCCTGCCGGTCGGCCGCAGTCGGCAGCCGTCGGCGCGCCGCGCAAAGCAGCGCCTTGGTCTTGTCATCCACCCAAGGCTGCTCCAAGGCCCACCCTATCCCCTTGAGCAGATCCCCAGGTGTCAGGGCGGAGATCTCTTGGGCCCTGGCCCCGCCGGCGGCAATGGCCAGCAGGTAAAACAAGTAAGCGGCCTGCCACTCGGCGGAGCCCTTCTGGCACTCTCGGGTTCTCTTCTTGAAGAAATCCTTGGCCAGCCTCAGCAATTCCAGGGGCGGCTCCCGGTGGAAGAGCAGATCCTCGAATGATTCGATGCCGATTACTGCTGCCCGGCTAAGCCCCATCTCCCGGGCTTCGCTGTCGGGCGGTTTTAAGGTCAAGCTCCTGAGATCGAACCCAAGTGGCGTGGCAAGCTGGTGGCGCGCCATGGCGGGCAGGGTCCGATCACCCCACTCCTCCGGGGTCTTTTCATTTAGATTGAATAGCTTCGAGAGCTTCTCGGCACGGCTGCTGAGCGCGGCCTTTGAATGACCAGAACCCGTCATAAAGTCTTAACTGGAATACGCAGACACCCCGCCAATCTTGCGCGGTTTATTGCATTTTGTCCGTTTTGCCACCGGATAAGCCCGAGAGGAAGGTCTTGAACAGCTCAATTTCTTCCGTGATGGCATCTGGCCGCTCCTCGTATTCGGCGATAACCGCGCGGAAGTGTGCGCGGAACAACCGCTTCCCGGTTGCCAGCAAATTCTGGGCTTCGGCGGGCGACCTGATTGCGCAGCGGGCGATGAGTTCCGCGTAATCCATTGGCTCGGCGCCCTCAAGCATCGGCCGGGCCGGGCGGAGCCGGAATACTTCCCAGATCCGGGGCCGATTGGGTTGGTTCTTGCGCGGGGTCTCGCAGTCGATCTTCATGCGCTTCAATGTTTCCGATACAATCGCTTCCGCCCACGCCGCGTCGAAAAGGTCACTCCTCTGCTGCTCGGCGGGTGGGTCGTGTTCCAGTTCATCCAGGGAAACCGGAGGACTGGCGTTCCTGCGCAGTCGGTCTTTGACAAAATTGTCGAGGCTGGTTTTTAGGAAAGCCCGAAAGCGGCCCCTTTTTCGATCGGCATGGCTGAGCCAACCCTCCCTGAGGATCTTGTCCTCGGAAAAATCCTGCAAGATTTCCTCTGCCCGGTTTCCCAAGCTTGGGAATGTTGTGCGCAGGTGGATTTCCAAAGGGCGGCGGTACTTCAAGATCAACTGGTTGAGCGCCTCGGCGTCTTTCCCGACCGACTTGGCGGCATGGCCCAGTCCGGTCCAATCGGTCAGCGGCCAGATTGAGCTTTCGGGTGGGTTTGTGCGCGTTTTCATTTTTTCCAGCGGCGCGGCCAATCGCCCCGCCGCCCCGCCCAGGGCAGTCTGTTCGCGCGCCGGAGAGGAGACCTCCGCCAGGATTCGCGCCAGGGCTTCTTGGAGTTCGAGGCAGGCCATCGGCGCCCACGCTGCTCTGAAGCCGCCCTTCTGTCAAGGCCGCATCCAGCCTTCCGAGACCGACCCACACTCTTCAGGAGCCTGTTGAAGAACGCCCTGTTTCAACCGGTCTAATTCAGCTTCCGGGAGCAACCCCCAGCTCGGCCTGCTGACGCGAAAGGCTCCACAACAAAGGGGCCAACGCGTGAACCACCAGCTCCGAGTAGTGGAAGGGCTTGGGCAGGAACGCGGTGTCACCATAAGCGGCCCATTTGGCGCGATGTTCGAGCTCGGTGATAGCGGAGACACAAAGGACGGGGGTGTGCTTGTGGGCTTCGGAAGCGCGCAAGTGGGAGCAGATGGCCATGCCGTCCGCAGCCGAGTGGGAAACATCCAGGATGACCAGATCGAACCGGTGGTTCTCACACAGGCGGGCGGCAGTGGGGAAGTCGGGCGCCTGGCTGGAAGGAACGTGGACGGCGTCCAGGGCAACACTGATGACGTGGCGAGATTGTTGGTCATCACCGGCGACCAGGACGGCGGGAGGGACCGCCGGCGAGCTGGTGAACGCGCGGTTTTGTGAAAAGGCCGCGAGGAAATCGGCGGCGAAGGCGACCGCGCGCCAATTGGCAGGGCTTGCCATCTCGGGGTTGGTACCGAGCCGCGAGAGCATTTTCTCCAGGGCCTTGGCGAGCTCGGCAACATGGATACACCCGTAAGGATCGCGGGTATTAGCGCGGCTGTAGGCGCGGCGGCACAGTTCCGTGAGCTGCGCGATGCGGACTTTGGAGAGCCGAGCGGCAGCCACCTCGCCTGCGGGAGGCGAAGCCACCGGGCTGAGGCAAGACAGCGAACCACCCGCCCCTGGGGCAGACCCTGGCCGGTCAGAATGGAGCAGTTGCGGGATAGTCGCAATCAGGCTGGCGAAGTCGACTGGCTTGCGGAAAAAGCCGGCGGCGCCCTCGGCCAGCGCCCGCCCTTCTAAAATATCGGAGCGGCCAGTCATGAGGATGACGGGGATATGCCGGGTTTCCTCGAGACGACGCAGCCAAGACATCAAGGCAAAACCATCCCAATCCGACGCGCTCGGACAAGGGGAGGAGTTCAAATGGATGTCAAGGAGGATAAGCCGGGGCTTGCCGGCGCGAACGGCCTGCAGGGCCGCGGGAACGTCGGCCGCAACGTCCACCTCAAAGCCGTGCGACTCGAGTTTAGAGGAAGCAGCCTTACGGATGACCGCGTCATCATCAACCACCAAAAGCTTGGTCTTCGAATCGGGTGCCGGCGCTCGGCCTGGCATGGCCCTCAGGAGATTCAAACGGGGGCCCGGAATCAAATCCGAGGGGAATTGGGAGCCAGGGGCCGGCGGGTTCATAAGGGCTGTTGTCATATCGTGCTGCATCTGTTCGGCAGGAGAATACCCCAAGGGCGCGCAGCCGACAAACGGGGCCAGTCCTAATTGTGATCCCGGAGATTCCCCTGGGAAATTGGGTGTCGGATTTGCCGCCGGCGCGGCTACTATAGATTAGAAGGTTGTTATGGAAGACGACGAACTAATGAGCGAATATGCCGAGCATCACTCCGATAAAGCCTTTGCGGAATTGGTGGCGCGCCATATCGACCTGGTCTATTCCACCGCGTTCCGAGTAGTGGGGGAGACCCACTTGGCCCGCGATGTGGCGCAGATGGTCTTCATCGGCCTGGCCCGCAAGCCCCGGTCCCTGCGCAACCCCCGGGTCTTGGCGGGTTGGCTGTATCACACGACGCGGTTCCAAGCCGCCAGCACCTTGCGGACGGAGCATCGGCGACGGCAACGGGAGAGCACAGCCATGGAACTGAACGCGCTGGATTCGGATTCCCAGTCGGTTTGGCAGGCCCTGGCTCCGCAGTTGGATGCGGGTCGACGAGTTTATGCGCTATACCCAGGCCTTTTATCCGGCGTGGGATGAGCGATATGCCGCGCGGCTTTTGGAACAATTCCAACTGGACCCGGCCCAAAAGATCAAGACCCAGTCCCAAGGCCAGCAGGCCAAGACGGGTTTGCTGGCGTCTCTGGCGTACCGTCCGGAGCTGTTGATTCTGGACGAACCCAGCTCGGGTTTGGACCCGGTGGTTCGCCGCGACATTTTGGAGGCGATCATTCGCATCGTGGCCGAGGAAGGTCGGACCGTTCTGTTCTCCTCTCATCTGCTCGACGAAGTCCAGCGTGTGGCCGATCACGTCGTCATGCTCCAGCGTGGACGCGTCGTGTTGAACGTCCGCACCGAGGAAGTGCGGCGCAGTCATATTTTGGCGGTGCTGGCCTTTGCGGAACCGCCAGTGGGGGCACCGGTTCTGGCCGGGGCGCACGCGGTTGCGGGATACGGTTCTGAATGGCGGGTGTTGTTTGGCGGCTCGCGGCTCGAACTGGAAACGGCGGCGGCATTGGTCGGCGCCCGCGTGGTCGCGGAACGAACTCCCACGCTCGATGAGATTCTGGTAGCGCGGGCAGGTGGAAAGGGGAGTTGATTGATGAATGTGGGCAGACTTGCGTGGCGGACGCCAGCCGGCGCGATGCTCTGGGAAATCTGGGGCCGGCACAAATGGATATTTCCGTTGCACGTAGCCGCCCTGGCCGCCAGCGTGTGCGCTGTCTGCTGGAAAGAGCATGGCGCGCCCGAAAACTCCCTGGGATTGGTGTACCTGATCTCGTCCTGCTGCTTCACCGCGTCTTTCATCCATTTGTTGGCCTGTTTCGGCTACATCGAAGTTGATGCGCGGAGAGTGCAACTCGGCTTTCCAGGCCGGCTGCTGTTGAAGCCGGTCAGCACAACCCGACTCGTCCTGGTGCCAATGTTCTTTGGCGGCGCGATCATAGTGACAGTTTTTGCGACCTGGACCGAATTGGTCTTGCGGCACCTGGTTGCCATTCCCGCCTCGAGCCTGCTTTGGAGCAGCACCGTCCTGCTCTCCTTCTTTTGGTGGATGCAGGGCCTCGCTTGGGGTCTTTCATGGCTTAAGGGCAGGGTGTGTATTGACATCAGTATGGCCGTGATTCATCTCTTGGCCGGTTGCCTGCCGATGATGCCCGTGAGTGGTTTGTCCCGGTGGCAGTGGCCGATCCTGATTGCCTTGCTGGTCTCCGCCGTGCCCGCCTCGTGGATTGGGCTGAAACTGATGCGGCAGGGAAGGTGGGAAGGCCCGTCCCGGATTTCCATGCTTTGGAGCCGCCTGCGCTGGGCACGGGCACGGGGGCGGCGCAAGAGATTTGGTTCCGCCTTCGGCGCGCAACTCTGGCTCGAATGGCGAAGGCAAGGATTGCTGCTGCCCGGTCTCACGGGCGCGACGGCACTCCTTGTCTGTCCGATCGCTCTCTTCGCCCATGAGCAGATGATGGTCTCAAGCGTCATGTTGATCATGCCGCTCCTGCTTTCCGGCCTGCTGGCGCCCGCGTTGGCGAAGTTCGATCAACTCCAATCCATGGCCGAACTTCCGGTTTACATTGCCGTTCGTCCCATCACCAATGCCGGTCTTGTGGCGGTGAAACTGGTGATGGCTTTGGCGACTAGCGCCTTGACCTGGGTGGTCGCGCTGGCCGCAATTGGTCTCTGGCTGGCGCTCACGGGCCCGGGGACACTGCTTTCAAAGGCAGCATCGGTCACGCCGTACGGGCTTGCCGGGTTGGCCATTGGGTGCCTGCCGGTGTTGCTGCTGCTGGTAATCTGGACGTGGAAAAACCTGGTGAGCGGCGTTGGGGTCGGCTTGACCGGACGCGCCTGGATCGGGATGGCGTCCGTTAGCTGTAGGTTGGCTCTCTATACCGGGCTGACCGCTCTGGTTGCGGCCGCCAAGCTCTTCGTGAGTTTCAGCGAAACACTCCTGCATTGGTTGCCCGGACTATTGATGGCGGGCTTGGCGGCGAAGATCGCCCTCTCAGTTGCCGCCTTTGTTTGGGGGTTGCGTCGAAATGCCATCACGGCCAACTGGGCCCTTGCAATTATCGGCGGTTGGCTGGTGTGCGGCCTTTTGGTGGCCGGCTACGCGGGCCTGGTTTGTAACGCGATCAACAAACCGGGGCTTTGGGTCTGCACGGCACTGGCCGGGTGGCTGGTTCTGCCGCTGGCCGATTTGGCCATTGCCCCGTTGGCGTTAGCCTGGAACCGCCACCGTTGACCCCTTTTGCTTTTGCCTTTTGGGGTTAAAGGCTTGAGTCGCCGCTCGGTTTCCGGGAGACTTAGGCGATTGCTATGCTGAGGCTTTGCTATTGGTTGCCGGCAGCGGGCGCTCT
>Ga0187889_10001167_pt1 | contig 28874 bp, 28 predicted proteins | sample June2016WEW_7_10_2_FD_132992 | JGI IMG/M metagenome (GOLD analysis project Ga0187889, IMG submission 132992) | Peatland microbial communities from SPRUCE experiment site at the Marcell Experimental Forest, Minnesota, USA - June2016WEW_7_100 | ecosystem: Environmental > Terrestrial > Soil >... | reverse complement strand
GCCGTCGCGTGGAATCGCCGCCGTCCCGGTGAATGCCGTCGCGGCTTCCGACCTCCCGGCCTCACCGGACCGGGCGCTGGCCGAGCAGGTCCTGGCCGGCGACGAGGGCGCGTTCCGCCAGCTATACCGGCGGCACACGCCCCGGCTGCTGCAGCTCGCGCTGCGGCTCCTCGGCGGCGCAGAGGCGGACGCGGAGGACGTGGTGCAGGACACCTGGATCAAGGCGGTGGAGAAGCTGGACACGTTCCGGTGGGAGTCCGCGTTCGGCACCTGGCTCCACGCCATCGCCCTCAACGTCTCCCGCGAGGCGCTGCGGAAGCGGGGGCGGCGCCAGGAGACGGCGTTCCCGGAGCAGATGGAGCCGTCCGCGCCGGCGCCGTTCGAGCGGGTCGAAGTGATGGATCTGGAGCGGGCCATCGCACAGCTCCCCGACGGGTATCGGACGGTGCTGGTGCTGCACGACGTCGAGGGTTTCACGCACGAGGAGATCGCGGAGCAGCTGGGCGTTGCCGCCGGCACGACGAAGTCGCAGCTCTTCTGGGCGCGGCGGGCGGTGCGCGCGCAGCTCGCTCCGGTGAAAGGTGGATGACATGAACGGTTCCGACGAGTTGACCCCGGGCGAGAAGCGGGCCTTCGAGGCGCTGCCCAAGGAGCGCGCGGCGCGCGCCGAGCTGGAGACCCAAGTGGTGGCGGCGCTTGAGCGGCGCGGGCTGCTGCCGATCCCGCTGGGGACCGCGGCCGGCCGGCGGCGGCACGTCACACCCTGGCTGGTGGGCGCGGTCGCGGCGGCCCTCGCCCTGTTCGTGGGCGGGTTCGCGGCGGGCCAGTACTTCGGGGCGCGCAGCGGCGCGGCGGCGGTGCTGTCGGGGGTGCAGGCATCCGGCGCCTCCGCGGCCCAGGTCGCGGCGCACGCCGAACGCGCCGGCACGATGTACGTGGCGGCGCTGGTCGCGCTGAACCAGCTCACCGATTCGGCCGACGCGCCGACCCGTGCCAGGGCGAAGCAGGCAGCCCTCACGGCGCTGGGTGCGGCGGCGGAGGAAGTCGCGCACCTGGCGCCGAACGACCCGCTCGCCGCCGCGGTGCTGCGGGGCCTGAACGAACGGAGCAGAGAGCAGGGGCCGGCGCCGTCCTCCCGGTCCGTGGTGTGGTTCTAACCTCGGGAGGAACGACCGTGAAACGTCTGGCGATGGTGGTGGGGATGCTGGCCCTCGGGGCCGTGTCGGCGGCGGCGCAACAGGACACCAGCCGCGCGAGCACGAGCGCCTCGTACAGCGCGAGCGCCCAGGAGGGCTGGCTGGGGATGGGGATTTCGTGCAGCAAGTGCACCCTCCAGAGCAACAGCATCTCCACCAGGCGCGGATTCGTCGTCAGCTCCGGGGCCAACCGGCGCTGGACGTTCCGCGAGCCCCCGGTCGTCTTCTCCGTGGAGACGAACGGACCGGCCGACAAGGCGGGCCTCCGGACCGGCGACACGCTCGTGAGCATCGACGGGTATCCGCTCACCTCCGTTGAGGGGGGCGAGCGCTTCGCGAGCGTCCAGCCTGAGCAGTCGGTCCAGCTCCGCTACCGGCGGGACGGCCAGGAGACGGATGCGCGGGTCACGGCTGGCGCCCGGCCGCGCTCGGCCGAGCTCGCGATGCAGGACAGCATCCGCGCAATGGCGCGCGCCCAGGCGCGGCAGCAGGAGCAGATGCAGCGCGACATGGAGCGGGCGCGCGAAGCCCAGCAGAGGGCGCTGGAACAGTCGCAGGAGGCTCTGGAGCGCCAGCGCGAGTACATGGAGCGCGCGATGCAGCAGCTGCAGCAGGTCGAGGGCAGGTTCTCCGATTCGTCGCGGCAGGAGTCGGTCCAGCGGACGCGGGCGATGCTCGACAGCGCCGTGGCGCGTTGGCGCGTCGCCGAGTCGCTGTACGCGCAGGTGCCGGTTCCGGTGGCACCGATGGCGCCCATGGCGCCGATGACCCCCATGGCCCCCATGGCCCCCATGGCCCCCATGGCCCCCATGGCACCCATGGCGCCGATGGCCCCGCTCGCGCCGCTGGCACCGCTCACCTACGCCGAGCACCGCCGCTTCGGCGCGCTGCGCTACACCGGCCAACTCGGCGACGTGGTGATCGAGGCGCGCAGCCCCTATGCGGCGACCGCAACGGCAGTGTCGGACAGCGAGGTGGTGGTGACGAGCCGGGATCTCAGCGTGCGCATCGCCATCCGGCCGCGCCAGCCGACGCCGACCCCGCGTGCCGCTCCGGCGCCGAAAGCGACCCCGCAGCCGCGCCCGGCGCGGACGCCGAAGCCGGGGCGCGAGGAGATCTAGCCGGTCAGCCCGCGCGGACCAGCTCGGCCAGGCGCAGCACCGTGTTCCAGTTGCGCGCGGTGCCGCGCGTGCCGAGGTGCTTCTCGATCACGGCGTTAGTGAGCTTCGAGCGGCCCTGGCCGTCCGGGTAGACGATGTAAGCCTGCCTGCCGACGGCGCGCACGACCTCCCGGCCTACGATCGCCGCCTGCAGCGCCTTCACCGCCGCACCGCCCGGCGCCTCCTTCAGGAACACCGCCACGAGCCGCGCGGGATCGCGCCTCGCCTCCTCGTGGAACGGGTTGTTCGCGACGACGTCCTCCCACTCGGCCGCACTCCGGACGAAGAAGTCCGTCTCCAGGCCCAGACGTTTCTTCGCCTCCGCTTCGAGCAGCCGCTCGAGTCGCGCGCCTCCCTTCCCGTCGCCGCGGAAGACCAGGTTCCCGCTCTGGAGGACTGACTGCACGTCCTTGAGGCCGAGTCCGGCGAGCAGGTCGCGCAGGTCGGCCATCGCCACCGGCTTGTGGCCAGCGACGTTGACGGCGCGGAGCAGGGCGATCTGGAAGCTCACCATGTCCGCTCGTCGGCGGTCGGGCCGTAGATCGGCGGGATCGGCACGTCCAGGAGCCGCAGGTAGACGGTCAGCTGGCCGCGATGATGGGACAGGTGACTGATGTGCTGCCGCACGATCACGCTCCGCGGCGCGCTGAACAGCACCTTGTCCCCGTGCCTGAGCGACCAGGTCGCGCTGAAGTCGGCGTCCCTGGCCGCCTTCAGGGCATCGCGCGATTCCTGGACGCCCCGGTCGAAGATCGCCAGCAGCTTGTCGGTCGTTTCGAACGAATAGCGGGGAGCCGCGGCCAGGTTGAGGTCGTTCTCCCGCAGCGCGTTCCCGATCCAGCCGGGCATCCACGATACCAGCTGGGCGAGGTGGCCCAGCGCGAACGACTTGGGATGCGGCTTCCAGGTGCCCTTGTCGCTCGGCACGCGCTCCAGCAGGCGGCGCGTCGAGGCCATTTCCTGCTCGAATTCGGGCAGAAGCGTCTCAGCGATGCTCATGCGGCCTACTCCGATATGTCCGGGTGCCGGGAACTCTAACGCCGACGGGCCGGCCGCACCAAGACCCCCCGGCCCCCCGCCTCAGGTCCCGGCGCGGCCCCCGCGGCAGCGTCCACTGACGACGATCCGCTTGATCCGGGCGGAGCCGGGCATCGCGGCGCGGGGACTCCCCCGGCCGCCCCAGGTGCGGCCGAACCGCGCGGCCGAGCTGTCGTCCACCTGGAAGGAGATCCCCTCCTTGGACAGGCGCACGAGGGGGACACCTTCCGGGAAGGTGAAGGTCGTCCGCTCGCCCGCCGCCAGGACGTCGGCGAACGAGGAGCCGACGCGCAGGCCGTTCGCGATCACGAAGGCGGGGCTCGTGGTGCTGATGCGCCAGACGAGGGTCCGATCCACGAACGACGCCTCGATGAACAGCCACTGGCCCGGACCGAAGCTCACGATCTTGCCCGGCCACCGGATCCCGCTGCCCACGCCGAAGAGCATGGTGTCCTGGGCGGCCGGGTAGAGGACATTCACGCTGTCGAGCGGCTGGCAGACGCGGACGCCGCCGATCGCGCCGGCGGCCAAGGTGGAGTCGGGCACGCTCACCTGGGCGCGGGCGGCACCGCTCAACGCTACGGCGAACGACGTGACGAGAACGACGCGACGCATCGCGGAGCGCTACCTCCCGATCGGCTCCAGGCGCGCGGTGAAGTGCGGGAGGACGGGGGCGCGCGAGACGATCCGGAGCCCGCGGATGGTGTCGCGGCAGGCGAGGATCTTCGCGCAGACGTCCACCACGTAGTCGAGGTGCGCGTCGGTGTACACCCGGCGGGGCACCGCGAGGCGCACCAGCTCCAGCTCCGGCCAGGTCCACTGCCCCGTCGCCTCGTCCGGCGTGCCGAACATCAGGCCGCCGATCTCCACGCCGCGGATCCCGCCCTCGAGATAGAGCGCGCAGGTGAGCGCCTGGGCCGGGAACGCGGACTGCGGGACGTGGGGGAGGAAGCGGCGCGCGTCGAGGAACACGGCGTGGCCGCCGATGGGCAGCACGATCGGGACGCCCGCGGCGACCAGGCGCTCGCCGAAGCGCCGCACCTGCCCGACCCGGTGGGCCAGATAGCGCTCCTCCAGCACCTCCTCCAGGCCGATCGCGATCGCCGCGAGGTCGCGGCCGGCGAGCCCGCCGTAGGTCGTGAATCCCTCGATCAGGATCAGCATGTTGGAGAGCCGGGTCGCCAGCGCGTCGTCGTTGGTCGCGATGAAGCCGCCGATGTTGACGAGCCCGTCCTTCTTGGCGGACATCGTGCAGCCGTCGCCCAGCGTGAAGAAGGCGCGCGCGATCTCCTCGACGGACATCGCCGCGCACTCGCTCTCGCGGATCTTGCAGAAGTAGGCGTTCTCGGCGAAGCGGCAGGCGTCGAAGAAGAGCGGGATGCCGTGGCGCCGGCACCACTCCGAGGTCGCGCGGGCGTTGGCGAGCGAGACCGGCTGCCCGCCCCCCGAGTTGTTGGTGATCGTCAGCATCACCAGCGGGACGCGCTCCTTCCCGACCTCCGCCACCACGCGTTCGAGCTTGGCGAGGTCCATGTTCCCCTTGAACGGGTGCTCGCGAATCGGGTCGTAGGCCTCGTCAATCACGCAGTCCACGGCCACGCCGAGGTTGTGCTCGACGTTGGCGCGGGTGGTGTCGAAGTGGATGTTGTTCGGCACCCGGTCGCCGGGCTTGAGGACCGTGGTGAAAAGGAGGTTCTCCGCCACCCGCCCCTGGTGCGTGGGGATGATGTGGCGGTAGGTCGTGATGCGGCGGACGACGCGCTCGAGGTCGAAGTAGTTCCGGCTCCCCGCATACGCCTCGTCACCGAGCATCATCCCCGACCACTGGCGATCGGACATCGCCGAGGTGCCCGAGTCGGTGAGCAGATCGATCGTGACCAGGGAGGCCGGCACGTTGAAGAGGTTGTAGCCGGCGTCGGCCAGGGCCGTCGCGCGCTGCTCGCGCGTGGTGACCGGGATGGGCTCGACGACCTTGATCTTGTACGGTTCCATGGGGTCACGCCGCCAGGACGTGGTCGAGCCACCGTTCGACGTCGCGGTAGACCCGCGCGCGCTGCGGCTCGTTGAAGATCTCGTGGAAGAACGACTCGTAGACCGTCACCGACACGTCGCCCTTGAGGCCGCGCGCGAACGCCTCGGACGCGGCGCGCGAGACGATGCGGTCGTCCCCCGCCAGGAGGACCAGCAGCGGCACGGCGATCCTGTCCCCCTCGGCCACGACCGCGCGCTGCGCCGCGAGGATCTCGTGGTAGGCCCGCGGGGTCATCACCCGATGGTAGAGGTGATCGCTCTTCGCCGCCTGCCCCACCGCCGGGTCGGTCGAGAGGTGCGCCACGTCGAGCCCCGTCGCCACCGGCCGCGCGGGGAGCAGATCGAGCAGGGCCCGCGCCACGGCGCGCTTCCAGAGCGGGACCGCCATCGTGACGGCGAGGAAGGGGCTGGAGACGATCGCGCCGGCCACGCCCTCCGGGGCGGTCTCGAGATAGCGGAGCACGACCGTTCCGCCGAAGGAGTGGCCGAGCAGGAGCTGCGGCGCGCTCTCCTCGCCGCCCACCAGCTTCCGCAGGGCCGCGACGTCGGAGACGAACTGCGCGAACCGCGAGACGTGTCCGCGCCTGCCGGGCGAGCGCCCGTGCCCGCGCTGGTCCAGCGCCCAGACGCCGATCCCCCGCTCCGCGAACCAGGCCGCGACCTCGGCGTACCGGCCGCTGTGGTCGCCGAAGCCGTGGAGCAGGATCAGCGCGCCCCGCGCCCGACCCGCGGCCGGCGCGCGCCGCAGGGCCAGCCGCGCGCCGTCGGCGGCGGTCCAGAAGGCGACGTCGGCGAAGAGCGCCACGCTCAACCTTCCCCGGCGAGGACGCGGCGCAGCGCGTCGAGCGCGGCCTGCGCCGCGCGCCGGCGCACCAGGTCCCGCTCGCCCGGGAACACATGGTGGAAGGCGCGCACCTTCCCCTGCCAGAGCACCGCGATCCACACCGTGCCCACGGGCTTCTCCTCCGTGCCGCCGTCGGGTCCCGCGATCCCCGTGACCGCCACGGCCGCCTCGGTGCCGAGGGTGCGCGCGATCCCCGATGCCATCTCGCGCGCCACCGGTTCGCTCACGGCGCCATGTGCGGCCAGCGTGTCGGCCGACACGCCGAGCAGGTCGAGCTTCACCGCGTCGGAGTAGGCCACGACCCCGCCGACGAAGACGCGCGAGCTCCCAGGCACGGCGGTGAGCCGCTCGCCGATGAGGCCGCCCGTGCACGACTCGGCCACGGCGAGGCGGCTCTGCCGGCGCTCGAGCTCGGCCAGCATCAGCGCCGCGAGGTCGGCGTCCCCTTCACCGTAGCAGTGCGCGCCCACGAGCGGCCGCACGGCGGCCACCGCCTTGGTGAGCGCGGCATCCGCGGCGGCCGCCGGCAGGTTCCAGGCCGTGAGGCGGAGGTCGGTCCCCTCCGGCGACGGGAGCCAGGCCATCGTCACGTTGGGCCCGACGAGCCGGGCGCTGTCGCCCACGCGATCCGCGAGCGCGGACTCCGAGATGCCGGTGGTCCTGAGGGTGCGCGAGCGGATGACCTCGGGGCCGGCGTCGGCGCCCGCGCCCCCCGTGCCGCCGTGCCGCCGTGCCCCCGTGCCCACCCGTCTCTCGACCAGGCGCGGAATGACCTCGGCTTCCAGGAGGCCGCGCATCTCGGCGGGCACGCCGGGCAGCAGCACGGCCAGGCGCCCGTGCTCGCCCTCGAGCCAGAGGCCCGGCGCGGTCCCCCAGCGGTTCGGCAGGATCGTCGCGCCCTCGGGCACGTCGGCCTGACGCGCGTTCGACTCCGGCATCGGTCCGCGCCCGAGCTTCGCGAAGCGCGCCTCGAGTGCCTGGAGGATCGCGGGGTCGCGCGCCAGCCGGCGGCCGAACAGCGCGGCGACCGCCTCGCGCGTGAGGTCGTCGGCGGTGGGCCCGAGCCCGCCGGTCACGATGACCGTCCCCGTCCGCTCCAACGCCGCCTGCGCCGCCTCGCGCACCGCCGTGGCGTCGTCGCCGACCGTGGCGCGCCGGGTGATCCTCACGCCGGCGTCCGCGAGCAGGCGCCCCGCCTGCGCGGCGTTGGTGTCCACGGTGTAGCCGAGCAGCAGCTCGGTGCCGACCGTGAGCAGCTCGCAATCCATGTCAGCGGGGGGCGGCCCGGAGCAGCGCGCGGTATCTGTACAGGTAGACGGCGAAGGAGTAGACGGTGAGAATGAGGGCGAGCGCGAGCGTCACGGCGACGACGCCCCCGTGGAACTCGTCCCAGGCGTCACGCATCCGCCCCGTGATGCCGGTCTTGACGAGGAAGTCCTTCCACGCGAACCAGGCGATCGTCGCGGCGATGAAGACGTCCTGGAAGAAGACCTTGAGCTTGCCCTCCCGGCCCGCCGGGATCACGACGCCGTGCCGCTGCGCCTGCCAGCGGAACAGGGTCATCAGCAGCTCGCGGCCCACCAGCATCACGGCCACCCAGAGTGGCAAGCTCCCCCACCAGGGGATGCCGTACAGCACGGTGGGGTGCCGCGTGAGCCAGTAGATCGGCACCAGGGTCGCGACGAGGAGCAGCTTGTCGGCCGCGGGGTCGAGCAGCTTCCCGAGATCGGTGATCTGCTTGCGGCTGCGGGCGAGATAGCCGTCGAGGACGTCGCTCAACGCGGCCGCGACGAAGATCACGAACGCGATGACCTTGGGCCAATAGCCTTCGATGAACGGCAGGAGCGCGATGACGGGCGCGAGACCGATGCGCGCCAGGGTGAGGATGTTGGGCAGGGTCCACATGCCCGGTCACCCCAGCGACTTCAGAACCAGCTTGCTGACGGCCTTGAGCGTCTCGAAGACCCCTTCGCCGGTGATGGCGACCGCCTCGTAGGCGGGCGCGCGCTCGATCCACTCGCCGGTGGGCAGCTGCTGGGCCAGGAACTCGCCCTGGAAGACGGGATCGGGCGTGACCTTCTGCCGCTCGGCCGCGGTGACCGGCCAGCCGGGGTTCAGCGACGCCTGCAGATCCTTGATCGGCGAGGCGTTGGGGAGATCGCGCTTGTTGAACTGGACGACGAACGGGAGCCTGGTGAGATCGTACCCGTACTCCGCCATGTTGTCGTACAGGTTCTGCATCGACTCGATGTTGGCCTCCATCCGCTCGACCTGGCTGTCGGCGACGAAGACGATGCCGTCCACGCCCTTGAGGATGAGCTTGCGGCTGGCGTTGTAGTACACCTGGCCCGGGACCGTGTAGAGGTGGAATCGGGTCTTGAAGCCGCGGATGGTGCCGAGATCCACGGGGAGGAAATCGAAGAACAGCGTGCGCTCCGTCTCGGTGGCGAGCGAGATGAGCTTGCCCCGCGTGTTGGGCTGCACCTTGCCGTACACGTGCTCGAGGTTGGTCGTCTTGCCGCCCAACCCCGGGCCGTAATAGACGAGTTTGCAGTTGATCTCGCGCGAGGCGTAGTTGATCATCGACATTGCGCGAGCTCCTCAGTCCCCGAACAGCTTGTCGATCTCATCTTCCGCCTCTTTGGTCCCGAAGCCCTCGACCTTGGGGCTCTCGGTGCCGGCACGATTGAACATGTCCTCGAACAACGTGGTCAGCGCCTCCACGGTCGTCTTGACCTTGAGCCGCACCAGGCCGAGGGTGGCGCGATTGTCGAACAGCGCGACGAGGATCACGCGGTGCGCCACGTCCGCGAGGTACATGGATTCCTTCTCGCCCTGGTGGAAGAGCGAGGAGAACTCGTGCTCGCCGATCATCTTCGCGAGCTGGTCGTTGGCGCTGAAGTCGGCGGCGGTGAGCGACGCGAACGCCTGGGAGTCGAATTGCGGCGGCTCGCCCACGTTCGCCACCACCTGGCCGGCGCGGTCCACGAGCAGCAGGCTCTTCACGTTGGTCTCGCGGAGCAGGCCGTTCATCTGCTCCGTGATGGCCTTGTGATCCTGCTCGCGGAACGACCAGCTCGACGCACCAGGCATGCGCTACCGCCTCACGAGAGTTTGGCTTCCATCCGCCGCGCGATCACCTCGGCGCGGCGCCGCAGCGCGGGGTGCTCCTCCCAGGCGAGGTAGTCCCGCAGGACCTGGACCGCCTCGACCCCGGGATGCCCGCTCAAATACCCCAACGCCGCCAGGCGGCGCAAGGGCCGCGGCGAAAACAGCGCGGAACGCCACCGCCCCATCGAGCGCTGCGCCAGGAGCGCGCCCCCGAGGAAGCCGACGGCCGTGGCCACGACGAAGAAGAACGGCTTCCTCATTCGCCCGGGAACTTCCGGCGCGCGCTGAACGCCTGGGCGATGGTCTCGCCGTCCGCGTACTCGAGCTCGCCGCCGACCGGCAGCCCGCGGGCCAGCCGGCTCACCGCGACCGCCGGCGCCGTCTGCCGCAACGTCCGCTCCACGTAGTGGGCCGTCGCTTCCCCTTCCACCGACGGGTTCGTCGCCACGATCACCTCGCGCACCGCGGTCCCGTTCGCGAGCCGCGCCAGCAGGGACGGCAGGTTCAACGCGTCGGGCCCCACGCCGTCCAGGGGCGAGAGCCGCCCGCCCAGCACGTGATAGAGGCCCCGGTACTCCCCCGTCCGCTCGATGGCGACGACGTCGGATGCCTCTTCCACGATGCAGATCAGCCCCTGGTCGCGCCGCGGGTCCGTGCAGAGCGCGCACGGGTCGGCTTCGGTCAGGTCGCCGCAGCGCGAGCACGCGCGCACGCGTTCGCCGAGGGCGGCGACGGCCCGCGACAGGCGCGCCGCCTCTTCCCGGGGCTGCTTGAGCAGGAAATAGGTCAGCCGCTGTGCCGTCTTTCGACCGATGCCAGGGAGCTTGGCGAACTCGGCGACCAGCTCCTCGATCGCAGACACGGTTACAGCGAGAACGGCAGCGGGAACGGCAGCAGGCTCTGGACCTTCTTCATCTCGTCCTGAGCCACCTCCGCCGCCCGCTTCTGCACCTCTGCGACGGCGGCCACGACGAGGTCCTCGAGCATCTCCACGTCGCCGCCGAGTAGACTGGGATCGATGTGGACCTCGCGCACCTGACCGCGGCCGTCACCCGTCACCGTGACCATGCCGCCGCCGGCGGTGCCCGTCACGGTCCGCTGGGCCAGCTCGCTCTGCATCGCTGCCAACCGCGCCTGCATCTGCTGCCCGAACTGCAGGAGCGCACGAGGGTCGGTCATCCGTGAAACCTAGGAGGCGGGGGGGCTCGAAGCAAGCCTATTCGAGGAGGTCCAAGTCCAAGCTGTCTATGGCGCTATCGAGGCTCGGGTCCCTTTTCCGCAGGGCCTTCAGGCGCTCGGCCTTGGCCCCCGACGCGGTGAGCCGCGGAGGGGGGGGCGGCGGGCTCGGGGGGGGCGAGGCGGAGGAGCGCTTCTCGGCCCGGGGCGAGGCGGTGGCGGCAGCCACCACCACCGTCACCGGCTTGCCGAGGATGCGCGCGGCGATGCCCTCGACGACCGGCCGGTTGCGGGTCAGGCCCTCGGAGGTGAGCGGGTTGCCGCCCAGGGGGCGCAGGCGGATCACGTCGCCCTCGAGCTCCACCGGCTCGGCGTCCTCGAGCGCGCTCGCGACCATCGGCTTCTCGTTCCTGGCGGTCGCCACGAGGTCGGGCCAGAGCGCGCGCACCGACTCGAGCGTCAGCGGGGCGCCGGGGGGGGGGGCCGCGCGCGGGGCCGCGGCCGCCGGCGCGGCCACCGCCTCCGCCACACGTGGCTGCGCGCCAGGCCTGTTCTGCTCTCTCCCGGCCGCCGGCCGCGTAACCGCTCGCAACTCCCCGTCTCGCGACTGGCCTGAGTTCTGCCCACTCCCTCCGAGGACTTCGGCAATGGAGATCGTGCGGTCCATGAGCGTCCACCGCACCAGCAGCGTCTCGATCGCCAGCCTCGGGCTGGCCCCGCGCCGGATCGGCTCCTCGGCCTCTTCCAGCGCCCGGAGCATCCGGAGCAGGTCGCCCGTCTCGAAAGTGGGGGCGAGCCGGGCCACCTGCGCGGCGAGCGCGGCCGTGAGGCCCTCCGGCTTCCCGCCGAGCCGCGTGGCGAGGAGCGCGCGCACCACGTCGCCCGCCCCCTCGGTGAAGGCCGCGAGGTCCACACCGGACTCGACCAGCTTGGCCACGAACGGAAAGACGTCCGGCGCGCGGTGCTCGCCGAGGATCGCGAGCAGCTCCGCGTAGATCTCGTCGTCCACCAGGCCCAGGACCTCGCGCACGCGCGCCGCCGTGACCGGGCCCTCGCCGAACGCCGTGGCCTGGTCCACCACCGACAGGGCGTCGCGCATCCCGCCGTCGGCGACCCGCGCGATGATCTCGATCGCGTCGTCGTCGGCCTGCAGCGCCTCCTGCTTCAGCACGTCGCGGATGCGGTCGGCGATCGCGTGCGGTCCGACGCGGCGGAAGTCGAAGCGCTGGAGGCGGCTCATCACCGGCGCGGCGGTGTTGGTGATCTTGTTCGGCTCGGTGGTGGCGAAGACGAAGACGACGCCCGGGGGCGGCTCCTCGAGGATCTTGAGGAGCGTGTTCCACGCCTCGCGGGTGAGCATGTGCGCCTCGTCCACGATGTAGACCTTGTGGCGGCCCTCCTGCGACGCGGCGTACATCGCGCGCTCGCGAAGGTCCCGGGCGTCGTCCACGCCGCGGTTGCTGGCGGCGTCGATCTCGACGACGTCGAGGCTCGTCGACCCGCTCCAGATGCGCTCGCACGAGGCGCAGGCGCCGCACGGCTCGCCCGGCTCGCCGGTGGCCTTCCCGGCGTGGCGCTTCTCGCAGTTCAGGGCCATGGCGAGGATGCGGGCGGCCGTGGTCTTCCCCACCCCGCGCGGCCCGGCGAAGAGGTAGCCGTGGGCGACCTTGTCCTGCTCGACGGCGCCGCGCAGCGCGCGCGCCACGTGCTCCTGGGCGATCAGCTCGCCGAAGAGGCGGGGACGGTACTTCCTGGCAAGAGCTAGATACATGCGATCACAGTTGCCAGACGGCGCAGGAGGAAGTGGTTGCTCACTTAGCTGGAGAGAAGTGCCCCAGGCACCCCGCCGCGACGCGAGACATCACTTAGCGCTGCTGCCTTCGGGGCCCTGACGCGGTTCGTGCGCTCTCGCCCGACGGACCTGGGGCCCCTCAAAGTAGCATGCCCTCCACCGAGTTACCAGTTGCGAGAGACGAGCATACGGGACAGTTGCGAGACGCAGAGTTGCGAGTGGTTGTGAGGCGGGAGTGAGCGGAACCCGAGCAGGCCTCGGGCGGCCACGGAGCGACCGGGGCCGACTCTCTTTCCGAGCGACACTCATCTCGTAACCGCTCGCAACTCTCCGTCTCGCAACTTCCCTGCAAACCCGCAGCGCTGCTCACTCGGCTCTCAGCCGGTAGCCGACGCCGGACTCCGTGAGCAGGTACTTCGGGCGCGAGGGCTCGTCCTCGAGCTTGTGCCTGAGCTGGGTCATGTAGACGCGCACGTAGTGCGTCTGCTCCACCGCGTTCGGCCCCCACGCCTCCTTCAGGAGCTGGCGGTGCGTCACGACCTTCCCCGCGTGGCGCACCAGCGTCGCCAGGAGCTTGTACTCGATGGGGGTGAGATGCACTTCGACGCCGCGTCGGAACACGAGCCGCGCCGCGAGGTCCACCTTGAGGTCGCCGACGGCGAAGACCGGCTCGCCCCCGCCGTCCGGCTGCGCCGCGTGGCGCAGCGCCACCCGGAGCCGGGCGAGCAGCTCCCCGATGCCGAAGGGCTTCGTGAGGTAGTCGTCCACGCCGGCGTCGAGCGCCGCGATCTTGTCCTGCTCGCGGCCGCGCGCCGAGATGACGATGATCGGCGTGCGCGACCACTCGCGCAGCCGGCGCGTCAGCTCGACGCCGTCGAGGTCGGGGAGGCCGAGGTCCAGCAGGATGACGTCGGGGTTGCGGCCGGTGGCCTGCGTCAGCCCCTCGCGCGCGGTCACCGCCTCGACGCAGTGGTAGTCGTGCGCCTCGAGCGATGTCTTGAGGAACCGCCGCATCTGCGGCTCGTCTTCGATGACCAGGACCGTCGGCGCCACGTCGCTCATGGGAAACCCGAGAGGTCGCTGAACCTAACCCGCGGCCGGCTCCGCCGGAACGGCGTCGGGGGGCGCGGGTTGAGGCGCCAGCGGGAGCGCGAAGCGGAAGACCGCGCCGCCGCCCGGCCGATTCTCCGCCCACATCCGGCCGCCGTGGGCGGTGACGATCCCGCGGCAGATCGTGAGGCCCAAGCCGACGCCGCCGCCCGCCCCGCCGCCGCCGTTGTCCACGCTGGCGCTCACCCGGTAAAACTTCTCGAATACCCGTCGCTCCTCGCCGGCGGGGATGCCGGGGCCCCGATCGGCCACGTCCACGACGATCTCGCCGTCGGCCACGGCGGCGGAGACTTCGATCGGCGTGCCCTGGGGCGTGTACTTCACCGCATTCTCGAGGAGATTGACGAACACCTGCTCCAGCAGCAGGCCGTCGGCCCACAGCAGCGGCAGGTCGGGCGGGAGACGCACGGCGACCGGGCGCCCCTTGAGCCGCTCCTCCAGCCGGATCAGCGCGACGCCCACGATCTCCTCGAGCGGCTGCCAGTCGCGCTGCACCTCCAGAGCGCCGGTCTCGACGCGGATCATGTCGAGCAGGTTCCCGATGAGGCGGTTCATCCGCTGCGACTCGTCGAGGATCGCCTTGAGCAGGTCACGGCGCTGCGCGTCCGAGAAGGCCCCGCGGTCCTCGAGGAGGCTGCTCGCCGCGCCCGTGATCGCGCCGAGGGGTGTGCGCATGTCGTGCGAGAGCGAGGAGAGGAGCGCGGTGCGCAGCCGTTCCGCCTCCGCCTCGACCTGCTCCCGCTGCGCGCGCTCGGTGAGGAGCACCCGCTCGAGGGCGAGCGCGGCCTGCCCGGTGAGCGCCTCGAGCAGCCGGTGCGTGGCCGGCTCCTGGAGGCGTTTGATGCCGGCCTCCCGGTCGTCCGGCCGGAGCCCCACCACGCCGACCGCGCCCACCGAGCCGGCCAGCGGCCGGTACATCGCCTGGGCCGCCGGCAGGGTGTCGGTGCCCGCCCCGGCCGGCCGGCCGCGCTCGAACGCCCACTGCGCGACGCTGCGCTCCTTCTCGTCGATCGGGAAGGCGGGCGGAACGCCCACCGGGATCTCGATGCGCCCGGCGTCGTCGGGCAGCAGGATCTGCACCCGGGCGTCGAAGCTCGCGCCGAGCTGCCGCTCCGCCGCCAGCGCCAGCGCGCTCCGTCCCCGGGTCGCCGACAGCTCGCGGCTCATCGCGTAGAGCGCGGCCGTGTGCCGCTCGCGCTCGCGCGCCGTCTCGGCCTGGGCGCGGATCCGCAGGGTGAGCGCGCTGATCAGCAGCGCGATCCCCAGCATGACGGCGAAGGTGAGCAGGTACCGGACGTCGGAGACGGCGAAGGTGTAGAACGGCGGGACGAAGAAGAAGTCGAACGAGGCGATGCTCAGGAGCGCCGCGAAGACCGACGGCCCGCGCCCGTACCGGGAAGCCACCAGCCCCACGCCCAGCAGGTAGATCATCGCCACGTCGGTCACGGACAGCGCGCGGAAGACCAGCGCGCCGAGCGCCGTGCACGCGCCGACGATCAGGGCGGCCCAGCCGTACTCCGCCAGGGGCGAGCGGTACCCTGCTCCGCCCGCGCGCCGCCGGGGGCGCGGCTCCGCTTCCCCGGTGATGGCGTACACGTCCACGTCGCCGCTGCCGCGCACGATCTGATCGAGGAGCGAGCCGAAGATCTGGTCGCGCCAGCGCGGGTGGGTCGGCTTCCCCACCACGATCTTGGTCACGTTGTGCTCGCGCGCGTACGCCAGGATCTCCGCCGCCGCGTTGAGCCCGCTCAACGTGGCGGTCATCGCCCCCAGCGACTCGGCGAGCTGCAGGTTCGCGACCAGCGCCTCCCGCTCCTCGCCGGACATCGCCGAGCCGGGCCGCTCGACGTTGACGACCCGCCAGTCGCACTTGAGCCCGACGGCCATGCGCTTCCCGGCCCGCACCAGCCGGGCGCCCTCGGGGTTGGGGCCGATGCACACCAGGAGCCGATCGGCGGCGGCCCAGGTGGCGTGGATCCCCGCCTCGCGCATGTAGCCGCGCATCTGCGCGTCCACGCGCTCGGCGGCGCGCCGCAGCGTCAGCTCGCGGAGCGCGATCAGGTTCCCCTTGCGGAAGAAGCGTTCGATCGCGGCCGCCGCCTGCTCCGCCATGTAGACCTTGCCCTGCCGGAGCCGCGCCAGCAGGTCGTCCGCCGAGAGGTCGGCCAGCTCGATCTCGTCCGCGCCGTCGAACACCGAGTCCGGCAGCGTCTCCCGGACGGTGACGCCCGTGATCTGCGCGACCACGTCGTTCAGGCTCTCGATGTGCTGGACGTTCAGGGTGGTGTACACGCTGATGCCCGCGGCGAGCAGCTCCTCGACGTCCTGCCAGCGCTTGGGGTGGCGCGAGCCGGGCGCGTTGGTGTGGGCCAGCTCGTCCACGAGGATCACGCCGGGCCGGCGCTCCAAGGCCGCCTCGAGATCGAATTCCTGCAGCGTGATGCCGCGATACTCCAGTCGGCGGCGCGGCAGCACGGGCAGCCCCTCCAGCAGGGCGGCCGTCTCCGGGCGGCCGTGGGTCTCGACCACGCCTACGACGACTTCGACGCCCTCGCGGGCGCGGGCGCGTGCCGCCTCCAGCATCGCGTACGTCTTCCCCACGCCGGGGGACGCGCCGAAGAAGATCTTGAGGCTGCCGCGCGTCGCGCGCCGCTCCTCCTCGCGCACCTGCGCGAGCAGGGCTTCGGGATCGGGCCGGCGGTTCTGGGGGCCGCTCACGCGCCTAAGCTATCACCGGGGCGCGGCGGAGGTCAGGCCGCCTAAAGCTTGACCATCAAGGCGCAGTTGATCCGGTTCTCCGTGTTCCGCAGGTCCGGCGTCCAGCCGGGCACCAGCGATCCCGGCGCGCCGGTGTTCCCGTTCGGCGGCGTGACGCCGCCCGGTCCCGCGAAGTACGGCACGCTCGCGTGGCGATGGTCGAATTCGATGCGGAACGTCACGAACTCGTCCGGCATGTAGTCCAACGTGACGGACGCGTCCCATGCCGAGAACTGGTCGCCGGCGTTCTCGGTGAAGTACGGCGTGCCGGAGAACGCCGTGGCGCCGTTGATCGGCGGCATGAGCACCAGGTAGCGGCCCGGGTTCGTGATCGCGCCGCCGCCGAGGGTGAGGCCGTAGCGGTCCTGCCCGAACCAGAGGCGGTTGTAGATCATGACGCCGAGGAAGGCCTGCTTAGGACCCAGCTTCGTGCCGGTGCAGCTCACGCCGCCGCCGTTCTCGCACCCCGCGTCCACGGTGAGCGAAAACGCCGCCTTGTCCGGGAAGCTGCGCGGACTGTCGTAGTACTTGACCTGCAGGCTGTTGTCGCTGTGCACCCGCGCGCGGTTCGGAATGCCGAGCCAGTCGTAACCGTAGTAGTTGTTCGACAGCACCGACACGGCGCCGGTCGGCCGCCACAGGACCTGCGCCCCGAGGCCTGGGACCCCGTTGAACATGCCGTACGACTGCCAGCCGTTAATGATCCACGGCTCGATCTTGAGTTTGTCGCTGGGGAAGATCTGGATCCGGATGCCGTTGAAGAACCAGGGCGTGTTGCTCGAGACGTAGGAGGGCTGGTAGGCCCAGTTGTCGTAGTTGTAGTAGCTGAACAGCCCGACGTACGACATGAAGATGCCGGCGTCGACGTTGATCCCGTTCCACACGTTCCAGTGGTAGCCGCCGTAGGCCTCGGAGATGTAGCGGTACGCGTCGGACAAGTCCCACTGGCCGCGCCCGGGGCTGGCATCGTTGCGCGGCGTCATCGTGGAGTACATCCCGAACTGGGTCATCAACCGGCCTCGCGCATTGCCGGCGTGGAAGTCGCCGCCGATCCCCAGCTGCTGCACCTGGACCTCGCCGGTGCGCCCGCTTTCGCTGGTGCCGACCAGCGTATGGTCCGCCGGACGGTTGAAGTCGCCGATGTACGAGGCGTCGAGCCGGAACTCGCCCGTGAAGTACTTGGAGTCGAGGACGGCCGTGGTCTCGCGCGGGACGCCCTGGGCCCACCCGAAATTGGCGAAGGCGAACGGCGCAGCGGCGGCGGGGGCCGGCGCGGTGTCTGCCGCCGGCGGCTTCGCCCGCGTGGTGTCGCTCCCGGCGGGGGCCTGGGCCCGCGCGTCCAGCGCGTGCGACGACGCCAAACCAATACTGACGAGCAGCACAATTGACGGACGCATAGTGCGTGTCTCCAGTGATGGAATTCGGAGGCCGGGGGCAGCCAGGCGGGCCCGCCGCGACCCCGTCGGGGTTAGAACCTGAGGCTGAGTGACGTTACGGCGAATCCGTCGTCCGGCGTGTACTGCCCGGCGCGGTTGGTGGGCCACACCGCGCCTCGGGAACGGAACGCACGCACCTCCGTCCGCCACAACAGCGGCGGCGCCAGCGCGACGTCCAGGCCCAGCGACGCGCTGTTGGTCTGGAAGGAAGTGGGGAGTCCGGTCCGAACGATGACCTGGTTGGGATCCGCATAGCGCTCGATGCGAGCGACGATGCCCAGGCGGGGCGTCGGATGGTACTTGGCAAACAAGCTCGCCCCATACCAGGTGGCCGAGCCGCCGGTCGTCGTGCTCCGGCTCTGAACGCCGATGGCCGCGGCAGCCGCGACTTGCCAGCGGCTGGACGGGTTGAACTGCGCCATGAAATCCTGGTAGAAACGCACTTGGGGGGCCAGGCTGTCGGCGGCGACGTTGCCGACGAAATTGTCATACGACAGCGTGACCCGCGGTGACACCGCGTAGTCCACCCGCACGCCCGCGGCGGGCGGCGTGTTGTAGTTGGAGATGTTCTGCCACCCGTTCACCAGCACGACCTGTGCGGTGACCGCGGACGATGCCGCCCAGGTCAGCTTGACGCCGGTCTCGTAGTACGGCGAGAAGTCTGCCATGAGCGACCGGGAGTAGGCGAGGTTATCCCGGGAAATCCACCCTTCGAACCCGGTGTGGGCGAAGAAGATCCCTCCGTCCACCCACAGCGTGCGGCCGAGTTGGTAGCCGACCGTGGCCTCCTGCAGGAACTGGCTCACCGACGGCCCGCTGATGCCGCCGATCCGCGGCTCCCCCGCATAGTTGGCCTGGACCGACGTGCCCCACTGCAAGGCCAACCGGGCACGGTAGCGCGGCCCAGCCAGGCTGGCTTCGACGAACGCGAGGTTGATGTTGAACTCCGCGTGCCGCGCGGGCTGCGTGGTATAGGCGCGATCGAAGTTGGACGGCCGGTCTACATCCCAGGCGTAGTAGGTGTCGAGGTACGCGCCCAGCGACACCCTCGGCCCGGAGTCGGCGGAAACCGGAGCCTGCGCGCACAGGGCCGCCGGGATGAGCAGCAGCCCACAGATGGTAAGCCTGATCACCGCACTCCACGAAGGCTGTCGAGCGCCAGGTTGAGCCAGAGCACGTTGACGCGCGGCTCGCCGAAGATGCCGAGCGTACGCCCCGCCGTATGACGGGCCACCAGCACGCGGACCGAGTCGGGGGACAGCCCCCGCGCCCGGGCGACCCGCGCCACCTGGCCCTCCGCGCTGGCCGGCGAGATGTCGGGATCGAGCCCCGAGCCCGACGACGTGACAAGGTCGGCCGGGATCTGCCCCTTCACCCAGTGGTCCAGCTTCACCGCGCTGTCCACCGCCTGCACGATCAGGGTGTCGGCGAGCTTGGCGCTGGTGGGCCCCAGGTTGGTGCCGGTGGACAGCGTGTCGTCGTAGCCGCTGCCGGCGGCCGACGGCCGCGCGTGGAAGTAGCGCGCGCTCGCGAACGACTGCCCGATGAGCAGGCTGCCCACGACGTGCCCGTCCACCGAGACCAGCGAGCCGTTGGACTGCCGCGGGAAGAGCAACTGCGCGATGCCGGTGACGACGCCCGGATAGAGCAGGCCCGTGATGAGCATCAGGACGAGCGTCACGACGATCGCGGGACGAAGCTGGTTCTTGAGCATCGTCAGGCCAGGTGAAGGAGGGTGATCAGCACGTCGAGGACCTTGATCCCGGCGAACGGGATCAGGATCCCGCCCACGCCGTAGATCCAGAGATTGCGCCGCAGGATCTGCGCGGCCGGCGCCGGCCGCCACTTCACGCCGCGCAAGGCGAGCGGGATCAAGGCGACGATGATGAGGGCGTTGAAGACGACGGCGGACAGCACGGCCGACTGCGCGGTGTGCAGGTGCATGACGTTGAGGGCCTGCAGCGCCGGATAGGTGGCGACGAACATGGCCGGGATGATCGCGAAGTACTTGGCCACGTCGTTGGCGATCGAGAAGGTGGTCAGCGCGCCGCGGGTGATGAGCAGCTGCTTCCCGATCTCCACCACCTCGATGAGCTTGGTCGGATTGGAGTCGAGGTCGATCAGGTTCCCCGCCTCCTTGGCCGCCTGCGTGCCGGTGTTCATCGCCACCGCCACGTCGGCCTGGGCGAGCGCCGGCGCGTCGTTGGTGCCGTCTCCGGTCATGGCCACGAGCCGCCCGCCGGCCTGCTCGCGCTTGATCAGCGCCATCTTGTCCTCGGGCTTCGCCTGGGCGAGGAAGTCGTCCACGCCGGCCTCCGCCGCCACGGCGGCGGCGGTGAGCGGATTGTCGCCGGTGATCATCACCGTCTTGATGCCCATGCGCCGCAGCTCGGCGAAGCGCTCCTTGATGCCGCCCTTCACGATGTCCTTGAGGTGGACCACGCCCAGGGCGCGCGCGCCCTCGGCCACGACGAGGGGCGTGCCCCCCTCGCGCGCGATCGCCTCGACGGAGGCCTGGACACCCTTCGGCACGGAGCCGCCCTGCTCGGCCACGAAGGCCGCGATCGCCTCCGCCGCTCCCTTGCGGATCCGGCGCCCGTTGAGATTCACGCCGCTGAGCCGGGTCTGCGCGCTGAACGGGATGAACTGTGCGCCCAGGCCCTGGATGTCCCGCTCGCGCAGTCCGTAGCTGGTCTTCGCCAGCACCACGATGCTGCGCCCCTCCGGTGTCTCGTCGGCCAGGGACGCGAGCTGGGCGGCGTCGGCCAGGCTCTCGCCGGACACCCCCTCCGCCGGGATCAGCGCCACCGCCTGCCGGTTGCCGAGCGTGATCGTGCCGGTCTTGTCGAGCAGCAGCGTGTCCACGTCCCCGGCCGCCTCCACCGCCCGGCCGCTCATCGCGATCACGTTGTGCTGGATCATCCGGTCCATGCCCGCGATGCCGATGGCGGACAGCAGCCCGCCGATGGTGGTCGGGATCAGGCAGACCAGCAGGGCGACGAGGATCGGGATCGAGACCGCGCTGCCCGAGTAGATCGCGAACGGCTGCAGCGTGACCACGGCCAGGAGGAACACGATCGTCAACCCGGACAGCAGGATGATCAGCGCGATCTCGTTGGGCGTCTTCTGCCGCGTCGCGCCTTCGACGAGGCCGATCATGCGGTCGAGGAACGTCTCGCCCGGGTTCGCAGTGATGCGGATGACGAGCCAGTCCGACAGCACCTTCGTGCCGCCCGTGACGGCGGATCGGTCCCCGCCGGACTCGCGGATGACGGGAGCAGACTCGCCGGTGATCGCCGACTCGTCCACCGACGCGACGCCCTCGATTACCTCACCGTCGCCCGGGATCAGATCGCCGGGCTGGCAGACGACCACGTCGCCGCGGCGCAGCTCCCCGGCCCAGACCGGGAGGCCCGACTGCCGGTCCTTCGGGTCGCGCAGGCGCTTCGCCAGGGTCCGCGTGCGGGAGCCGCGCAGGGCGTCGGCCTGCGCCTTGCCCCGCCCTTCGGCCATCGCCTCGGCGAAATTCGCGAAGACGACGGTGAACCAGAGCCACAGCGCGATCTGCACCGTGAAGCCGGCCCCGCCACGGCCCTCCAGGATGTCGCGCACCAGGACCAGCGTGGTGAGCACGCTGCCCACGAGGACGACGAACATCACCGGGTTCCGCACCATGTGTCGCGGATTGAGCTTCGCCAAGGAGTCCCGAACGGCCCGGCGCACGATCGGGGGGTCGAAGAGCGGCCGCCTGACCGTGGCCATTAGAAGACCCTCCCGGCATGCATGAGGAGGTGCTCCACGATCGGGCCGAGGGAGAGCGCCGGGAAGAACGTCAGCGCACCGACGATCAGGATGACGCCGATCAGGAGCACGACGAACAGCGGCGTGGTGACCGGGAACGTCCCGGCCGACGCGGGAACGAGCCTGCGCTCCGAGAGGAAGCCGGCCAGCGCCAGCATCGGAACCATCATGGCGAACCGGCCGAACAGCGTGCCGATGCCGAGCAGCGTGTTGTAGTAGTAGGTGGTGCCGGTCAGGCCGGCGAACGCGCTGCCGTTGTTGCCCGTCACCGAGCTGAAGGCGTACAGGATCTCGGAAAGCCCGTGCGGGCCCCCGTTGTTGAGCCCCTTGAGCCCGGCCGGCAGGACCGCCGAGGCCGCCGTGAAGAGCAGGATGACCGCGGGGAAGATGAGCACGTACAGCATCGCCACCCGCACCTCGCGGCTCTGGATCTTCTTGCCGAGGTACTCAGGCGTTCGCCCGACCATCAGCCCCGCGATGAACACGGTGAGGATGGCCATCACCAGCATCCCGTAGAGCCCCGAGCCGACGCCGCCGAAGATCAGCTCGCCGAGCTGGATGTTGACCAGCGGCACCATCCCGCCCAGCGGCGTGAAGGAGTCGTGCATGCTGTTGACGGCCCCGCAGGAGGCGTCCGTCGTCACCGTCGCGTAGAGCGCGGAGCCGGCGATGCCGAAACGGACCTCTTTGCCTTCCATGTTGCCGCCGGGATTCGTGGCGGACGCCACGATGTCTACCCCGCGGGCGGCGTGGATCGGGTTGCCCTTCGCCTCGGCCCAGTACGCAGTCGTCACGCCGGCCGCAAACAGCACGAACATCGCGGCCCAGAGCGCCCAGCCGTGCTTCTGGTTCTTCACCATCCGCCCGAACATGTAGGTGAGGCCGGCGGGCACGATGAAGATCGCGAGCATGTTCAGGAAGTTGGACCACGGCGTGGGGTTCTCGAACGGGTGCGCCGCGTTGGCGTTGAAGAACCCGCCCCCGTTGGTGCCGAGCTGCTTGATCGCCTCCTGGCTGGCCACGGGCCCCATCGCCAGCACCTGTTTCGCGCCCTCGAGCGTGGTGGCGGTGACGTACGGATGGAAATTCTGGATCGCGCCCTGCTGCACGAACAGCAGCGCCAGCACGAGCGAGCCCGGGAGGAAGACGTACAGCGTGCCGCGCACCAGGTCCGCCCAGAAGCTGCCGATGCGGCCGCCGGAGCGGCGGGCGATCCCGCGCGCCAACGCCACGGCCGCCGCGACGCCCGTGGCCGCCGAGGTGAAGTTGTGGAAGGCCAGCTGCATCATCTGCGAGAGGTAGCTCATCACCGTCTCGCCCGAGTACGACTGCCAATTGGTGTTCGTGGTAAACGAGGCGGCCGTCTCGAACGCCTGCCGGTCGGGTACGGCGGCGCGAGCGAACGGATTCAGGGGCAGGTGCGCCTGCAGCCGCAGCGCCACGTAGGTCACGAGCATCGAGGCCGCGCTGAAGAGGAGCAGCCCGGCCGCGTAGCGCGTCCAGTGCTGGTCCTCGGCCGGATCGATGCCGCACAGGCGGTAGATCGCGCGCTCCACCGGCGCGAGCCAGCGCGCGGAGCCGTCGTAGACGCGCACCAGGTACACGCCCACCGGCTTCGTGACGGCGAGCACCACCAGGGAGAAAACGATGATCTGCAGCCAGCCGATTGCGGTCATGACGGCTCAGAACCTCTCGGGGCGGAGCAGCGTGTAGACCAGGTAGACGAGCAGGACGAGCGAGACGAGCCCGCCGATGACCGTGTCGGCGCTCACGGCCGGTCCTCCTCGCCGGTGCCTTCGTCACCCAGCTTCTCGCAGCCTCGCACGTACGCCAGCATGAGCGCGAAGAACGCCAGCGTGACGAGGATGTAGACGACGTCGAGCATCTCCCCTCCTGGTGCAGCCGGGGGAGCATATGCGGCGGGAAGTCAAAACGGTGTTAGAACAGGACCGGCAGGCGTCAAGATCTCATAAAACGGCTTTGCAACTCCCGTTTACCGCAGCACTTCCGAGATGATCTGAATCGCCCGCTCGATGTCCTGTGCGCTGACGTCGAGGTGCGTGATCGCCCGCAGCCGCTTCGGCCCGAACGCGGTCACCAGGACGCCGCGCTCGGCCAGCTTCGGAATCACCGCGTCCGCCGCGTCGCGTACGAGGTCGAGCATCACGATGTTCGTGTCGGGCGGGAGCGGGCGCACTCCCGGATGTCCTGCGAGTCCGGACGCGAGCCGCTTGGCGTTGGCGTGGTCCTCGGCGAGGCGGCCGAGGTTGTGCTCCAGCGCCCAGAGACCGGCCGCGGTCAGGATGCCCGACTGCCGCATCCCGCCGCCCAGGCGCTTGCGGATCTCCCAGACGTCGTCCCGCGCCGCGCGCGGGAAGGCGAGGCAGGAGCCCACCGGGCAGCCGAGGCCCTTGGAGAGGCTCACCATCACGGTGGTCGCCGGCGCCGCGAGGCGCGCGGGGGGCACGCCCAGCGCGGCCGCCGCGTTCCAGAGCCGCGCGCCGTCGAGGTGCAGGTTGACCTTCGCCTCGCGCGCCACCGCGCCGATCGCCTCCGCGACCGCGACGGGCATCACCTTCCCGCCGGCGGCGTTGTGGGTGTTCTCGATCGCGATGGCGCTGGGACGGGGCACGTGCGGCGACGGGGCGCGCAATGCGCCGCGCACCAGCTCCGCCGTGAGCAGGCCGTCGGGCGTCGCGACCGGGCGGATCTGCACCCCGGACAGCGTCGCCACGCCGGCGAACTCGTAGTGCACCAGGTGCGCGTTGGCCTCCAGCAGCAGCTCCGTGCCGGGTCGCGTGTCGAGCCAGATCCCGCTCTGGTTGGCCTGCGTGCCGCTCGGGAAGAAGAGCGCCGCCTCCTTGCCGAGCAGATCGGCGATGCGCTCCTCCAGGCGGAGCGTCGTCGGGTCGTGGTCCAGGACGTCGTCGCCGACCTCGGCCTCGGCCATCGCCCGCCGCATCGCGGCGGAGGGGCGCGTGACGGTGTCGCTGCGGAGATCTATCGCGGCTGGCATTGGGACCCCCACGGCAGGACGCACGGACGCACAGACGCACGGACGCACGGGTCAGGCATGGCGCAGCCCCTAGTGGAGCACGGCGTGCTGCGCGGTCTTGCGGCGGCCCAGCTCGTAGACCTGGGCGATCTCGGCGCCGACCAGGAAGATGAAAGCCATGTAGTAGACCCAGGCGACGAGGAGGAGGACCGCTCCGAGTGTGGCGTTGCTCGCCAGCTGGTCGGTCCGGACGAAGGTGCGGAAGTAGGCGCCCAGCGCCTCCTTGGCGACGTCGAACCCGACGGCGCAGGTCACCGCGGCGACGAGCGCGGTATCCCACCGGATCCGCCGCGCCGGCGAGTACTTGAAGACCGTCACGAACAGCACGAGCAGGAACCCGAAGGCCAGCAGCTGCGCGGCGAAATACTCGACGAAGCCGACGTGGCGCACCAGGACGGCGATGCCGTCGCTCAACAGCGCATAGGCGGCGACCAGGAATCCGGTCACCACGACCAGCGCCCCATCGGACAGCGTGCCGCGGAGCCAGGAGCGCGTCTCCTGCGTGTCGAAGACCTCGCACAGCACGGTGCGCAGCGAGCCGAACAGCCCGGTCGAGAACCACACGAAGAGCGGGAGGCCGACCAGGGTCAGCTTGCCGCGCGAGCGCACCACGTCCTCCGCCAGGCGGATCACGGGCGCGAACGGGCTCGAGGTCTGCGGTCCGTAGCTCGGGAACAGGCGCTGCAAATACGCCGTGAGCTCGAGGCGCGAGGCCGCCGCATTGGCGTTGAGGACGTGGCCGATCAGGGCCAGGACGATGAAACCGAAGGGGATGGCGGCGAGCAGGGCGTTGAAGGCGAGGCCGCTGGCCAGGAACGAGACATTCGACTCCTTCGCGCCCTCCCAGACGCGGCGGACGAAGTTCCGCGCGTCATGCCAGGCGAAGACCCAGCGGAGCCGATCCTTCCGGGCCACAGCCGCGCTTACGCGCCGGACTCGTCGTCCTTCGAGGCCTGACGGGCGCCGCGCCGCGATTCGCGGGCGTCGGCCAGCCGCTTCTCGAGTTCCTCGCGCGCGGTCAGCGCCGCGCCCCGGCCGGCCTCGACCGCGTCGTGCGCCATCTGCCGGCCCTCGTGCACGCGCTGCTTGGCGCTATCGAGCCCCGCCTCCACCCGGGCGCGGGCCTTCTCGTACCCGCCGGCCACGAGATTCTCCAGCTCCTCGGCCTTCTCGGCAGCCATGTCCTTCAGCTGCCTGCTGCGGCTCCGGATGTTCGCCCGCATCTCCTCGCCCGACATCGGCGCGAGCAGGAGCGCCAGAGCCGCCCCGATGGCCAGCCCCCACAGGAAGGGCACCACCGGCGAGCCGCGCTTCTCCACCACCACCACGTCGTCGTCTTCGCTGTGCCTCGCCATCGTCTCCCCCTCGCCTATTCCCCGGCCTCCGCGTCGTCCGGCGCCGCCGCCATCGCGGCGGCCGGCTCGGCGCGGCGCAGCACCGGGGCCTTCACGTAATGCGCGACCATCTCCGCGCTGTGGCTCACCTTGAGCGCCTCGAACAGGAACGAGAACTGGTCCTCGAGCGCCTCGCTCAGCGCCCCGCGCACCGCCTCCGGCAGGCTCCACCAGTCCTTCTTGAACGGGCCGAGGGCCTTCTTGCGCGTCTTGTAGAAGAACTGCTCGTCCGTCTCCCCCGCCTTGCGCTCGCCGGCGGCGTTGGCGCGCAGCCAGTCGTAGATCTTCGCCTTGAACGCGGCCGGCGTCGCCTCGTGGTCGAACAGCAGCGACTGAAAGGCGGTGGCCAGGTGGATCTCCGCCGCCTCGACCTCCGGGAAGCGGACGAAGGCCTCGGCCGGCAGCGTCGAGGCGCCGTGCTGCACCGCGCCCGCCATACCGTACTTCTTCCGCGCGTCCTCGGACAGCTTCTTCAGGACGTCGAGGTCGAGCTTCACCTCGGCGATCGAGCCGTCCGGCAGGACGACGCCGCCGTGGCTCGTCCCGGTCTGCACGCTGATCTTCGAGACCCCGACGAGCTTCGCGCCGCGGGCCATCAGCGCGCGGACGTACCCGTCCATGAAGACGTGCTGGTCCTCGATCGTGCTGTTCTTCCCGCCGACCTCGCCGATCTCGGCGCCGACCGAGATCGTGATGCCCTGGGGTTCCTCGGCGCGGATCACCTCGGTCAGCTCGGCCGCGCGCTCGTAATTCACCTTCTGCTGGGCGTCGAGCGTCGGCTGCTCGAGGTCCACCAGCGTTGAGGTGTCGATGTCGATGTTGTAGAACCCGGCGGCGACGGCCTCCTTGATCAGCACCTTGATCGCGCCGATCTCGCCCTCCGGATCGGTCGCGTACTTCTTGGCGTTGGCCTGGAAGTGGTCGCCCTGGACGAACAGCGGGCCGCGGAAGCCCTCGCGCAACGCCGCCGCGATGAGCACGGCCACGTACTCGGCCGGCCGCTGGTCGGTGTAGGCCATCTCGGAGCGCGCGATCTCGACGAGGAAGGCGCCGGCCTCGCGCTTCACGGCGGCGCGGAACAGCGCCCGCGCCGAATCGTAGGCCATGCCCCGGATGTTGATCGCGGGCACGGTGAAGCCGTGGACCTGCCCCTTGCCCCGCGCCATGTAGAGGTCGTGGATCGAGGCCGGCCGCACGCCGACCACCTGCCCGATCTCCCACAGCACCCAGCGCGCCGCGTCCCGCCACGTCGCGTCGCCGAACACGGCGGTGTCGGCGAGCTGATCGGTCGCCTTGTCCGCGAGCGCGGCGGGCCTCGGGACGGCGACGGCGCCACCCGTGTCCACCGTCACCGCGCCGCCGAAGGGCCTCACGAGCTTGTTCACGATCTCCTGCATGACTGCTCCCGACTGCAAGTGTTCCGGGGAATGTAGGGGTCGGCGCAGAGGGCGTCAAAACATCCCGCGACAACGAGCTACAATATCCGACACGAAACGCGGCGTGACGTTCCGGCGGCCCGGAGCGTCCTGGGAGGTGCACCCTTCCCACCCCTCGGTCTGAGGCGCCGCTAGCCGAGACGTTGATAAGGGCCGGGGCTCTTACGGCGCGCCTCGGCGCCACGTAGTTTCCCACGTCAAAGCCATGTACACACAAGCAAGGGCGCGCCCTGCCTTGGCTCCATCCGTGCCCAAGTCTCCGACGGGCATTCAGGGGCTGGACGAGATCACCGGCGGCGGGCTGCCGCGCGGCCGGCCGACGCTCATCTGCGGTGGCCCCGGGTGCGGCAAGACCATTCTCTCGATGGAATTCCTGATCAACGGGGCGCGTCAGTTCGGCGAACCGGGCGTGTTCCTGTCGTTCGAGGAGACCGTCGAAGATCTGACGCAGAACTTCGCCTCGCTCGGGTTCGATCTGCGCCCCCTCTCGGCCCGAAAGAAGGTCTCGTTGGATTACGTCCGGGTCATGCCCAGCGAGATCCAGGAGACCGGCGAGTACGACCTGGACGGCCTCTTCATCCGCCTGGGGCACGCGATCGACTCCATCGGCGCCAAGCGCGTGGTCCTCGACACCATCGAGACGCTCTTTTCCGGACTCTCCGATACCCGCCTGCTACGCGCGGAGCTGCGCCGGCTCTTCGACTGGCTCAAGACCAAGGGCGTCACCGCCATCGTGACCGGGGAACGCGGCGATGGCAGGATGACGCGCCACGGTCTGGAGGAGTACATCACCGACTGTGTCATCCTGCTGGATCACCGGGTCGTGGACCAGAACGCGACCCGGCGGCTCCGTGTCGTGAAGTTCCGGGGCTCGACCCACGGGGCCAACGAGGCGCCGTTCTTCATCGACGAGACGGGCATCTCGGTGCTCCCGATCGCCTCCCTGGGATTGCAGCACCGGGTCCCCCCCGGCCGCGTCTCGACGGGTGTGCCGGATCTCGACGGCATGCTGGGGGGCAAGGGCTACCACCGGGGCAGCAGCATTCTGGTGTCCGGCAGCGCGGGCACCGGAAAGACCAGCCTGGCGGGCTACTTCGCAGACGCCGCCTGCCGCCGGGGCGAGTCCGCCCTCTACTTCGCGTTCGAGGAGTCGGCCGCCCAGATCGTGCGCAACTTGCGGTCGATCGGCCTCGATCTCGAGCCGTCGCTACGAAAGCGACAGCTCCAGGTCCACGCGGCACGCCCCACGACGAGCGGTCTGGAAGGACACCTCAGCGCAATGCACCGGCTGATCGAGGAACAGCGGCCGCGGGTGGTGACTGTCGACCCGATCAGCAACTTGATCTCGGTGGGTACGTCGGTCGAAGTCAAGGCCATGCTCGCGCGCCTGATCGATTTCATGAAGGTTCGACAGATGACCGCATTGTTTACTTCGCTGACCATCGACGAAGGCCATCCTGAAGGAACCGACGTCGGCATTTCCTCGTTCATGGACACGTGGCTGGTGCTCCGGAACATCGAAATGAACGGGGAGCGG
>Ga0187889_10001165_pt1 | contig 28918 bp, 31 predicted proteins | sample June2016WEW_7_10_2_FD_132992 | JGI IMG/M metagenome (GOLD analysis project Ga0187889, IMG submission 132992) | Peatland microbial communities from SPRUCE experiment site at the Marcell Experimental Forest, Minnesota, USA - June2016WEW_7_100 | ecosystem: Environmental > Terrestrial > Soil >... | reverse complement strand
GGCCCTGGCACTGGTCGCCTGCGGTACTGGTGGCTGTGGGGTCGGGGAGGGAGACATAGACAGTGGAGGCGTTGCCGAGGTTCACGCTCCCGTTTATGGCCTGGTCCGTCATATAGAGGCCTAAGGAGTCCTGCAGGGAGGCTATGTCCTGCATCCTTGTCCCGTCCCTCGACTGGAGGAGGAGCTGGCCTGGGTTCAATACGAGGATGACCGCTATGGCGAGGACCGCTATTATCGCTATCACTACGAGCAGCTCTATGAGAGTGAAGCCCGAGCGCGAGGCGGCTTGCGGGCCGCTGGAACGGGTTAAGGTAGTCATGGACTGGAAAGGAGGTTATACGAAGCGGCAGAGGGAAGGCACGGCATGCCTCTGCATTACATATAAGCATACCAAAACGACCTTGGAATTGCCCGACGTTCGCCCGCAGTCCAATTCCTGCCTGGAACCGACGACGACGTGCCGGGAGTGACGCCTCCCAGGAAACGAAAAACACCGATGTGATCAGTGTTTTTTCGCGGTTCTTGCCTGGAGGTATTTGGACCTGGACATGGTTCTACATCTCTTCCGGAAAGAACTTTGCCTTTCGAGTAGCCAATTCCCGAGTCTTTACGTACTTGGTAATAGGAAACTGTGACTGCTACGTTTCTCGAAATAAGTGAGAATATGATGAGTCCGTTAATGGCATACCGGCAGCGAGCGCGGCTCCTTGGACATGATCTCTGGGTTGCCCAGCTTGCCGATGGAAAATGGCGGGCCTGGATCGAAGGTGGAAAGGCCGTAGAACATGAGGCTCTCTTGGCAAGTCAGGAGGAGGCCAAGAGGGTGGTGCATTCGCTTGCGCATTGGCATATTGAAGGCAGGCGATTTTGCGACTGTGCCGCCGAGATGCTCTGGCAATCCGTTCAATCGGATTTTGTCGGCTCCCGGCCGGAGCGTCGGAATGCAAAGCGAATTAACTACGAATGTAAGATCCGGTGCGAGAATCGGGGAGTCTCCCTAATCGGCCGCATTGGCAATCTGAGCACGGAGGGGGCGTTCATTCAAACCCCGAACCCGTCATTCACGGATTCCGTCATAAATCTGAGCTTCCAGGTCGGCCGCATGAAAGTCGAAACCCAGGGGACAGTAGTCCGTCACAATCCCGAACGAGGCATGGGAGTGCGGTTTTTAAATCTCGATCCGGGATATCGCGCCGCAATTGCGGCTCTATCGATCCGCGAGAACGATTGATTGGAGCAATAAGGCAGATCCCCGGCAACGGGTCGAGTTGCGGGACTCTTGAACGGGCCAAACAGTGGAATAGCTGCTCATCGTAGATCTGTGCGGTAGCGGTCTCCAAATGGCCAAGGATTCCAGCCTTTCATTTATCCCCAGTATGGCTCTATTCGGCTGACTCCCGCTCCCGCTTCCACCCTTTTCCTACAACGTCCTCCACACGCCGTACCATCTCGCTGGCGGAAATATCTAGGGCCGAGGTAAGGCTCAAAATCGTGCGTAGCGAGGGGTTCATAAGCCCGCGTTCCAGCATTCCGATGTAAGTGCCGTGATACCCGGCCTTGAAGCCAAGCTGCTCCTGTGACAAACCCTGATCAGTTCGTGAGAATCTCCGTGATCCTTCTTGGAAATCTGCCTATTTCCCCTCGGGACTCTTTACCGCCCTGAAGCCTTGGCTGCCCAAAGCTGATTCCTTATTTCGACGATAGACATTTCCGTTAAAGTCAATACTGTAGGCCCTTCTGCCATCGTGTTCCGAGGAAGTCCACCAATAGATGATAACCGAATATGGATTCCAAAGAGGGGACTCTTTATCTGGCTTTATGGAATAGGAGGGGCGGGCGTTGATAGGATCCCATGCTCCGCCACAATTGGCACCGTGACGAGTCAGTGAACGGACGACTTCTTCTACAGTGGGAAGCCGCCAGATGTCCTGCGGGGTGACCGCGAGGGACTTCCCATCCGCCATGAGATACCGGCATACTTTTTGAGCTTCTTCCCATGTGGGGCCCCGCCATTGAGCCAACCAGATTTGGTCCTTGGGATCTGGACAAGGCCAGCCCGGACCTTCCGGTGCCCAGATCAGATTTACGCCGTTTCCCTGCACGATTCTCAGGCCTCGGTTGCCGTCATCCATGCGGCCCGCAATGCGCGTGACCGGCTCGGCTGCAAATCCGGCCGCCACGACTAAGGGAACGAGAATACTGACCTTATACGCAAGGCTCACGGGCCTGGGATGGCCCAGCCAGAAAACTATTCCGAGGAAAACAAGCGGCAAGATCACCAGCAGGCAAAAAAACACAACGTTGAAGGCCGGGACCTTGCTTGTCGTAACAAACCAGATGCAAAAGCCTATGGCAGACAGCTGGTATAGGCTTGCTCCTACTCTGGGCCAGCGGACCGCTATCACGGAGAGCATCACAAAGATCAGCATCAGACCGAGGTACTTGCATGTAAGAATGAGATTTGCAGCAAGGGAACTAAAATACCATCCTTCATGAAAGCTCTCGAAGGCGCCGATGAAAGCCCACAAGCTTGATATGATTGTGGAAATCCCTACTGCTATCCAGCCCAAAACCGCTTCTTTTTTCATGGCCAGTCTCCTTGGATTTTAACCTTGGTAAACATGGCCCGAGAGGGCTCATTCCGGCACAAAGCATCAGCCTAATACTCAGAAGTCATAGGTGGAATATCCTTTGCGGCAGCTTTTATTGAACTCTCTCCCGTTCAGCCTCGATAGGGTGTTGCTGTCGCCAGCATTCCTGACAGAGAATTGTCCAAACAGTGTTTTGAGCCAGTTCGTCGAGTGATACCTCTTTCGCCGCCTGGCCCTTTCTCTTCTCCGAGATATCCACCATTACGATTTGGGCAAGCCGAACCTCGATGACCTTTCCGCAGTCAGCGCATGGGACCTGGAGATTATATGCCTTAAACATGGGATCTAGCTTAAATGGAACAAGCTTACGCATAGAAAAGTATCTTAATCTGGACGCTTCGCGCCAGCAATCTAAAATAGGTTTTACTAAAATCGTATCGCTTGCCAATGATGCTCACTGAACGAATGGTCGGCTACTCACAAAAGTGAATCCGCTTGGACGCGGTCCCGGCCACAAAATGTACCGGGTACAGATAGTACCCATTCTAAAGTCGCGCGCGGAGAGGGGTAGTAAGAACCCGTAAAGGCAGGATTGTGAATGTCGGCAAAGTTCGCTGAATGCTTATGCAGAGACATTGGGCGCAGTATAATTTGGGAGAGGCTGGTAATGCATTTCGAAGAATATGCGTTTGGTCTGATCAAAATCGACGGCACCACTTACGAGTATGACCTAATGATCGATCGCGGCGAGATAGCGAAGCGCCAAAAGAAACAGTCAAAAAAATATCGTGCCGGCTTTGGACACACGCCCCTGTCGCTGGAAGAAAAGATACCCTGGAAATGCCGTCGGCTGGTGATCGGCACAGGTATGAATGGCGCCTTGCCAGTGATGGACGAGGTGAAGGAAGAGGCCGAGCGCCGCCGAGTCCAACTGATCATTCTCCCGACAGCCCAAGCTATCGAGAAGCTGAAGGAGGGTCTCGAAAAAACCAACGCCGTCCTGCACGTGACGTGCTAGCGTCAGCCGCGCCTTGTGTGCGCCTCAGGCCTCGATCACGATGTGGGTGTCGGTCGACACGACTGCCGGGAACTTTTGCATCATCGAAAGAACCAAGGTGCTCAGTTCCTTCTGATCGGCGACCTCAACTTGGGCGATGATATCAGGCCGGCCCCAGCAAGCATCGACGGTCTTAACGCCGGGGATCTGGGCGAAGGCCTTAACAACCTGCTGGACTTTTCCAGTCTGGACGTTAACGAAGACATAGGCACGCATGGGTTCCTCTCTATCGGCAACCAAAAGAACCGGAGCTGCAAATAACCTATGGGAAGGATCTTCTTAGCAGCTATTTTACCTGCATTTACTGTGCCGTGGTAGCAGGAAATTTCGAACATGCTGACAGCTGCGAATCCTGGGGGCAAGACCAGCGGCTACTCATCTTGAGCGGGCCAAACAGTGGAATAGCTGCGCATCGTAGATTTGTGTGGCAGCGTCCGGAAATGGTCAAGGACTCCATTGCCCTGCATAGGTCCGACAACTGCCTGCAGTCTGTATTGATGAAAACCGGTGTTGGTGGCCCGGAATGGTTCTATTCGGCTGACTCCCGCTCGCGCTTCCACCCCTTTCCCACGGCGGCCTCCACGCGCCGAACGAACTCGCTGGCCGGGCAATCCAGGGCCGAGGCAATGCTCAGGATCGTGCGCAATGAGGGATTCATGAGGCCCCGCTCAAGCATTCCAATGTAAGTGCGGTGATATCCTGCCTCAAATCCGAGTTGCTCTTGCGATAATCCTTTCTTATTCCGTATTTCCCGGAGAACGTTTCCGAACGCCGCTTCCGGCGTGAGTGACCGCCTAGTCTGTCGTCGCATCGAAAATGATGCTGCGACACTTGCATAGTATTTATCTACAGAGTATACTATGCATTCCCATTTGTTATTGCCCATACGCGAAAACTTAACCTGAGGAGGACCAACATGGATATGTTTCGTCGTTTGTGGCTCTTGCTGGCCACTGTTGTAACACTCGCAATTCCAATCTGGGCGCAATCCCCCAGTCAATCAGATGATTTCAAGGGAAAGGTCGTGGTCGCCGGTTCCGGCGTTCAGGTTGAAAAGGCGATCGATGTATTGGTTGACACGCTTGAAAAGGGCGGAGTCGCATATAGAGTTGTGTCCGGTGATGCTTCCCGCCGTGCCGAAAATGAAAAACTGGCCGCCAATGGGGCTGTGAGCCTGCTTTACGTCAATTCGGACATTGTGCCGCGCCAGAGGCCGAAGCTCACCGTGGAATGCTACGATCCGGAGGGGAAGATGCTCTGGAGCGAAGACACATCCCTCACGTTCCAGAAGGGCGCGACGAATGACGCCAGACGAATGGCCGAGAGGATATCGGAGAAGCTTGCAAAATCGCGGATTGGCGGCCCTGGACTCCCGAAGAAGTAGGGAATGGTTCTTCCCGCATATCTCCCAAATTAAGTAGATCGGCAGATCGTGTTCTTTTCTGCGGCGTGTTCCGGGGTGGGAAACAAGACATTGACTGCGCACTGGGTTTCCCCGCTGTTGCCGCGTATTTGAGGGCATAGGAGGATTGTTATGGGTAAGGGTCTGGGGTTTATCGCATTGATCATCGCTGCCGTCCGCCTCATAGGAGCCCGGTTGAAGTTTGCGAATGAACTCGCACGCCGTGCGCCGATAATCGGGACCATTCTGTGCTGTTTCCTTGCTCCACACATGGCGCGGTGCCAATCGGACGCGGGACTTCCCGTGCCCGAATTCTACGGGATCTACGCGGTGTCAAACGGGCGGATCGTGAAACTCGACGGGAAGGAAGTCCGCACGGACAGGACTGCATCCGTAAGGATAGGGCAGCGCCAGGCGGTCGGCGGCATCCTCAATGGTGCGCCTGTCGCCTCATCCCAAACTATCAATCTGCCGGTATTCGCTGCCGACCTGAAGATAATCGTGTTCTCGCAGAGCGGAGGAATGGCATCTCCTCTCCAGGTTGCGGAGCCGCTCCGCATCGAGCCGTTGGTGTTCGTCCGGAACCTGTCCGTGGACACCGGCTTTCCCAACAATGTCCGGCGCAGCGGTCCGGAAAACGGATGGGAATACGGCAACGCGCCTGAGTTGCTCGGCCTGGCCACCGGCGATCATCCTGAAGCTCTGGAACTGCTGAAAAAGCCTTTCCCGGGGCAAAAGGACATGATCATCGCCGGTTTCGCCGAAAAACTCTCGCCGGGCGTATACCGGTTCACGCTTGAGCCCGGCGAGGATCTCCCCGGTTTGGGCGGCGGCAGATATTTCACTTTCGCAGTGGAGCCAATCGCAGAGGCTGAAAACTCAAAGTGCGTAGACGCCTCGGTTACGTATGCGATGATGGCTTCCAATGTGAAATACCGGCCCTGTCCGGCGGCTACCGCTCGTGCCGCGCTCCAGAGCTCCGAGGCCGGCGCGGCCTGCCTGACAGAGGCTACATGCATGCGCACTGGCGATGATGCGCTCCGAAAATCCGCGTGGGGCGCTTCGCTCGCCGCCTATCGTAAGGCTGCTGAGCTGAGCAAAGACGGCACCCCCTGGTTTTATGTCGGCAGAGTCGAGTTACTGGTCTCCCCGGCTGATGTGGCCTCCGCCTGGGACAAGGCCCTGTCTTCCGGTGCCTCTCTGCCGATCCCCATATGCAGGGGAAGCATTCTTAAAGGATGCGACAGTGGAACCCTCACACTCGGCCCCAAGACGATCTCGCTGGCGTTTGGCAGAAAGGAGGAATTCACTGTCGCCCCGGGCGAGGTGACCTCGGTGAAGCTCACGGAGCACAAGCTGGAGAGCTTCGCATCGATTGACATCCAGGTGGGCGGCAAGAAGTACAGCCTTGATCCAATTCCGCTGGGCGTGCAGTGCAACTGGGGAGCGCATGCGACATGCGGGGAAGACGGCCTACAGCAGCAGAGGGCAGTTGCCGGCTACGTTGCCAGGACTATTTCGAAGCTGGCCAATGGCGGGCTTGCCCCGGCTAACCCGCAGCAGTGACACGGGGTGAAACGATGAGAGGCAAGGAGTGTCATTTGGTTTTCGCGCGACCAGTCGCATCCCTAGAGGTCACGATCAGCCCACCCAACTTTCCGGATGCTGATTCCTCACGCCCTTCCAAAAACTCGCCGCCTTTATTCAAGCTGTCGGACTTTATTTTTTCCCATCATAGAAAAGGAGGCATTCAATGCGAACCGTTCTAGCTCTCACTGCGCTGTTGCTTCTCACCTTTGCCTGCTCGGATCCGAAAATGCTCAATGAAAAAAGGGCACGCGACTTGGTCAGCAAAGAAATCGAGCGGACACACGAAAAATATGTGGCATCAGTTTCGAATATTGAGCCGCTCATGCAAAGGACTCTGAAAGATTACACCGCGACCACCGCAACTGCCGGCCCGGAGTACATTCTCAAAAAACTCATTGAAAAAAAGCTGGTGTCGGAAAAACCGATAATCATAAGCTATCCCGCTATTTCCGGAGCATTTAAGACGACCGTTCCCTACGGGTTCGGCGGCAAATTTTCTGAAGCGACGTTTGATTTGCACACCGAGCCCAACTCAAATATTGTAAGAGGCATCTATACCAACAAGAACCCCGACTCGAACGAGCTGTATGAGTTTGAGGGAGAGGTCCAGCCAGATGGCATGATGCAAGTGCGAAACGTCGGGAAATGGTATGCAAGCTTTCCCCTCCTCCAGTATCAGGAAACCGGAGCCACCGGACGCATTGTCAGAAAGGACAACGGCCTGCAATACATCGGTCCCGCTTCCGGGAAGACCACCCAAAAGAAGTTTTACGAATATTCGTTTACGGACGACATGCAAAAACTGATATCCGACCGACAGCACGGTCCGTTGCGGCAGAAAGGCATTTTCGGAGAGCTCTCCGGCAGGTTCGTTCCGGTCGGCGATTTCGTCCTCGGCGAGGTCTCGGACCTCCAGCTCGTTATGGATACGAATGCAGCGGCCAATATAGCGTGGGAGGTGTCACCGAACGATCTGGGCCGACTATTCCTGGGGACCGAAAGACCGAAGGGCAAGACCGAGGTTCATTTTGTGAAGAAACCAGACGGGACCTGGGTGTTGGCGTCCGAGGAAGAATGAAGGGCCGAAAGCCGGTAGAGCCCAAGCGGCCGTCTCACCCTATAGCTCTCAGCGCAGATTCCTCACGCACGCCCCAAGCCTGGTTGGTGATGTCGCCCGCTCTATGTATGAGATGAAGAGCGCGAGCCTTTATGCTGGCCTGCAGTTGAGGACGCGCCGGTCTCGAACTGTGCCACTTATTTCTGAAGTGATACCCGAATGTCGCTTTGCAAATTATTCGGCGTCAGCTGGTCAAGGCCCGCCGATTAGCAAGCTTTTCCGACCGATTGACCTTTTCGCTGGGAACAGGTTGCGCTTCCGGAATCGGCCGCCTCAGAGCCTCTTGGGACAAATACCCGGTATCGTTTACTCGAACATAAAAGACGTTATGTCGTAGTATGTGGACGCGCCGCTTCATTGATCCTATTCCCAAGCGTTGACCACTGATGCTTGGTTTTCTCCAGTCGAGTTGGATCGAAAACGGCCATACACATGACCGCCGTTTGGTGCAGGCCATAACAAACACTGGCAAATACGGCATTCATCAGCGGCCCCATACCGTCGAGGGAGCCTCCCACGAATACTTCATAGGACTGCTCTCCGGTTTTTCGTACAGTTTGGTTTAGGCTGTCGAGGTTGGCGTGAGTAATGTTGCTAAGCCACCCGTAAAGCATCCGATTCAAATCATGGGTTTCCTGGTCGATGGTGACGATGACATCCCGAACCTCTGAAGGCGACTTCGCTTTCAGCTCATTGCGCACCCACCCCGGCTTGAACTCCTCTCCCTGGGACCAGCGGCGGAAAAGGTCTTCCGAAGAGTCGAGCATGAGGGCCTGCAGCAGCAGGAGTGTCTCAATCGCGTTGCGAGAGGCCAAGGCCGCATCGATGCACAGCCCGCGTTCGGCCAGGGAGAATGTCGCCAAGGCATGGTTGAGCGATTTCGAAAGCAGCAGATAGCTGCAATTCTCTGCCAACCGTCTTTTCCCTTCGAGAAGGTTCAACACTTCCGAGACTGCTGGGACAATATCCCAAAACGCCGCGATCCAGTCACGGTATTCAGATCGGAAGGCGTTTGTAAAACTACGCCAGTGCTTTTCCATGCCGGGCCGAGTGAGCTTTTGCATACCGAAGTACCTTACCTCGTACGACGGGTAAAAAGGGAACGTGAATCGTAGAACCACTCTAATGCTGGCAGGCACCTGTCGATGTATTGAGGCCCCCGGCATACCCATTGCATCGGCACCAATTGCTGTACGTGGTGATCAGTTTGCTGCATTCTGAACTCCCGGAAGAGCAGGCATAAAGGGGGTTCTGGGGAGCAGGCCCGCATGTTTGCAATGCTGGTGGGGAATTGTGGTTGTCAACCTGTGCTGGAGGCGCTGGTTCTGGCGAAGTGGCTTGAACGTATGGAGACGGTAAGGCTATTGGTGCAGGATCGGGGGGAGCCACCGCAACAGGCAGCGGCGTTTCAACGATCTTAGGCGAAGGCATATAAGGGATTGTTGGTCTGAGATTAACCGGGCTGTTGCTAGGCGGGGACACGTAAGTGCCGTAGTCTGAGGATTGCCCCTGCCCGCCGGACGACGCGACCGGCTCAGGCGGAGAAGGTCCATCAGATGCGGAGACGCCTTGGCTTGTTTCCTCCTTCGGCGGCAGATCCGTGGAGTGCTGCGTCTCCGCATCAGGGCTTGCCGTCTTGTCTCCGGTCGGTTCCATCTGGGTTGTGGGCGCAGGCATTGGCTTGGGCGCCGGCGGAGTAATAGAACTAATATACGTGATCGCCGCAAGGACTGCGATTGCGGCAACGACGGCAACCGCCTTGAGCCTCACCGCAACCGTCCGCAGTTTCTCCGCCTTGTCCCAAAGCTCCTTGGCTTTCGATTCCGCGAAAAATTCGGCGTCATCGGTGCTTCCTCCCTGGGCACGAATCAAGCTCATGAGACGCTCCTTGAGCTCGTTGCGAGCAGCCTCGCCCGTCTCCTGAAAAGTGTCCTGCTGAATCTGCGACAGTTCCTTGGCCGCCGCATCGTAGTCTTCTTCACTGCCGCTGCGGATCGCCCGGAGTGCATGATCGATTGCCTTGGTCGTCTTCTCGGCGAGGGCCTTGGGAATCTCCCTCATGTAGCCATTAAAGGGCTTAGCCATGGCTGTTTCGCTCCTTCAGTGCTGGATTCCGATTGTGCCTCCAATAACCTCAATATACTCCCAGTTTTCTCGCCCACCAATGTTTTAAGCGTGTGACTTGAATCTCTGCCGCAAGGTCTGAGTCCCTCGGGGCTGGCGGTCAGGAAGCTCGAAGGGTGAAGGACACCTGGTGTGTTGCCGCCGAGTAGCGCAGCACTCTTGGGACAGGCTTCTTTCAAGACGGAGTGCACACGGTAAGGGTTGCGCAATTGCTAATTCCCGCCATCTATTTGCTTTCGCTTGCCCCATGCCATCTAGCTACGTATGTCAAATAGCGCCGAAAGTTTTATGCCAAAAAATTTAGAAAGCGACACAAAACATTTCCCTTTTCTTTGCCGTACAAGCGTGTGATAAAGGACATTATCACACGTATGAATAACTATAATACCGCTGACATCGCCTCGCTTGTTCCCGACCCTGACGACCTCCTGAAGCTCAATGTTGAAGAGCATGGCAGGCTGATCCTCAAATTATTGGCCCCATGCGACAGCCCGCAAAAAGCAGTGGCTTCCTCGAACTTCTTTAGTCGTACAAACGATTATATGTATCAGCCGAAATATGGAAATATCGCAAGGCCGCTGACCAGCAAGAGGCTGATGCCCAGTACAATCTCGGGCTAATGCACGCCCCATGAGCTTAGAGCCCTTACTTGCTCAGTACCTCGGATGGGGCACGGCTTGGAGTGGGGCTCATGCGCTCAAGGTCCTCTGGGGCGGAGGTCGTGGTGCCGGCTGGCAATACGAACACGTCCCGATCGACGTACCACATGGCGTTGGCATTGAAACGACAGTACCGGAATTGCCCCGATGTCTCACACTCCTAATAGTCATCGTGTTGTGTAAGCGCATCTTTCCTAGCTTGCCGTTGGCGGTCAAGGGTCGTCCTCGCTTCGCGTGCCTTTTCGAGAGCTTTCGTTACTGTGTCTAATAATGGTCCTTGTTCTTCCTCCAGAAGTTTTGCATTTGCCGGTCCCGTCAGCAGAAGACGCCCTTCACCCAATACGCGTGACAACTCTTCTGAATACCTCTTGGGCAATTGTTTAACTAACTCCGACCTGGCCCTTTCGATAGCCGCCAGACCCCTTTCAAGAGGCTCAATTGCTCCTTCTATTGTTTTCTGGATGCCCTCTATTCCTTTGTTTATCCCGCTTACCATTGCCATTATCGTTGGATCTCCCTTGTCTCCAGGTTCAACTCTCACTTGGTCTCGTGCTTCAATGCTCATGCGCACTCGCTCCCAACGGCGAAGATCCGCGGCCAAAGAAAGCTTCGCCTCGATCAGAAGAGCCAATAGGTCTTGCCTCTCCTGACGTTGTGAAAGTGCGTGCGCCGCTGCATCGGATTTGATTGAGCGAACGAGCGTAATGCACGAGATCACAAAGCCCAAAAGACCGAACACGATGCCTGCCCACTCGTGAGGCTTCATGTTTCCCTCCGTCTTGCGCTAGGGGAGCAAGTCTATCGCCCGTCCTGTCCCTGCGCCGCTCTGCCGCTTGCTGCCTAGCCGCTTATCTGCTGCGGCTCGCCGCGACGATATCGTATCCCTATTATTTGCTGCGGATAGGAAAAATTAGCCGCGGTTTTTCGGAACCCTCTCCTTATCGAGCCTCCCTCTGATAAGAAGCGATTATGTAAACTTACTGGAATCGTTTTTAAGCTTTCGGCGTGATTTTACCTCGGGTTGGCACAAAAAGCGGCGAATTTTGCACACCTCCACTTTCTCAACCGGCTCGCGACCGCTGTAGGATCGGGACGTTTCTAATTATAGGGGCAATCCAGTAATACTGCAGGGGAAATTGGAGGGGGCCTGGATGGCAGGCCGAGGCAATCTAGAATCTTCGCAATCGCGTCCGGTGCATTAATTGAAGGATAAAACCCTGTTTTTTAAAGGTTGTCTCCTATCGATCTGTCCCCGGTTGTTCGGATAAGATGTTTTATGTTATTTTGTTTGGAATTCCGGGAAGTGACAGGTATGCCACGGAACGTACGCCGTCTTAGAAAATGTGAGTTTGCACCGCTGAACCACGTTCCTGTCGGGTGCACCAACAGAGAATACGAAAATATCAACAATATCAAGTTGATCGGAAACAATCTTCAGCATATCAACTGCGAACTTGATTCGAATGAGCCAAGCCCCATGCGGCTGGCAAAAGAGTCCTACCAATTACTTTTACGCATGATGGTCGAGGCTCTCCGCGGGACAGCAAACCGCGCCATAGTAGTAAGGAAAACAGAAAATAAGGAACATTGGTATAAACACGGCGATGATCCATGGAAGGTAATTAGGCCCGGGAAAGTCCAAGGATGCGAAAAAGCCTGGAGGTATTCTGTGCCTGTTCTTGAGTCGCCTCCGCCTGGGAAGAAGAAAGAAGCCTCGGCTGCGCCGCCGCCAGAGAAAGAATACCTTCTCCACTTCTACGAGCTTTTGGCAAGGATCCAAACGCCTTGCTTCATGCTGCGCTATACCCGCAGCGCAGTTGTTTCTGTATCAGATGCCCAAATGCAATTGCTTGAGTGGCTCCACGAGGAGATCAGAAACGTATTCGAGCACTTCATCCCCGAGATACGACTGGTACCTTCTGATTATTGTCTTCATGCATCCGAGACCTGTTTGCAGCTTGCGTTCGATCTACTGACGAGGTCCAACAATGTGATTTCGCACGGAATAGATGATCTTGAAACCAAGCTTTATTCGGCACTTATCTCTATTTCGGCTTTGAGGGCTAAGCTTACGGAGGTCAAGAATACATGAAAGCAGCTTTTGTAGATAAGCTGTCAGGAGCCTTATTTCGGGCACTTCAAGAAATAAATAGATTTGATCCAAGCATGAAAGGCTTGTGCTCGACATGGCTTGCAGTTTGTCCACATACCTATTTTTCTGGGATCTTTCTGGAAAGTGCAAACTGGAACAGGCCATTTGTAACAGTCTTCGATAAATCCGACATGCTCAACGCTGAAGGTTGTTTCAATCTTACTCAAGCATACTATTTGAAACACTTGAAACAGTTAAATGGGCAAGATCCTAAGTATAAGAAACTATCCTTAAATGAAATTGAGAGCAACATGCGGGCTAAGATGGCATCTGGTGATGCAATTATCAGAGCAGCTGCTGAATTTGAAAAAGCTATACATGACATGTCGTGTCCAGAAGATTTTGTTTGGTGCTATATGGAAAAGATGCTGTCAATTCTATACCTCGACGAAGAAAAGAGAAGCCTTTGGTTGTCGGAATTATGGAGAGACTCAATGACGCTGCTTGGACTTCTAATGTTTACCAATGAATCCTTAAAAACGGCCAAAGAGATTGACAGCCAGTGCGGCAATGTCATCAAGAAAGAGGTTACTCTTAAATAGCGTCTAAGTTTTATGCCGCAGCCGATAGGAAGGATAAAACCCTGTTTTTTAAAGGTCGTCTCCTATCGATCTGTCCCCGGTTGAAGTCCGAGGACTTGCTGAACAGTCTGAAAACCGAGAAAGAGAAACTCGAACCTCTCCTCAAAGCAGATCGTGATGTCATTAGAGCAGTCTTCGACTTCCAGGAGCAAATGCGTCAGAAGGGCAAATGGACTGGGAACGTTGTTAGTTTTGTTCTGGGAGTTCTGTCCTCTCTGACAGCAATGTTGATAGTAATGGCTATCAAGTCTGCTCGACTTCGAGTCCGCACTGGGCACAGAGGATAGAAAGCCCAACCAAAGAATCCACCGTATCCTGAACCCGTTGCGCGGGTTGAGGTCCGGTGATTCTTGTCGTTTTGCCAAAAAGGAGGTGTAATTTGAATAGAAAAATTATCTACAAGTTCTCTCCCAAGCCTGCATCACGACTGTCCTGGCAAGATAGGATTCTCATGTTTATGGTACAACATGATTTAGCCGCTGGCAGAGATGGTGCCGTAAGTGATTGGTACGGTGATCTTAAGGAAGCAATATTCATGTTTTCTTCTGGATTTGTTTATTATAGCGCGGAAATATATGCTAATTGTGTCTATTGGGACGAACTTCGCGAATATGGCCAACCGGACCAATTCAGAGAAGAAGGAATAAAGTTGCCTCCTGGGCATGTGGGTCTAGCATCCCCAATAGAAGGGGATAGAAGGGCTTTTTATCTAACGCTCCGGCGCTTGATTAGGGAGAAGACGATATGGGGCTTTACGAGCACTTTTCGCGCAATTAGGGGCTTGGGTGGAAAAAGCATCCCTCTTCTACAAGTATGGGATGAAGCCAATCGAGATGCTCCTAAAGATATATTTGCGGTATCACTCACTGAGACCGGGTTCAAAAAAAGTCAAGACTTAAATGCTAAACATAAACAAATGGCACCATGGAACATACATAAAGCTATAACTGAGAGCAAAAAGTTTGCAGCAGAGCTAACAAAGAAATCGTGATCAAAAGAGCTCGGCATAACAAAAAAATCAACCCGACCGGGAATAGCCCTTTATGGTTTTGGCACAAGGTAAGTGCCCCGGCGGGTTATTTAAATCGTTGGCCGTCTAAGAAAATTGACTTTCATGATGACTATCAAGAGAGACATTGTTGAACGTCGCTAAGGAGGACCGGGCCAAAAGCGTCCCTCAGGGTCCCGCGGGCCATCGGTCGTCGCGGTATGTACCATGTACAAGTTCCCGACTACAGAGACCAGTTTGGAAAGGATAGATTGAGGAGAATCACAGCCGGGGACCCTCTGCCATTCCAGTAGTGGGTCCCCGGCTGAGTTTAGCTTCTCGAATAGCCACCCAGCTTATCGTCAGTTCCCAAAGAGCAGATCACGGTTCTTTGTTCATATAGGCATTTTTTGCGCCCTCTGATCGACTTCCAACCGTCCAAGGCATTCACCGCCCGCACCATGGTGAGAATCCGAGGTCTTAATAGCCCAGAACGGATAATCCCTAAGCTCTTTCTCTGTCACTTGTCTATGAGTGATTACCTCCGGCTGGCACAGGGCAAAGCGGTCATGGGTCAGGGCGAAATGGATAGTGCCCAAAGGGGCAGTTTCGAGCCCGTGGATATTCACGATACGCGGCCGTTCAGTAAATAACTGGGGATAAAGCCGCCCATAAACGCCAGCCTCATCAGTCACAAGGATTTTCATAACCGCGAATTTGCCGTCTTCGGCTTGGACGGACACAATGTCACCCCGAATAAGGGATGCTCGTGTTTTTGCGTTCCTGGAAATTTCCCGAGCCATCATCAAGACTCTTTAACAGCATTCTTTGGAAATCATTGGATAGATCTCACCTTGTATTTACTATACTACAAGAACGCAAAATGAGCTGGATTGCCTACTGGAAAGCGCTGCCTCTGGTCGGACTACTCCGCGCAAAAGAGCGGCGATATTGCGCGCTGGATCGCATCAGAGGTAAACTCTTGTTTATAGCGCCATTTTTGTAAGGGAGGGCTCGAGATGGCTGATTTCGAGGATTGGGGGCGCGCAAGCGCTTCCGATTCTGTCGTTGCCGGCTCACCGCTTTGCGGGGATTACCCCCATGCCACTAACGTTGATGTCAATGCCCGGGATATGCCAGAGGACAAGCGTGGTCCCCGGAGTTACGAGATTTGCGGGAAACAGCCCGCAGGAAGACCCACTGCCCCGCAACATGGCAGTTGAGGCGAACAATCGCGCTCCAGGAAAACGTGGCAGTTACAGGTGAACATGGTGAACTTTGTGAACATTGCAGGGAGACGGCTTATCGCGATATCCCTATGCCCACGTCCTTTTTGCTTGCTGGATTTATGGGCGCATTACATTTGCTCCAGCCGTCCCTAACGTTCACTATGTTCACCATGTTCACAATAAAGGCTGATCCGCATCGATCCCTTCCTTTGCTCCCTCCTCAGCCTCGATGCCATATTTCTCGTACAGCCGTTTAAGCTTGGATTTCTCGGTGGCCGCGAGAATATAGCCATCCCGGATGCGCTCAGTCTTGAGACCCAGCTTCTTCCCGATAATTTTCCCGATCCATTTGGCTGTGACTTTCTTGTCGTATTCGTCGCCATGCTTGTCGGCAAACCAGTCTGCCACCTCCTTCACCAGTACCTTCCCATCGGCGGATGTCGCTTTAAGATCGCGGATTGTTTCAAGGACTTGGGCCTCCATGTCCATGCCCCGGTCGGTGATGGTCTCCCGGTTGTAGCGGCGGGCGAGTTCTCTGAGATCGCTTCTGGCCTGATTGTCCTCAATGATGCTGAGCAGAGGCACGAAAATCTGGTTAAGGCGCGGCTCAATTGTTTTGTCCACCAAGCTGTCGACGGTTTTGCGCTTGCCGAGATTCTGGAGGCGAAAGAGCAGGAGCTTGTTCCGGATGTGCAGGGCTTCGGCTTTGTATACGACAGACAGATTTATAGGGATATTCTCCCGTAACGGCGACTGGCCCATTTCTTCGGTCAAAAAGCGGCTTTCCAGGGCCCGATCGTCGAAATACCCGCGGGTTGCAACAAGTTTCGGCCCGAAGACGTTATAGGCCCTCGGGTCGAATTCCCGTTTGTTCACGACTTCGCTGCGGAGCACCGGAAAGCCCTTGGAGTTGCCGTTGTTGAGGATCTTCACGACCTCAGCCCGCTCGTCGCTCATCCGGAAATCGCATTCGTCAATGATGAGCGTCCCCCGGAAGGAGTCCAGAATGCGGAAGAGCGGCGAGACCGTCGAGGCGCCGCTTGCAAAAATCGGCTTGTAGCAGATAGAACCCACGGTAAGCAGAAAGCGTGTCTTGCCGCTTCCGTAATCGCCGCGTACGCGCAAATAAGGCAGTTCATTGAAGTCATCGTAGACCCAGGTGAAAAGGACATAGTAGCTTGCGATCTTCTCGAATAAAGGGCTCACGTCCACGTAGCGATGGATGAATTCTTGGATCTCCGCAATGAGTTTTTCTTCTGTGTCGTATTCCTCCGGTTCCGAGGGAAGCAGCACCACTTCATGGGCGAGCAGGTTGTTAGCGGGAGAATACGGAACGAGGCGGTTCTCTTTTTCGAGAAGGGAATCTTCAAAGCGATACTTTCCGCCGAGTGCGACGCAAAAGCAGGTCCGCTGCTCTGCTGGCCTGTAGAGCAGCTCCACGAGTGAGCCGTCGCGCAGCACAGCAGATACCGTCGGTTTCGCACTCTGGCCTTTAACATCGGCCACCGCATCTTTGAGTTTCTCATTCATGTCCCTCTGAAAGCCGGCGGCAGACCTGGAGAGCCTCCGGGAAGGTCAGATGTTCAATGCGCATAAGAAATGCCAAAACGTCGCCGTGGGCCCTGCAGCCGAAACAGTAGAAAGTCTGAGTGTCGGGAAATACGACGAAAGAGGGTGTACGGTCTTCATGAAAAGGGCACCGGCCGACGAGGCTCCGGCCGATCCAGCGCAAAAGAAAGTATTGCGGCACGATATCCTCGATCCGAATAAGAGATTTCAGGCGGCTGACCTCTTCGTCTCCGGTTACCCGGGCACGTTCCACGGGCGGCGCAGAGAAGTCAGCGGACGGCAACTGAGAGGCCGTTTCCATGAGCCGAAGGAAATCCTCGCGGCTTCTCCCAAGCCGGACGAAGAAGTCGGTGACATCGCCGCCTGGGCCCACATCATCCGGTAATCTCACAATCCGCGCATGGGGAATCATCTGCGCAACCCGTTCCGCCCCCCGCTGTCCGGCTTCGTCGCTATCGAAGCAGATATAAACGTCCGGAATTTCTCGAAACGCCTCAGCCCACTCCGGCCGAAACGTACCGGCGCCGCCGGTCGAAGTCACCGCACCAAATCCCCGGCTTTCGAGCACGAGCCGGTCGAATTCGCCCTCGCAGATGACGATACTCTCCGGTTTGGCGAGCACACGCTCCCAGCCATAGAGTTCAGCGTGAGAGCCCGGAGTGGTGAGCATCTTCGGACTGTCGGATTGGTCTTCCGAATCTTTGCGCAACTTGAAAAAGGCGATATTGCCGGCGCGGTTACGGATTGGGATCGTGATGCGCGAGCCGTTCCAGCCGAGCAAGTGTTCGTCTATTGTCGCATCAGGAATCCCGCGGCCGTTGAGGTAGCGACGGATGAGGTCGGGCAGCGCGGCGTGAAACGCGATGGCTTGATCGAGCAGGTTTGGACTCTGAGGCATTGCTTTTAACGGTAAGGCCTCCACCAGGGAGCCCAAGGCTGGAGGATTTGCCGCTTGCGGCAAGGTTTGCGGCCTTGGAATGGAGCGCGGGGTCTGGCAACCTCGAACCATATGGCGACTAATCAAACCGAGCCGCAACAGGAAAAGAATTTGCGTCAACTCTACCCACACCTCAACGACTACCAGCTGGCCGAGGCGAATGAGAATCTGAGACAGTACGTCGCACTCGGGCTCCGGGTGTTTAAGCGCCTCGAACTCGATCCGAAGGCCTGGGCGCGTTTTGAAACTTTGACAGCCTCCCGCCGAGAGCCTAGGATGAGTCACGAAAGGCCGCAAACCAACCCCGCAGAAGGCCAATGAAAACCTATTTCGGGTATATTCGCGTCTCAACTGCGCGCCAAGGCGAGCGCGGCGTGTCGCTCCAGGAGCAGCGGGACGCAATCTTGCGATATGCCGAGCGCCACCAGTTGGAGATTTCCCGTTGGTTTGAAGAGCGCGAGACCGCCGCGAAGCTCGGACGCCCGGGGTTCAACGAGATGCTCAAGCTGCTGCGAGCCGACGAAGCCAGTGGCGTAATGATCCATAAAATTGACCGGAGCGCGCGCAACATGAAGGACTGGGCCGAGCTGGGAGAGCTGATCGACCGCGGGGTCGAGGTCCACTTCGTCAACGAAAGCTTGGATCTCGCATCTCGGGGAGGGCGATTGTCCGCCGACATCCAAGCCGTGGTTTCCGCCGATTATATCCGCAATCTGCGCGAGGAAAGCCGCAAGGGATTCTACGGACGGATCAAACAGGGCCTGTATCCGTTACCAGCGCCGCTCGGTTACCTGGATATGGGTCAGGGCAAGCCAAAGGAACCAGATCCCGTTAGGGCACCTCTGGTTGGCCGGGCCTTTGAGCTTTACGCCACCGCTTCCTGGACGCTCGAAGAGCTTTGCCAAGAGCTTTATCGGTCCGGACTTCGCAACCGCCGCGGCGGCGCGGTTTCGCTCAACGGACTATCGACGATCCTTAACAATCCTTTCTATATCGGCATCATCCGCCTCATGAGGACTGGCGAGACGTTTTCAGGTATCCAGGAACCCCTTATTGCGAAGTCGTTGTTTGATCGCGTACGGCTTGTCCTTCAGGGGAAGGTGGCGGCCCGGACCCAGGTCCACGATTTTCTGTTCCGGCGCATCCTGAAATGCGGCCATTGCGGCTATGCACTCATCGGAGAGCGCCAAAAGGGGCACGTGTACTATCGTTGCCACACAAAGGATTGTCCAACCAACGGCATCCGCGAAGAGGCAGCAGAAACCGTCTTCTCCGAGGCTTTGGAGCCACTCCGCTTCGACGATGACGAGCGAGTGATTCTCTTACAAAAACTTGGCGAGTTAAAGGAGGATCTGGCTGCGCAATGGGAAGCCGAAACCAAGGCCTCTCGCCTGCAGCTTGATCAGCTCCGCGACCGCCTGGACCGATTGACTGACGCCTATATCGACCGCCTGATCGACAAGGAGACCTTCGAGGACAGAAAGACAACGCTGCTTATGGAGCAGAAGACGTTGGAGGAGAAAGTTGCCCAGCCGGAACGCGCCAACTTGGACAGGCTCTCAAAATTCCTCGAACTCGCGGGAGACGCATGTTTGCTGTACCAAACGTCATTGCCAGGCGAAAAACGGGATTTGCTCAAAATCGTCACCTCGAACCGGACAGTCAGCGGCAAAAACATAGCAGTGGCGCTGAAAGATCCGTTCTTGGACGTGGTAAACCGCTATATTTCTTCAAACGGTCGGGCCGATGGGAATCGAACCCTCGTCTGGCCTGGGTCTGGGGGCCGGATTCGAACCTTGAATTATGCCTTGTTTATGGGGATACAAGCCCAACCGTGCACGAAACAGCCAATTTATTCAATTCCCTATTGGTACCCCAATCAGGATTCGAACCTGCATCCTGCCCTCCTGTGGGGGCTGGAGTCGGACCCACGTTCCATCCCGTGCGGGGGATGGGATTCGAACCTGGGTTTATGCCTCGTTTACGGCGATCAGAGCCCAACCCTCTATGAAACAGCCGCACTATTCGCCTCCGTACGGGGCCCTGGCGAGGAATCGAACCGGTACATCCTTGTGGGTAGGGGCTGCCGGAATCGAACCTATGTCCTATCCTCTGGGGGAGCTGGGATTCGAACCCTTCCCTGTGCCTGATCTATGGCGACTCGAACCAAATTGCGTATGAAACAGCCATTTTATTCATTTCCATATAGAGCCCCGAAGAACCCTTTGCCGAAGGAATTGCTTACTGCCGCCTCCGGCAACTTTCCCCTTCTTTCGCGTCACACTCTCGCCGAGTACGGTGTCGGGTATGGAACTCACAGACCAGGAACTGCAAGAATTCCGGGATATCTGGAAAAAGGTATTCAAAGAAGAGATCTCGATCGGAGATGCGCGCCACTGCGCCTTTCAGCTCATCGAGCTCTATGCCCGACTCGCCAAACCTCTGCCGTCGGAGAGGAAGTCTTTTGCGCAGCCATCTGAACCATGCGCTACTTCCTCTACTGCCGAAGATCCTCCGAAGCCGAAGACCGGCAGGTCCTCTCCATCGAATCCCAGCGGGAAGAAGTGAAGCGGCTGGCTTCCTCCTGGGCGGACGTCACTATCACAGAGACGCTTGAGGAATCCATGAGCGCCCGGAAGCCGGGCCGGCCGGTCTTCGAATCGATGCTCAAGCGGATTCAGAAGGGCGAAGCGGACGGGATCATCGCCTGGCATCCGGACCGCCTGGCCCGCAACTCGATTGATGGCGGCCGGATTATCTACCTCCTTGACACGGGGACGCTTAAGGATATGCGGTTCGCCACGTTCTCCTTCGAGAACAACTCGCAGGGCAAGTTCATGCTGTCAATCATCTTTGGATACTCCAAATACTACGTGGACAGCCTATCGGAAAATATACGGCGCGGCATGCGTACGAAGCTGGAACACGGCTGGCTTCCCAACATCGCTCCTGCCGGATACCTGAATGATGCCGAATCCAGCACCATCGTGCCCGACCCTGAGCGCTTCACTCTTATCCGCCGCATGTGGGAACTTATGCTCACCGGCACGTACTCTCTGCAGCAGATCCTCGATATCGCCACGAACCAATGGGGCCTCCGCACCAGGAAGCGGAAGCGTATAGGCGGGAAGCCCTTCACGCGCAGCGCCATATATGAGATCTTCTCCAATACCTTCTACGCCGGCATCATCACCCGGCGGGACAGGACCTACCCAGGCAAACACCAGCCTATGGTCACACTCGACGAGTTCGACAAGGTGCAGCAGCTCCTAGGGCGGCCCAGGCTGGCCCGGCCCCAGGTGCACACGTTCGCATTCACCGGCCTTATGCGGTGCGGCGAGTGCGGGTGCGTCATCACTGCGGAGGAGCATACGAAACCGTCAGGCCTGCATTTCGTGTACTACCGCTGCACGCACCGGAAAGTGACCCCGTGCTCCCAGCGCCCCATCCCCCTCCGCGACCTGGAGCGCCAGATCATCGCCTTTCTCGAAAGCATTACGATTCCGGACGAGTTCCATCAGTGGGTTCTCGCCCGGCTGGAGCGCTGGGGCGATGACGAAAAGGAGCGCGATACAACGAGCCGTGAGTCCCTCCAGGCCGCGTTTGATGCCGTAAACAGGCAATTGACGAAATTGACGAAGCTAGGGATACGGGAGCTCATATCAGACGAGGATTACGCCAAAGAACGGGAGGCCCTCCTGGCTGAGAAAAGGCGGATCGCCCAGCGGCTCGAAGGCAACGAAACCGCCGATTCATGGTTTGAACCGGCGCGGTTGCTCGTTTCGTTCAGCAATAGAGCGGTTTCCTGGTTCTCCGAGGGAGATTTGGAAATAAAACGTCTTATTCTCGTTGTCGCAGGTTTGAACCCGACGCTCCTCGGCCGGCAGCTCAGTATTGACGCACGAAAACCGTTCCGAAGGTGGTCAAAAACGCCAAAAATTCCTGCTATGAGCAGCATACTGGACGACGTTCGAACACTTTGGCTCAATCAGGATCAGGAGTTTTTGAGCACTGTGGCTGCGCTCCGGCGACTTTCGGAGCTTGTGAAATCCTCGGGAATAGCCCGCGCTGCCTAGGGGCACGGTCCCCTGTTCCAAGGCGGATAATTCTTTATCGCTTTCAAAAACATTGAGAAGAATTCATCGAATTTGGGCTCGTCCCATTGAGGCGGATAGAGCCGCGAGAGTGCGTTTTTTCGTATTGCCTCATAGTCCGGGTGGAACACGATCATCAAGAAGGCATACAGCTTGTTGACTACTTCCTTGTTCAGAGCAGCCATCTCGGGGTCGGTCAGCTTGCCGGCGGCGTGGTAGTCCTCGATGACAGTATTCCGCACACAGTGAAGCGCCATGCGCAGGGCAAGATCGCGGAAAAACGAATCGAGGATTTTATCGACCAGCTGTAGATCGCGGGCAGCTTCGGAATTCTTCATGCTTCCATGATAAAGACCAGTCTACATTACGAAAGGAGGGAAAAGTTGCCGCTGGCGGCAACTTTTGTCCACTTAAGCCCTGTTTGCTTGATATTTTTAGGATGAAAAAATCGAATCAAATACTGCTTTATCGTGTTTGCGTAGGAAATCCTTAAATCCTTCGAGTTCCCGACCTTCGAGCGGATCATCCTCTGTGTATGGATACCACGGGATCACGCCAAGCTCCCGCATGGGCTTTGAGGGGTCTGTCTTCCAGATCCTAAGCATGGCAGCGAACTTCGCGCACTGGCCTTTGATGTATTCCTCTTTCTGTTTCCTCATATGGCCGGCCTCCAGCATTACCTGAGGCCCGTTTGGGGTATCGAATTTCCTGAGTATGGCTTCGTAACCGTATTTGTCCTGTCCCTTGAATCCGACTGGAATCCGGCGGATGTAGTTCGCGTCGGTCCCGTCGAAATAGCGCCACATGTACTGGTGGAATTCCTGCTCGTCTTCCGTGAAATTCGGCATCTTCCGGGCGATTCCGTTCTCAATGTGCTGGTCCATAGCCATGCATAGGAATTCTTCTTTTCCCTTCCCGTCTCCATGGTTCCATATCTCACAGATGAGCTGCGCGCGCATCCAAATGAGGTTGGAGTTCGCATTGTTATCGTTCAATAGAGCCCATGCCTGAGCGCGCAGTTTCTCGTCCTTGCTGATAAGGGCCTGGGTGATCACATCGTACAGGTCGTCGTGGGACATGCCGGCGAATTTGCGGAATACAGCCGCCCCTTCCTCGTTTCCATTGCGAATCTGTGCGACAACGTGGGCAATTTCAGCAAACGTTTTCCGTTGCTCCTCTTTTTTGATCTCCGTCTCTGCCTTGCGGTAGAAGATTTGTCCCGGGTCGTAAGTAACGTACAGGAGGCAATCCTTTTTGTGGTTTTTGACCTGATTCGCCTCGTACTCGCTGAACGCAATCACCACAAAAGGATCAATATCATCAATCACGCTTTCCCAATCCGAGGACAAAGCATAATGGACTTCTCCAAAGTCGAATTCCTCAAGGAGGTCCTTGAAATACTCATCGTTCCGGCGCGCGTTTGGTTTTTTACCGCCGGTATCGGCCAGAGGGACAAGGCCAATAATGAGGGTTTTGACGATCATGGCGAAGACACAATCTGGCTACCCTAGCGCTGGCGGATGATCATGCCTAAAACACAAAGCTCCCAGCCAGCGATCCCTTGCGGGACCCACACCCTTTCGGGCATGGCCAACGACGGCGCTCTGACTAGGAGCTTTCTGCCGTCGTTGGACTTATTTAGACCATGCCGTTCTTTCGCCCGGTTTAGGCCCGCCTTTTGGGCTATTTAATTACTGATTTCGGAATGAGCTGGTCCTCGTTGGAGGACACTCATACCAAAAAGAATAACCTAATTTGATTGTCCTGTAAAAATGAGCAAATACAAGGCCAGCCGCGGGATTGGCGATCCGCTCGCAGTAATAAGCCCTTCCCCATTGGGATTTCCCGCCGAAAAGAAAAAGGCACTATAATTAGAGTTATAAAGTCATGCCCTCCCGATTAGAAGCATCGGTACGACATCACATCAATACGCAATTAGAGAATCTTGGCTGGATTTTGGACGAGCGGAGACCAGATAACAACGTAACTCAAGAACGGGTCAAGACGGACGAACAGGCGAAAAAATTGAAAACTAAACGGCCCGATTACGTCTTGTATGAAAAGGGAACAACGAAGCCCATCGGGATAATCGAAGCAAAAAAGCCAGGGCAAAATCTCGACGAGGCATTGCATCAAGCGGCACATTTATATGCGAAGCCGCTCGATGCCCCACTTATATTTGCCTATAACGACACCTTCGTTGAAACGCGATTCTTGTACAATGATCGTGTTTTGAAGATTGATGGCGAGGATGTAAAACAACTTATAGACCATTACACCGCGTTGCGTTTCTTGCACGAGGGCCCAGAAATCCTTTCCGCGCCACCGGAGATAAACTATTCGCGGGAACAGCTCATTAAGCTGTTCAAGAAAACATCAGATCTACTGCGCGAGGCGGGACTGCAAGCAGGGCTGGAACGTTTTGGCGTGTTCTCGGATATCCTCTTCTTGAAACTTATGGATGAAGCATCCGAGTTACGAGCACGTGTCGGTGGCGATATTATATTGCCCGATCATTTGCGTTGGCGGCATTTTCAGAATATGCATGGGAAAGATATGCTCGAATATTTCCGAGGTGTAGTGTGGCCCAAAATGTCCGAGAAGTACAGCGGTATTTTCGGGAGAGAGTTTCTCATAGAATCACCGGCGATTTTAGCCGATATAGTTGGGCAACTTTCCGAGCTGAATCTTACGAGCGCAGACACCGATATCAATGGAGATGCCTTTGAATATTTCCTCAAAAACGCGTATCAGGGCGTAAGCATTAAAGACCTAGGCGAATATTTCACTCCTCGAAATGTCGTGAGAACCATGGTGAGTATGGCCGATCCGAAGATTGGGGAAAAAATCTATGATCCGTTCTGCGGCACGGGAGGCTTCTTAATCGAGAGCTTCCGATATATAAAACTGCGCACCAAATTAACCCCAGATACCGAGAGGATTCTGAAACACGAAACTGTGTACGGAGCGGAAATAACCAGCAATGCGAGGATCGCAAAAATGAACATGATACTTTTTGGCGATGGACATTCTAACCTCGATCGACATGATAGCTTCGCCAATCCTCGAAAGGAGAAGGTGGACATCGTACTGACGAATCCCCCTTACTCGCAAAAAACACGCTACGGTGATCTCTATGAGGTGCCGAGCACTAGCGGAGATGCCATCTCTATGATGCACTGCTTTGATAGCTTGAATGCCGGAGGCCGAGCGTGCGTATTAGTAAAAGAGGATTTTCTGACTGACGGCGGAGATGTCGGGAACGTCCGCGAATTTATTTTCAAGAACGCTAGGAATTTCTCGATCGTGTCTCTGCCACGCAAGATGTTCGAGCCATACACGCCCACCAAGACGAGTATTGTGTATTTCGAAAAGAAAGGGAAGCGAGATAGCACCTTTTTTTACATAGTGAAAAACGTAGGGCATGAGCTAACGGGCCGAAAACGACCAACCTTAAAAAACGACTTGCCGAATGTGCTTGATTCTTTCAATGAAGGTCAAATGACCAGTGCAATCCGAGGCGGTATTGTGGACAACAGGAATATAACGAAGCATGGTTACTCTTTATGGTTCTATGACTATTATGAGGAACTGCCACTTACAAGGCATGAGCTGGACTTTCTCGGAAAATATATCGAGGAGAGGGACGAGGTCGTCGCGCCAAACGATTTTCCTGACGACGAGTTTGATATTCTCGGCGTGAACAATGTTGATGGCGTATTCTATAACGAAACATTCGCTGGATCGGACATCAGGCAGAAATACAAGAAAGTGTTTGAGGGTGACTTGGTATATAATCCTCATCGCGTAAATGTCGGTTCAATCGGCATTACGCCGGAAAAGCTGAACGGAAAATATGTATCCGGTATTTATGTTGTCTTCTATCCAACAAATCAGAAGGCAATGCCATCCGAGTTAATACACTTTCTTATGAAAACCCCCGCGTATAAGAGAATAATCGAGGCATATGATACGAAGCACGGAGCGGTACGAGCAAATCTGACCTATGAGATGCTTTCCAAAATAAAGGTTCCGTTATTGAACTCCATGGAAACGAGGGAGTTTATGAAAATGAAGAGCGGGATAAAGGATGCACATAAACAGTTGGATGAAAAGGAGGGACGAATGCAAAGGTACGTTGGCGGTATTGTGCGGACTGATCGAAACTCCGGTCAAAAAGAGATTTCGAATCATCCGAAGAGGATAAGAATATAGCAGCAGAAAAGCCTGGAAGAATATGGATTCTAAAATATGGTCAAAAGGAGGATGGTTTCGCCACTCTATAGAGGATACTGTGTAGTAGGACGGTTCAGAATTCAAAAAGTATCGACGGAATCGATGCCTTTTGCCCCGCGCGGCAAAAGGCAATGCTCACTATTTCTCCATAAACAAATCGTATATTTTAACAAAAAACGGTTCTAACTTTCTTACATTGATACCCTTATCGTATTTAAGCGTCGCTTGCTTCCAGCGTTCATCGTATTCTAGTTTATATGGGCTTAATCTTCTAACTTTAAGAAATTGCGAGTGTGGAACCTTGAAGAAGAACCCAAATGATCGTGTTCCGAGCCATTGGATACCAAAGACGTTTGGAAATCCTGTTTTGAACCCCATATAATTTTTGTTAAATTTCTTTTCAAGATTCCATCCCTTTCGCCTGACTAACGCCTCAACCTCGTCAACCACCTTAAAGAAAATATCAACGCTTTTGGGATTGTTGTGTTCATTGTAATACTCCTTATCATACACCTCCATCCCGTGGGCAGATTTGGTTTTGGCTTCTGGTTCTTCTTCTAACCTGTTAAGCAGAAGCAATTCTTCGTGCCCAACCGAAAACCTTCTAACCTCAATGAGGTCGACTCTACAATTTAATATTTTGAGCAAACGGGGAACTGATTGCTTAATGGATGGCGCTAAGACCATCACCCTAATTTCCAGATTATCCCAATCTGGTGGCACGGCGTCTTCTGGTCGGTTCTTTGCCTCAAGCCACATCGCTTTTATAGCATCAGGGCTCGCCTTCCCCCAAACTGCATAGCGAGAGATTTGAGAAACAATTTCTTCGGTTACGGGCACGTTCTTATTCTCGATAATTACGATATTGCTATCCCTGTCAACTCCGATCATATCCGGAATATCTCTGCGCGAACCTGTATGCACCTGCCGCCTCAATATGAGGATGTCAGAAAATATTTCTTTGGTGCTCATCAGATACCTTTCCCATTCCTCCTCCGTGCGAAAGGGCTTTTCTACGGCTGTTAGAATTTTGTTCTGTTTGGCTTTGTAGAAGATGTTAAACATACTCCTATCCTACGCTGTTCTTCAAAAAAACGCTACTAATCTGTATTTCAAGGGATTTTAAGCAGGCATCCTGAGGAGCCTCGTGAAGGATGTTCGGATCCTCTGGCATGCCCAAGGTCAAAAGTTTATCTAGACACTCGCGACACTCCGGCGGTTTTCAGAACTCGTGAAATCCTCTGAAGCGGTTCGCGCTTCCTGATCGTTGCAACTCAAACAGAGTTCAATTCCCCTCGGGTGTCGGAACCCAAAGAGCCGATTGTGCGGAAAAATCAGTGGTTCAAATCAAAAAAATTGATTCTGTCGAATCTCGTTTTTTCTGACAACCCCGACCTTATCAGGAGGAAAGAGGAATACTTTCATCATCTTTGGGAAGGCCGTTAGTTCCCTTGGACGGGAGACTGCCATGAAGAGATGATAATTACCATCGACCCCCGAGAAGACCGTCACGGCTCTTAGTGTCTCTCTCATTTCGAGATTTTGGATTGCGGATACCTTCCCGGACAACTCGTCCTCCTGACCCATACCCATCCAAAAACTCAGCAGGACAGGCTGCTCAATGAAGAAATCGGGAATCAAACGATAGTCCACCCGCCAGTCGGATTCGCGTTCGGACTCGTCTATATTGGATACTGGTCAATGCTCACCGGAATGATTCCGAAGATGCGCTTGGCAGGAGTGAGCGTGGCTAGTGGCTCATGCTTCGCATAATGGGGCGGCACGCCCTTCACAACCTTACCGTTCTTCTTAAACTGCAGATGCACGTCCCCGTCGGGGCAATATCTAAGATGGACTTCCGAGAATGCCACATTTCCCTGCGACGGCGTGTCGTGTCTGGACAGCATGTCCTGCCATGACCCCGCGGACTCGAAACTGGTATTCGTGAAGTTCGGCGTGAAAAACACGTAGAAGTTTGGCTCTCCATTTCGAACCTCCATGCCAACACTAACCACACGGTGCCATTTTCCGTTCTTGTCGGGGAATAATACACGACTCTGTTTCATCTTCATTTTTAGGAACTTTATTTATTGACCCAATTGCCAATCCATCCACAAACAAATCCGGCGATGCAAACCCAAACTATCGCCCCGCCGAATGATGCCGTGTGTGCGACCCCGCCGACGTAGGTGGTCGATAGGATATAAGTGGGCAGGCCGACAATGACCGACGCGACCATAAGAACCCGCCACTTTTTTCGGGGATTATGTGAGCCAGATGCCGAACTGATGATGACCGTAGTCCCGCCAAGCCCAAGAACGCCGATAATTACCGCTGCTATAACGCTGCCGAGCGCACTTTCGATGACCTGCCACATAGCCGGAATTCTAACGCTTGCTCGAACAACGGTAAAGTGATAGCGCCCCTTGCGAAAGGATTCATAGTGGGATTGGCAAGTTGTTTTATGGTCGGCAGTAGTCCAGGACGTTAGAACCCTTTTCGCCACAGATTTGGAATTCCAGCAGGTGCTGCAAGGGATGAGAACACTATTCCAGAAGCTCGAGCTGGATGCGCTTCTTTCTGAAGAGAACG
>Ga0187889_10001158_pt1 | contig 29030 bp, 33 predicted proteins | sample June2016WEW_7_10_2_FD_132992 | JGI IMG/M metagenome (GOLD analysis project Ga0187889, IMG submission 132992) | Peatland microbial communities from SPRUCE experiment site at the Marcell Experimental Forest, Minnesota, USA - June2016WEW_7_100 | ecosystem: Environmental > Terrestrial > Soil >... | reverse complement strand
ACTTGCTCCACCCGCTCACCGCTCCCGCTGCATGTACCCCTACGCCCTCCAGCGGAAGCGCCCACCATCCCCGATGCTTGCGCACCAGCCAGCTTGCGCCCGCGCTCAGGCCCTCGTCCTCGTAATCCACGTTCACCGGCCCCGCCATTACTGCATCTTCGCCGGTTACTCAGCCCGATTGCTTCTCTTATTGCCGGTCTTGCTCCCCCATCAATTCCCCGGCCAGCAAATGTACGAATAGGTATCGGTGATGCCTACTGATCCTGTTATGGTCAGCGCCGCATTCGTCACCGATTTTATGCTGGTTGCTAAATTCGCCAATGTCGTATCATCCTGAATGATGCAAACTGGCGCTGTTGTCCATATTCCCGCCGTGCCTGGCCCCTGTGTGAAGGTATAACTGCCAGTCCCGCCCGACAGTGTTATATGCCCCCGATTATCGGAGTTTGTGGCTGTTGTTACGCCGTTGCTGATTGCTCCGTTGACTGTGAGTTTCGATATGGGTCCCGTCGTCCCGATGCCGACGTTGCCGGCATAAGTTCCAGCTCCAAAGAAACTGGCAATTGTCGTACCTCCATTGTTTCCACCTTTGATATAGACGGCATCACCAGAACCAGCGCCACTGCTAGTACTAACCAAAGAAAGAGCGCTAGCGGCAGCCGAGCCGCCATAAATTGTCGGAGTAGTTAAGGAAGTAGTTAGAGAAGGACTCGCACTCCAAGCTGGGGCGGTGCCAGTCCCTTGAGAGATCAATACTTGACCAATAGCGACAGCGGCTAGTTTTCCATAAGCGGTAGTGGAAGAAGCGACAGGAATATCCCCAATCGCTTGACCGGAGATGGTCCAGTTGCTTCCAGTGTTGGTGGCGTACGCCGTCGTATCAAGGGCAAAAGTTCCGGCCGCGGTCATCTTCACAAACGGGGTACCACTTGACCAGGTTGGATAGTTCAAGGCGCCCCAGGTTCCTATCTGACCTGTTGTCGCAACAGTACCGGAAGTCGGCCACGTGAGCGTCCCACCCGCCGACATTGTAGCTGTCAAGGGGAACTTCATCGTTGCAGCGGAGAAGTCCTGCAAGCCAGTTGAATACGTGTTGGCCTGATTATTGTAGACCACTGAGCCAGGAGGAGAGTACGCGCACAGCCCGTTGTTTGATGTGCAAAGCTCGTAGCCGCCGTACTTCGTCTTGCCGTTCGTGGTCAGGATGTTCTGGTCGGCAGCAGGAACCAACGCGACTCCACCCAGGTTGGCAAGCGCCGCGGGTGCTGTCGTTGCGCCCGTGCCACCCTGCGCTACAGTAACCTGCGCCTCGCTCCCCACCACTCCGCCGCTGGTCGTTGTCACAATACCCGCCGTGCTTAGTGGCATGGTAACCGTGCCGGTGAAGGTCGGCGATGCGGTTGGTGCTGCGCCGGTGATGCGCGAGTCGTTGCCTGCCGCCACCGTGTTCGCAGTCGTTCCAAATGGGATAACCGCATAGGGGATCAGGGCGCTTCCATTGAGTTGCAGCACATCGTTTGCGCCTACCCCCGGAACAATCGAGACTCCATTTACACAGAGCGGGCCACAATCCGTGTCTGGGGAACTGCCGAAAGAAACATCTCCATTCCCATAGAAGCTGGCCACATCCGTCATCGCGCCCCCGGACGCGGCTGATTGAATTGTGCATCGGCCTGCTGGAATCGTCGCGCCTGCGTTGCTCTGCGTGGATTGGCAATAGAGATGCCCGAACTTAGTTTGGACTGGCCCGGTAGAGGTATTCCACCACCCGCCGTAGAAGTCCGGCCCGAATGAGGGCGTGGCCGCATATCCGCCGCCGATGGAGCTTTTCGCGGTTTCGCCGTAAGCAGAGTTCGATAGCGAGGGCGTGGGATTAGCAGAATTGACAGACGAATAAGAGATTCCATAGCAGTAAGGATTTCCATACTTTGGGAAAATCGTGACGGAGTTAACTGGATCGTTCACGCAGTAGGAGCTTGAGTCAGAATATAAATCCCGAACCTGCACATTAAAAGACGTGGCATTCACCGACAAGATATATTTTGTATTGCCCGAAGCCAAATAGTTAGCATCTATCGAATCAATGTCAATGTTTCCTATCCCACCATCCACATAGATAACAGGCGTTGTCGTATCGGTCGCGTTAAATCCCCCTTCTGTATAAATCGAGGTCATGTGGATGTTTTGCGTGTAGATGCCTTGAAAATTAACAGCATAAAATCCCTTTCCTGGATGATTCGCATTTATCCGATCGAATACCGTATGCTGTGTATACCAGGTGTTCGTTGCGTCGCCAATCAACAAAGGCTGCGTACCGTAGTCTGCCGCCGTATAGCCATCTTGGCCTTCAATCTGAAAATTCCTGAACGTCGCATTGCAGCAAGTATCGTAAACAACGGCTACATGAGGCACGGTCACTGTATATGAAGCAGGATTGATATACGTCGCTTCGAGTGAATCGAAGATCGAGTTATCCCCATAGTGAATAGCTCGGAAAACCGCGGTCGAAGCGGTTCCTCCGCTGGCTCCATTCAGCACTACCCCGAACCCCCGGTAATATCCGTATCCGCCACAAGCCACAGTGCATGACGGTGATGTGATGCCGTTAGCGTCGAATACTACTGCTCCGTTGAAGCTCCCTCCGCCAACAAACGTAAAGGAACCTCCACTGCCCTGTCCCTCGCTGACGACGTGTGAATTATTAAAGGCTTTGAATCCGTCGCTCGTCCCATTGTTGACGGTGCTTGTCCACGCGCAATTTGGAGCCGAAGGAAGCAGCAGCGTGATGGGCGTGCCGGAACTGTTTCCAATGTCCAGTTCCGATGAGAACGTCGCATTACACACCCCGCGTGCATCCACGATTCCGCCGCCCGCCGAAAGCGCGGCTGAGATTGCCGAGGCAACGCCAGCGCCGGTTAATGGATAAATATTGCCATCCACGGCAAAGACCCCATTGACTTTTGGTGAACTCACTGCCCCGGTAAACGCTGCCCCGGTAAGAGCCGCCCCGCCGCTTTGCGGTCCTGGCGTCCATTTATTAGTGGTGCTATTCCAAATAGGAACGTAGCCGTTTTGCACCCCCACATCTGTCCAGTCATAAAGGTTCACTGTGCTAAATCGCTGATCGTTTGTAAGCTCTTGCTCAATTTCAGTAACCTTGTCCAGACCGTACTCAAAGCTCTTCATCGGAACCGGCATATTGTCGGTAAACACGGTGGTCTGCGTGAGAGGCGTAACCCTTTCAAGGACAAGCGTCTGAGCATTTGGACACGCGGTATTCAGCGTCACGCTACCGCCATTCTCAAAGTTGTTGTTCACTGGCGTAATCGTGTAGGCCGTAGATGCAAACACAGTTTCATTCTGCGTCACGGTAAGGGCAGAAGCCGCGCTGATGGGGAAGGCGAACGAATAGGGGCCAACGCTTCCCGTACAGGTATAACTCACGCTGATGCTCTGCGATGTCACCGTTGCATGAGCGGCTATCGGGAGCAAAGCAAAGAGTATAAGCAACTTCCTCATAGTCATTCCCCCTTCACAGACTTTCCACTGTGTCGTTATACACGTCCCATGATACTCCAAGTTCTTGTGCTAGTTGACGTTCAATGTGAGTGGCGAACTGATGCTCTTTCTGGTACGGAGCATCCGGCGAATCCCCTGGCTCCGAGAAATCCCCCCCTGGCCGATTCTTCTCGTATTCGATGTCAAACGCATCGACGGATGCCTGAGAGATTCCGCGCTTGCGGCACAGCCATACTTCTAGCGCTTCATGGACGGCGACCAGAAAAGCATAATCCTCGTTGCCCATGTCGCTGACAGAAATGCGGATAGACCCATCGGGAAGAATTTCCCAGTCTCCGCAGGTATTGTATCTCTGGCTGCCGTGATCGATGGTTCTGAGTTCAATGTGCATTTCCCCTCCAAGACATCCTCAAGGTACTGAATGTGCCTGAGGCGATACGATATTCCTCGTGATTTCATCATCACATTGCTGCGATAGTACCTTTTATAAGCCGCCCTGCATCTTTCCAGTTCTTCCTCTAGTTGATGGCGTTCAATTCCTGTCATCTTTGGCCTCCTTCTCGTATTCTTCCACCCGCAAGCCGATGTCCTGCCTATACTTTGCGCCCACCAGAAGCATATTGTCCTTGATAAATTCAAGAATCTCCTCGCGCACTTCCTTGATGCCCGAACCTTTTCCGGTGACTGTCAGGATGTATCCGCTCTTCGTGGCGACTTTGTAGCCCTCCTCGTCCCGCTTGATGTTGTAGAAGTGGATACGCCTCATCTGCTCCGGGGTGAAATCCTTGATCGGCTCTCCGTCCTTCAGTGGCCAGAGTCTCTCCCCGATGGAAGTTGCCTCGTCCTCTACGTCGGCCTCCAGGGGGAACGGCTTGGCGGCTACCACACTTACCATGCCCCAGCCCTGATAGAGAGCTACAGACTTGTCTCTGCCCGTTGCAACGGCATTTATCAGTTCACCCGCCCCGCTCTCCATACCCTCGCAGAACTCGTACGCCGTGGCGGGCACGCCGAACCTGCACGTGGGCTCCAGCGCAACAATCTTGCCATCGTCTGTCACGATGCAGTTGATGTCGAACACGCCATGGAAGCCGATTTTTTGCAGCCTGTCCTTGATTTCTGGACGGCATATCATCTCCCGGAAGAGGTCATTGTCCTCATTGCAGCCCCAGAAGGTCGTTCCGAGTTCCCCGGTGGTCTCCCCGAGCCCTCCATCCGTCTCCTTCTTTTCCTCGAAGTTAAGGTAGCCTGCGACTTTGCCGTCAGCGTCTTTCATCCAGTCCGTACCGTTGAAGAACGCCGAAGCAGCAACTTCAAGTCCTTCAACCACTTCCATCAGGTCGAAGTCGATGGGGCCGAATTCCGCCTCGTTCCAACGCTTCTTTAGCTCGTCCAGGTGGTAGAGCATGTCTGATCCGTCATCGAACTTGCCCATGTGCGAGAGGGACTTTGGGGCATCGCCCACTTGCTTGAGTATCCAGCGGCGGTCGGTGTTTGCTTCTACGAACTTGGATGCACTCTCGAAGTCCTTGAAGTTGCGCGACTCAACCTGATCGAAGCCCGCTTCCTTGAACCAGTCTTGCCCCGCCTGGCGGTCGTTCTCCAAGTGGTCGCCTTCTTTGCAGCCGCCGAATACCGCTTCACCTTTCGAGCGCAGCCAATCCTGCAAGTCTCCGAATGAGCAGGAATCAAATACCCAGACAACTCCGGTCCCGATGTGCTTATACCAGTCCTCGATATGCGTCAGGATGCCATCGGCGATCTTGCGCGAGTCCTTATTTTCAACATAGAACAGAACCTCATGCCCCTCATCCTGCAAGTGGATGCCGAGGTCTGCGATCTCGCCGAATTCGGTGTACAGAAGGAATTTCATCAGTACAGTTTCCTCTTGGATGTAACGCTCTTCCTGACGGAAAGGATCGACTTCTCTTTCTTGGCTGGTCTGTCAGTTTCGCCGTCTCCGTAATGAATCGGCTGCGAGCCGAGAGCGTCTGCCGCCAACTCTAGAAGGTCGCGGTAAGAATATTCATGGTGTGGGTCCGTAAGAGCGTCACTGACCGTTTTCACCGCGCTTACTCCGCTGATCGGCGCAACTCTCCCGGCAACGTACTTCGCCTGTTTGCCGAACTTCTCAGGCATTGTGTCGTCAACAGAAGTGATTGGTTTGCCGCCCTCTTTGTTCGACGCCAATCCGAATCCCATGCCAAGCAGTGGGGATGCTTTCCCAACAACGAATCGTGCTGTTCCGCCAATAGGAGATTCACTGGCAACATCCCTGAGCAGAGTCATTGCGTCTTTCGGAGCACCGGCAAAGAACCAGTTGGCATACATCTCTTTGCCGTCCTTGTCAGTCCCAAGATATACCTGGTCGATATGCCTGATGTCTGTGGGATCGTACTTCCCGCCGATGGCAATGCTCGCCGCCGCTGTCATGCCGATTCCGGTAGAGAACGATTTCAACCAAAACATCCGAGCGGCGCTGCCTGCAGCTCCACCCTCAAAGGCATAGCGGGCATTCAGGACATTCGAGTAGGTCCAGTCTGGAGCCAGAAGGAAGAACCGGGTAACGTCACGCACCGTCTTGCCGACGCCGAGAACATCCCAATTCAGACCTCCATAAGCCGCATTGACCTCCTTCGCAATCGAACGTCTCGCTGCAAATACCTGCTCATTCGTGGCATCGGGGTGTTTTGCCATCCACGAGGCGATTTTCAGAGACGCATCCTGAACCTTGAACTTGCGCTGAATCACGTCGAAGGTCTCTTTGGTGGTCCACTTGAACGCGGCATCGATCTGTTTCACGAGGGGAGCGTTTGCCAGTTTGTCCAGCCCTGTTGGGATGCTCGACGGCTTCAGCCCCTTGTACGCTTCATAGGGGGTGCTGCTCTTGGTCGTGGTCAGGCCGTCTGCCGCCCATCCCCTTTCCGCTTCGGCGAAGTCTGCCGAGTTGACATCGGCAATAAGAGACTTGGTAAATTCCGCGAGTCCCTCATTGTTGAAAGCTGTGATGCTCAGAGCCTTCATGTGGAAAAAGGAAAGCCCCAGTTCCAGCATCTTCACGTAGCCCTGAACCTTGAGTAAAGGAGCAAATCCGGTCCCCTTCAAGCCCTGCTGAAACAAAGGCTTCATCGCATCGGCAACGTCTTTCGGAACATAGAGATTGCGAGAAAGAACGTAGGGCTCTCCTGTCTCCGGGTCTATGATTGCGCGGGTCTGCCGAAATGTTCCCTTCCCAGGGTCAAGTTCTACCCATCCATCCGGCTTGCTTTGCTGGGTTCCATACTTCCCGAGTTCCGTGTTGCGGAGTTCGATAGACAATATCTTGGTGGCTGCCACTGTAGCGTGCCGGTCGCCGTACACCGAAAGCGCATCGATAGCGATGACTGTTCGCGCATCCAGATTCCCTGTTCGCATCGCATCGAGTACGGTGGGGTAGTTTCTTTCCTTGGCGAATGGGGTACTCGAAGCCATCACCGGACGGCCTACACCCTTCTCCTCGGGTTCTCCTTCCAGTATCCGAGTGAGAATGTGCGGGCTGTAATTGGCGGGGTCAATCGTGCTGTCGAGGAAACCGAGTTCTCGCCCTTCCCCTAATGCCTGTCGGTAATAGTCTGTCATCATCCCGTCTGCACGCATCATCTCGGCTGTGGGGTTCAGTGCTCGCTCGATAGCGGGGATGAGCCGCTTCATGCGGGCATTGTCCCCGCTTCGGATTTGCTCCAATTCTCCCTCAAGCTCCCCCGGCTTGTCTTTGTAGTCCCGGAGAATGCTCAGGGCTTCCTGGTCCAGGGAGTCCGGTATTACCTTTGCAATCGCATCCCGAACCTGCGTAGTCGCTGCGATTCGGGTATCTCGCTGGCCTGCAAAGAGTGTGCGGATGACTTCTTTTCCGTAGCCCTTGCTTGCTTCCCCGGCCTTGATCTTGTTCAATCCTTCCCGCGCCGCCGCAAGACGTTGAGCATTCTGCGGGGCATTGGCAATCGTCTCATCACCTTCGGCAAGATTGCGGCCTTCCACTCGGGTTCGTGCCGCCGCGTAGTCCTCAGAGTGAAACTCTGCTTTCTTGTCTCCATGCTGCGATTCAAGCCATGAATCATGCACATCGGGTTCGTTGTCCTTCATCCATCCGCGAGCCTGTTCAGGGGTGAGGAATTTTCCATCGGGAGTGACAAATCCCCGGCCCGACTTCATGGCCTTGCGGTCGTAGAGTTCTTCAATGGTCTCGGCATACGTTTCTACTCCATAATATGTAGCGTAGTCAGATAGTGGAAGAATTACTTCAAGCGACCCGTCTCCTCTAAGTTTGGCTGCCTCGAGGCGATGATTACCATCCTCAAGAAACACTCTTCCTTGTTTGAGGGTTCCATATGACGGTGGAAACTTTCCTGCTCGCTCTGCATATTCCTTCACTAGCCAAGGTTGTGCTCCTCCTGCCGCATCAATATCACTTAGCGGAATTGAAGTTTTTACATACTTCCCTTCTGGAATGGAGCGGGAGTTTATCTTTACCCGCTGCATATCGCTTCCCGCCCATCCCCCCGCATCCGCACTTTCTCGAATTCGGGCAGCCTGTGCCCGCGAAATTAGTTGATCTCCATCGAGCACAACAGGCGAAGCTCCGCCCGCCTCCAACGCCTCCTTCTTGAGTTGCCACGCCCGGTCGATCACATCCTGCTCGTGAATCGTGGGATTTTGCAGAACGTCGTCCGCCAAAGCAGGGTCCGCCTCCAAGCGTTCCATTGTCACCGGGGTCTCGCTGATCTGCCGAGAGGCAATGTCCGCGTGCGTGTCGTTTACGTCGCCTTCAAGAATGCCCTCTTCGGCCTTGATTGCAGGCCTCAGACCCGGCGGCAAGCCTTCCTTGACAGGCGGCTGGGCGTTGAGTATGGTCGCCGATTCCTCTGGCGTCCTGCCGTCCTTCTTGTAAACCTCCATCAGGGCGTCCTGCGCCTCGCCCTTCGTCATCGCAAAGCCGCGAGCGATGAGATTTAGAGGAACGATAAGGGCGGCGTTTCCGGCAAAGTCTCCCGCCGTGGGCAGTTTTCCGTCCAGAACATCTGCCGCCGTGGTCAGTGCCGCTGCCTGGTAGATAGACCTCACTCCAGTAGTGGCGATCGCGCTCTTGGCAATCAAACTTCCAACAGGAATTCCCCCAGCCAATTCCGTAGCAGCGCCAACTGCGGCGCCCTTGCCTCCAGCCAGAACAACCTTTGCCGAGCGCCGAAGCAGATCGGGGAAGTCTTTCACGTCGCCATTCTTGATGCCCTCTACCAGGGCCTCGCGCATTGCAGAGGGTAGGGCGAAAGCACCGGCCATTGCTCCAATCCCTCCCACCGTGATATTCCCGACTACGGGAGCCTCCGAGCCCGCCGCCGCGCCGATTGCTCCTCCGAGGAGTCCGCCGCCAATCATGACCGGCAAATCAGCAACGGTCTGCGAAATCCCTTGAACGAATCTGTCCATCAGAACTGGATTGCGGATTCTCTCCGGTAGTTGTTCTCTTGACTTCAAACCGAAGATGGAGTTTTCCCATCCCGCCTTAATATCGTTCGCAAGCGTCGGGTCAAGCTCCGGGCTATCGTAGTCTGTATCTCGGTCCCGCATCTGCTTGTCTATTTCATCGCGGTTCTGATAGGCGTAGCCTGGAGGAACGCCAAGAATGGTGGAATGCACCGCTGCCTTCCATGCGTCGCCCGCTGCCGATGGAGGAATCTGCGATAGGTCATGGGTAGGCCCGACTGTTTGCCAGTCGTCAGGCTCGACTGTCTGCCAATCGTTCGGCTCTACTGGGACGGCTCGCCTGGTTGCCATGTCTTACCTCCGTCCGTCGAGTAGCGATATTTGCCTGTGCTGGGAGATCGCTGAATGATTGGTGCAGTGGAGGTCCTTGGCGTCGGGGTCGAGCGCAGGAAACCTAAGATTCCGGGAGACGTTTGCTCTCGTGTTCCAAACACAGAATCGATCTGGTCGCTTATCTGCTGCTGAATCTGCGGCCCCATCACCGCTTTCATCGCAGCGATCTTGTCCTCGTTGGGATTCTGGTTGATGTGGGCCTGCCACGCCTTGAAGGTCAGAACCTTCCGGTCCTCGATGCGGGCATTGATTTCCGCCTGTCCTGCAACTTTCCCCGCAGCGCTTTGATGAGTCTGCGCGAGTTGCTGCTTTCGAGTAGCCTCGGCATCCGGGAAGCCGTCGTTGAGCATCTTGACCGCTGCCTGGAACTGCGGGTCTTGCTCATAAGTATGCATCGCCTTGATAGCTTCGTTTGCGCCCTGCCAGTTCATCTGCCCCGGACCCACGGCCTTGTTTCCGTTGGTCATAGCCATAATCTGCGCGTCTGTATACACCTGACCTTGCGAGATGTTCTTCAGGAGGTCAGAGAATGTCCGGTCGGAGTTGTCCTGCTCCTGCCACCTTTCGAATTCCCTACCAGCCCTGTACTCTGCGCGGTCCTCGCGCTTCATCGAATCGCCGTACTTGGTCAATGCTTCATAGTCAGGTCCGAACTGGAGATCTAGCTTGTGCTGCTCCAATTCCTTGGAGGCCTCCCCGTACTTTCTCTGATGGAACAGTTCTACGATGTCGTTCTTGGTTTTCTCCGCCTGCTGCTTGTAGCCAACGTTCAACTGAGCGGCTTGGTCGGCGAAACCCTGAGCCAGAACACCTGATTGCGTTGTGGTGATCTCGCCTTTCGCTAGACGCTCGGCGTTGTCCTTGAGCGCCCCAGCCTCATCGAAATACCCTGTTCCTGGATTTGTGTACTGCTGAATCTTGGGCCGAAGCTGAGTCCGGCGGGCCATCTCGCCTTCAGCCCATTCCTGATGCTTAATGTGCGCCTCGGAAGCGGCTAGAGCTTGTCCTTTGTAAGTGTCTAACTGCTCCTGAGTCACATCGGGAAACATCTCACGGTGCTGCGAAATATCGTCGTAAATCTTCTGGTTTACATCCGGGTTGGCGTTGGTGATGGCATTCCTGATTTGCAACTCCTGCCCTTTCTGGCGGAACGCCCCCAGGTATGCCTCTCCCTCGGCATCTCCAATCAACCCAGACTCAACCCCGCCATGAACGGCATTGGCAAACGCCCCTACTGCCATACCCCCCGTACCGCCGGCAGCTCGGTCTTCGGCATAATTACCAGCTAGCACTTCGGCCTGATGGTCGATGTTGATCTTGAATTCCTTGCCCATCAGGTCCACCTGGCGAACTGTTCCTATGCGGCTCAGGTCCGGCCTCAAGCCGTCCGCGCTCTGCTGAATCTGAATCGCCGCCGGAGACTTCGCCCACCGGCTTGAAACCTCGTTTAGCGCCTGGTTCCCTTGCTGAATCACGCCTTCAACGTCGCGGGAGTTCTGCGTCTTGGAAAGCTGATTCTGTACACCGGCGTACACCTGCGCCATCTCGTTCTGTGCCGCCAACGAATCGACATGCTGCTGCGCCCGCTTCTTAAAGAGCAGAAAATTGAAGCCTTCGGATACACCCTGGAGAGTAGAATCTGCCAGAGCGCCGACGGCTTCCGCGCCGCGCGATGCCTCGGAGGGAGACTCATACGGGAGATTTACGGGTTCGAGTTCGGGCACGCCTGAGATTCTTGCCATATCAATCTGAATCCGGTCCGTAGGGGGCCTGATCTCCCCATCCTGACGGTGTTGGGTTGTTTGTCAGCTTCCCGTACTGAGTCAGTGTCGCCGTCATGCCGTTCAGGAACGAGCCAATCCCCCCCATGATGCCGGAGAAAGCTGCCATCTTTCCGTAGTACCTTTGAAGGTTCGCTTGCTCAGTGCCGGACTGTTCAGTCTGCTCTTCCTCCTGGGCACTACGCGCCGCCGTAGCCGCCAGGATGAGCAAGGGAGACCCAGAGGCAACATCCACGCCAGATGCGGCATACGCAGACGCCTGACGGCCCACCAGAGCGGAAAACTTCTGCTGCTCGGCGACAACCTGATTCGCGGTGTTTTCGGTAGTAATAGCGGCGTCGTAGTCGTAGGCTTTCTTCTGCTGCTCTCCGGCCATGACCTTGCTCAGTCCGGCCCCGACGGAGGAGACCCCACCGGCAATCAACAATCCTGTCGTAGCTGAAATGCTTCCTGCCATGTGTCCTCAATCCTGATTCGCCGTCATCCTGAAAACAAAACCTCGAACAGTGAATGGAAGCGGGTCTGACTGCTGCACGATGAACTGGTCTTGCTCTTCCCAATCCGAGTCCAAGTCCCGCGTCACTTCTCCAGTAAACATGGAAGGGGCCTGCGCCATTGTGCCCGTCCCGTACTCGATTGGATAGAGGTAATTTAGGTCCGTGCCCATCACCCCGCCCATCGACTCGTACAGGCTGATTGTAACCCTATTCAACTTCTGTCTCATGCCCCGCGTCGTGGCGGACTGCTGCGAGAGAACTGGATTGGTCGGTTGAATCGTCGTAGTGTACGGAATCCCAATTGTGATGAGGTTGGCGTAGTACGGGAAGGTCATCGAATCGGACGTTACCGTTGTGGGCTGGAGAATGATCGCTCCATCTCCTACTGCTGTGACCGTTTGCCCCATAAGGTAACTCAGTCCAGTCACTTGATTAGTGACCTTCTTGACGACTCCGCCGCCAATGTACGCGCCCCATGCCGATGAACTGACGCCTTGTAACTCGAAGGTGTTTGCAGTCAGGTTCCCAATGCCAACCGTGTAGGCTTCCGTCGCATCCTGATTAATCTCTACCATGCCTTCAACATCTGTAATCTGCACTAAGGTCCCAGCGGAAAATCCATGATTTGGAGCGGTGACAATGCAGTCCAAGTTTGGCGCGCTCGTGTTGATTCCAGTGATTGTTACCGCCGCGCCTCCGTTCCACTGCTGTCCGCAGTGGACAAAAAATGCATTCGATAACTGGTGAAAGAGTTCTTGCGGCATGAAGTATTCCACGTACCGCTGCACGATACCGTTGATGGTCCGGTTGACCACAACGACAAGCTGGTCCTCTTGATTCTGTCCGCTGATAACCGCGCAGGATTCAATCAGTCCGCCTTCGGGAACCATGTTGACGCGGAACCATGCGACTACCTGATCCTGCGTATTGAACACCACCCCAATAAGCTGTCCGTCGTTCCTCACTGCCCAGTAAATCGGGTACGGCTCCATTTGAAAGGCGGTCTGTGCGATACCGGAGGTAGAAAGCGAACTTCCAATCGTGATTTCACGGTTCAGCCTGGTGAGGTCTATGTTCTCCCACTGGTTCGTCACAAAGTTGTAGGAGACGAACGTGACGATCCGCGAAGAGCGAGACGCAAAGATAGCCGAGCCGTTCACAACTTGAGGCTGTAACTGGCTTACTCCGTAGGTGCTTTGAAGGGATGCGTTGACGTTGGTTTGACTGACCGATGCTCCTGTTGAGGCGCTGATTACCCATATTCCTCCGGACGTTCCGACGATCAATGCGTTCGGAGTTCCCACTATATTGAGAAGCTGGTTCACCTGACTCGAAACCAGCGTGAACTGATAGGCATAGTCTTCAGCGTTTGGATCGGAGATGAAGTCGGAGTAGTCGTCCTGCACACTGCCGTTCAGTTGCGTAGGATTGTTGAGGCTCCCGCCTACCGTGAGCCGCTCTTGGTAGAGTGTCCCGCACGCGGGGTAGTCTCCCGCCGCGGCAAACATCGGCACCACTTTGACTGCGAAGCCTCCCCCTTGATATTGGAGGAATCCGGTAGAACTTATCGTCGCAAGGGTGTTCGGGTCTTGAAGGTTCATGTACCATGACGTTGTGGTTATGGTCGATGAAGTTCCTGCGGCGTCGATTACGGTGACTGTTACCGATCCATAGGTGATACCGCTCACCAGATACTCACCCTCATTCAACTCCGCCATTCCAGCGCACAGATTGATGTACACCCTGTCTCCATTGCTGAATGGCTGTGCTCCTGTTGGAGAGGCGAGAACTACAATGCAAGTGCTCGACTGAGAAATCAGACTGATGCACTGGCCTAGAGCAGAGTACCCCGTCTTCACCACGTCCAGCGTCCCGCGATATGCAGGTTCTCCGGGTTGCCCACCGGGAAGCGAGAGCGAGTAGGCCCATGAGTTTGCGCTCAGGCGCTCGACAACCGCCGGCGGATAGTTGGGATGGAAGATCCATAGAACATCCGCCGACTGTGTGCTGCAATCCAGATTGAACAGATCCGCCTCGGTATACGGCGTCACGAGTTCGATGGGAGACGCGGTAAAGTTGGCATTCTGCCAGTAAGTAGAATTCCAGTTTCCCAACCAGATAAAGGGGAATTCGTCGTTTTGGTTGGCAAGTACGCAGGCAGCGATGGTATTGAAGTTGTACCACGAAGACGCGGAGGGGACAACGATCCATGGGGTTGCGTAGTAGGTTGCGTCCGGTGTCACCGTCCATGCGGCCAGGCTGATGTAGTTGCTGCTTGCCACATTGAGAGATATTAGAGCGCGAATTGCCGCCTGGATCGCACTGGCGGCATTATTGGCGGCCGTTGTCTTGGCAAGCGCGATGTTGATTCCCTGGTTAGGCGATGTCCCTGTTATCGTGACGCTTAGAGCGTCGGAAGTGTTGACCGTAAAAGTGATTGGAACCGTGTAGGCGTTGCTCGTCCCGTAGGGCGAGGCAATGAAGAGCGCTCCATGATAGAAAAATCCGGAATGTAGATTGGCCCCGAAGTATGGTCCGAGCAGCGCGATATTTGCCGCTGTATACGCCGTGGCGGGATTGTAATCGATGGCGCCGGCCGGTGTAGCTAAAGCGAGTCCCAACGACCAGTCGCCCGCCGTGGCGCCCTCCCAGATGCGAATGATGCCAGCGGAGAGTTCGAGAATCGCCCCCTGCTCGGTAGAAAACTGAAACCGAACCAGCCTGCTTTTGGCGTTGTTTTTAGTCGCTCCGGCATAGTAAGTGCCCGGCATTTTTTTGGCGGAACCTTCAACCAGAGGAACGGCGTTTTCCAGCGTCAGACAAGCAGAACTGTACTTAGAAATGTCGTCCCTAAATGAAATTAAAGGACTTACCTCGCCAGCATTCAGGCTGTTCCGCGTGGTGTATACCTTCGGCATTAGCGTTGCCACCATCCCCCGGTCCAACGACCAGCACTAGTCCAATCGAAATTTCCTGCCTCATCGGCGGAAAAGTCGTAGCATTCATTCTGCGCTTCTGCCGAATTGAGCGAGTCTTTGTAGTCCTGCTTCAGATCTTCTCTCTTTGCTTTATCCTCCGTGACGTTGACAGCAAGCTCCATCGCCAGCCTGTTCGCAAGGCAGTTTACGAACCCAGGCATCAGTTGCGTGTAATCCGAGATGAGCTGGATGTAGTTGATCGCCGCTGGAATGTTCGGGTTGCCGTAATCCGTCAGGGCATACTTTCCGATAGGGAACGGATCTGGATATGGCACTGGATTCTGCCCAGGAACAACCTGCCACCCCGCCGTTAGAGTCTCGACGACGTAGGGCGTGTCATGAGGCCAGAACGGAGGATCGCTCTTGTGATACCATCCCCATCCTTCAGGGCTCCACAGCCACGCGCTGTTATTTCCCTGCGGCCTCTTGTGTGGCCGGACAAAACGCAGGAAGTCAGCAGGCAACGCCCAGGCATGGCGATAGGCATAGAGAGGCATTACAGGGGAAAGCTGAAGCTGGACGCGAGTCTTGGCAAAGCGCCAGTCGCGCTCGCAAAGAACCTCCTGAAATATGGGGTCCCAGATGGTCAGTGCCTTGACTGCGTTGGGGGAGTTCTCATTCAGAGAAACAATCTGGCCTCGGGCTCCGATTCTCCCGAGTGCCAGATTGACAATGCTGACCGCGCTGTAATCCATCGTCCGCCGCCTTACGCGGCTTCGGTGGCCGCATCCTTTTCAGAAGCCATTTCCTCAAGGGTCTTGGCCCCGATTCCATGCTTCTTCTGATGACCTGCCAGTTTCGTGCGGGTTTTGAATATCTCTCCGCACTTCGAGCAGGTGTAGCCCTTCCTCTTCTGGTAGCCCCTCTTCACCTTGGCCGAAGTTTCCACGGCATGACCGTCCGCTACGTTGGTGTGGTCGATCACTACCGATTTGTCAAACTGGAAGCAAGGCTTGATCGGACGGCCCTTTTTCAGGGGAAGAACGGCAAGACGCGCCACATCACTTTCGGTGTCGATCTGGTAGGTCTTGCCGGCCTCGTACAACTTGCTTGCCGTGTTGTCGAAAGCATCGGCAACACACTTCGCTTGAACAATCATTACAGTTCTCCGCCGGTCTTTGGCCCGTACCACATGTAGCCGGTCGCGGGCGTGGTCGGATTGCCCCCCACGGAAGCCGTGAACGCAGAAAGATAGCGTCCCGGAACCGAGGAAGACTGAGGACAGGGAAGGAAAAAGTGGGCATTTGGGACCAGTGATGCCACTGCGATGGAGCGGCTGGCAACGACCGTAGCCGGTGTGGAAGTGTTGTCCCACAGCGCTTCGAGCGTCCCTGAAGTCATGGAGTTGAGGGTTGCGGGAGCCGTCGCAATCACGAGATGAACTCCCAAGATGACGCCTCCATCACCCACCGCCTCAGCGGGAGGGTTGTAGGCGCCTTCGATTCTGGATGGGAATGCAGGCAGGTAAGGAGATGCCGTACCAGCCACATACGCACCAAAATCGATGACGTTGGTGGACGCTGCTCCTGCCGTTGTGGCAAACACGTTGTCCGCCGTACTGCCGGTTGTCGAAAGATCGTAAAGTCCGTCTCTTTGTGGCATGATGTTCTCCTTAGCTCACTGCCGTTTCGGTGTTGAGGATTTTTTCGGCCAACAGGATCGGGATACCCTGGAACCGAACTACGCGGCGCCCCCAGATGTTTCCATCGGCGGGGTCTTGCGTGTAGTAGGCGTTGATCTTCTGCGAGACGGCGCGGATGTCAATCTGCGTCATCAGTGCGCGGTTGACCAGAATCACGGTACCGGGAGCATCGCCGCGGCCGGGAAGATATTCAATGGCTTCGATGAATAGGTTTTCGTCGAAGTCACCCGGAGACGAAAGAGGCACAGGGTTGATATTGGCGACACGCTGCACGCACCGCTCGTCCTGAATCTGGAGGCCGAACATCCACTGCAAATGAGTGAGATACATCTGCATGTAGGCGTTCTGCACCACAGACCCGGAGGTCACTGCCGAGGCGCTTCCCTGCTTGGTGACTTCGCCCAAGTCCTCGACCATCAGGCCGCCAGCGGTATTCGGAGGGTAAATCCCGTACACCTTCTGGGGTCCGAGTTCGAGAATCCACGCGCTTGTCACTGAGCCGGAGCCTCCGCCGAGAATGACGTTGGGCTGCCAGGTCACATCACCGTTTGGGTACTGCGAGCTGCTGTTGAAGCGGGTTGCAAGGCCGTTGATCGAGCCAGGATCGGTGGCTATGCTGCCATAGAGCAGAGTGCTTTCGGCCTTCTGCCGGATGCCCTCGATGTGGTTGGCATCCTGATCCATGCGCCAGGCGGTAGGATCGTTCTGGATTCCGCACAACTGCTTATCGACCTCGGAGTAATCTTCGAGGTTCATGATGCCGTCGTTGATGGGCGTGTTCTTGGATGCGGTAGGGGTCGCAAAGGAATTCCACTGACGGGTGCTTGCAACCGGAAGGGTGTCGGTGCGGGTTGCGATATTCGACATGATCTGGTTTGAGGAAATGAAGGGCAGCACCTTGAGAAGCGGTGTCGTCCTGTCGAGAACCCTTGCCACGCTCACCCACGGGGAGCGCGCATCCAGGGTCGCATAGTTGTTCAGAATGTCTCCAAACGTGGTCCACGAGTAATTCGGTACATCGGCCATTGGAACTCCTCTCTGTCATCAAGCGATGGCAGGAAATCCGGTATTCCTCGCAGGCGGCATCTGGCTCTTCGGGTAGGGGTTGTTCACTCCCTTAACCGTTGGGCGGTTTGTTCCCTGCGGGGAATTGTCCTCGCCAGTTTTCTCGGCGAACTTGACAATCATCCGTATCATGGCAAGACGGCCTTTATCCGTTGTGCCATCGAAATCCTTGTCGAATTCACTACCGATGTGTTTCTGGTAAAGACGTTTCGCCAGTTCCAAGTTGGTATCGAACTTGTCGCCGTACTCGCTTCGCAACGCAGATTCCGCAGTTTTGTACTCATTCTTGAGCGATTCGTTGTGCGCATCGACGATCTTCTGAATCGATGCGTTGAACTCCTTGCTCAGTGTCTCGCCCTGAGTTTTGGTCAGGCCGATAGAATGAAACTTCTGCTTCCATGCGTTGTTCCACTCGGAGGCATTCTTGTCCTCTCCGTCGAACTTGTATTCACTGGGCTGTTTGGGTCGTCCCAAGGCATCGTAGTAGAGAGCCTTTTCGGCGTCGGTGGCGTTATCCGGTAGTTTGGGAACGTAGTCTTTCAGCTTCTCCGTCAGTTCGGTAGCCTTCGAGGAAGTCTCAAGATAGTTCTTGGCGAAGTCGCCTACCGTCTTGAACTGCTTGAAGGTATCGTTCTGCTGCAAGTCGCCGGGGAGACCAGCTCTCCATCCCAGGGATTCCGTCGGTTCTACTACCGCTTCGGGCATCTGCATCCTCTCAATGAAATTCGGGCCAAAATAAAAGCGGCAGTAGGTGGTTAGGCACCTAACTGCCGCTATCGATCTTGCTTGCGTCCCTGTCTGTCTGGCCGGACTTTTCAGGAAACCCGAATTGTCATCAGTTCAAAGTAAAGCACTTCCCTTTCAAAACATCAAGCGGACTTTTTGAAGATCACCTTCGCCGGAGGCATATTCGACTTCGGGTAAGGGGTCTGCTTTCCAGCCCAGGTCGTGAAGTTCTTCCGCATCCGCGTCTGGTCGTCATCGCGGCCAAGTGCAGCCGGGGATGCTTTGCCGCCGGTTCCAGCCATCGTTACACCTCAGACAGAGTGACACCGTTGCTAGAAACGACAGACCAGACACCCGCGCTCGATGAAAGCTGGATGTAGTCTCCAACTGCTCCGGCAAACGTCATGGTATCGTCCGCTCCACCGATTGCATTGGCTGGTGTCGTAACGACATAGGCATGAGCGTCCGCCGCCACGATGGACAGAGTTGCGCCGCCCGGAGGAACGACCAGCGTCATGGCTCCGGCAGTTCCAGTCTTGAGGACAGCCGTTCCGTTTGGAGCGATAACGCCAGCGGTTGTATAGACGGTTGTGGCAATCGACGCTTGGAACGCTGCGACCGAAGCTACCGCCGCCAAAGCGACACCGCTGTTTGTTCCCGTCTGAACCACCATACCCATCGTACTCACGGGAATAACAGCAGTATTGCTCGTGTTGCCCGAAACTTCTACGGTGATGGTGAAGGAGGCGCTCAGGTTTTGCACTGTGGTTAAAAACCCCGGCTGACAACCTGGCAACACCAAGGTCAGGGCGGCGCTGGGATTGGCGGTGATAAACGATGCACCCGCCTGCCAGGGTGTCAGATTGACGGTTCCGCTCACAATGCCGAGGTCCAGTTCCTTGAACACAGCAAGACTGGCCGGAGCCGCCTCTTGAGGAACCCTGAGTCCACTGGCCCCAGGCCATCTTACATCGTCATAGTACGGTGCTGTTGCTGGCATCTTATTTCTCCTTTTCCTTCTTACCGATCTCAACGTCGCGCTGGAACTTGGGGGACCTTATAATTCTATCCACAATTTCCTTTCCTCTTTTGGCTCTCTCCAAAGTCATAGGACCAAGTTTACCCATCTTCTCTCTCCTTGTTGATTCCGAGTTGCCGGTAAATCTGCTCGAAAACTCCTGCCCTAGTTGCGATTACCAGAGCGAAATTGTATTCCGCGATCTGGTCTCGGTTGTCACCGTCAAGCGTTACACCAAAATGCCCCTGTGTCAACATGTCGCCTAAAACCTTTCGGCCCTCCGCTGACGCGAAAACGTTCCGGTAAAGCTGGTCCATCTCACTGAGCATTGTCGCCGCCCAGCAATTCCTTGAGAATCGAACCCGATTCTGGAGCCTTTGAAAGCGAAGCGGCGGCCTTCGCTAGTTGGGGAACCGTCTCCGCCATTCTCTCCTGCTGCGCATTCTTGGCGATAGCCTGGTTGATCTGCATGATCTCCTTCGGAGTTCTCAAGCACTCCACCGGGAGCCCAACGGCATCTCCAAGTATCCTCAACGTTCCCTCGGAATTGACGTAGTGCGGAACGCTTGGATCAAACTGCGCTACCTGAGTCGCCAGTTGGAGGAACGAGGTAATCGACCGGACCTTTGTAAGCCGGGTCTGAGCTTGCGACAATGGCCCGAGGTACTGAACCAGCACGGGCTCGTGCGCCGCTTCAAGAAGAATGTCTGGCGGCGTGGGAATACGACCGGCAGCGGCCTCAATCGAGTAAACCCTCTCAATTAAAGGATTTAGGGCTTCGGATTGCAGGTTCCCTACCCTCGTTCCGAGAATCGCAGCTTTCTCCCCCTGCAACTCCATCACCTGCTCTGTGACCATGCGCGACTGGTTGCCCTGCTTCTGCAACTGGCTCATCATCATGAACACATCGGTGTGGAAATACTGATTGATGACGGCCTTTACGCGGTCCTGATACTCCACAGTGAATGGAAGACTTTTGACGCCGGTAGTCAACTCCATCGGTGCCCGCAACCGAATGTCTCCCCGGTTCGACTCGACATAGGTAACGCCGTTGGGCCCCCGCTGAATCGCATTCCGCAAGTCCGAGTAGGCGACCAGCGGCGGCTCGGCCGCTTTCTGGGCAGTAACTAAGTTGGTTCTCCCCATCTGATTATCGAGCGCGATGGACACCCATGCGTCATGCGCCGGTCCTCGACCGTAGATTTCGTCCGAGTTTTTCCGCCAGCGCCACGTGATGATCGGCTTGGTGTCGTATCCGCCTTCGATGGCAAGCTGCTCCTCGTTGCCGGCAAGACTCGCCACCGCCCCGGATACGGTAAGCAGTTTCCCGCCCTTGCGGTATACCCACATCGACGCCCACTTTTTGCCGTACTTGTCAATACGCCACGGCTCGTAATCCTCGCGGGGGTAGACGGCATGAAGGACTTCTCTCTCTGCCTCGTAGTTCGACTTGTACTCATGCTCGAAGTTCGGCTCCAGCGTTTTCATCTGTTCGTAACCGAACTTCTGCGCCAACTGCCGGAGAGTCATTTTGTAGACGCGGTAATTCGTGTCCACCTGGCCGAACTGGTCTTCCGCGATGAAGCACTCCCGGAAGTGGGGGATGACGAAGTTGATTCTGGCGTTGCGAATGTCTTCCTCGACAACCATGCTTGCGGTCCCGCAGGTCGCACCGTCGGATATGAATTCGGGGACTACATCGTAGAAATTCGAGCGGTTGAAGGCCGAGTATATGACATCGGTCGATTCTTGTAACCACTTCTGCACCTGGGGGTAGGAGTCTACTCGCTCTCCGTTCCATGCCCTCATCCCAGATGTGCGGGGGAAATTTAGTTTTCCGGGAATCTCAAGTGCGAACCACTGGATGTTACGGGGAACGATGTTGCCTACCATTCCATCTACAAGCTGGTTTCTGGCGAGCATGGCGGAGTCGGCGAAAATCTCCATGCCGGTCTGCATACCGGGCCACAGATCTTTGTCCCATATTCCTCGCCGTCCGTGGTTCACAAATCGCAGAATATTGTCAATTTGTGGTTCCCAGTAAATACGCTGTTGCGCTAAGACCAAAAGGTATTTAACGCAATCTTTAGCTTTTTCTTCGTCAGTCCGCTTGCCGAGTTTGGAAGGCGAGTAGCCCTCGGCTGCCGGGTACTGGCTCGAACTTCCAAGAATGGGGTAGGCCATCGGTTAACCCAGCGTAGCCTTTCCGATGCTCGCCGTTCCACTGCCCAAAGGCGATGTCAAAATCGTGCTCGCCATGCCCCGGCGCTTCGTCAGCGCCTCTGCCTGAGCCTGGGCCGCATTCGCCTGGGCGGTGGCCTGTTCGGTGGCAAGTTGGCTTTGCGTCGGGGCCGTTGGCCCTCCGCCCTGTGCGGCCTCATATCCGAGAGTAGCCGCCGTGCCCGCAGCTCCAATTCCGGCGGCGATCAGTACAGCGGTTGTGGCCGATATGCTTCCTGCCATGTCAATCCTCGCCTGTAATCATAACCGAATCCGATCCTTCGCGGCGGGAAATTAGTTGGTCTGCTTCTCCGAAGACTTCGCTCTCGGCCTCTTCCACAGTTTTGGCATCGGTTCTGATCAGCATTGTCATCTCGACTTGGCTGTGGGTCCAGAAGAACTGCTTTCGGCCAGCCTCGCCAGCAAGGACCGAGTAGCCGACAAGCTCGATTCGGCCATCTCCTGAAAGCACCGACGTTCTTCCGTGAACAATGAGGATGGTCGGCCTGAGAATGATCGACCCGACCATCTTAGTCTCTGGTTCTAGGAGGATGGTTCTGGCGTACATTCCGCCGTGAATCAAGTGTTTCGTGTGGACCGGGCACTGCTCGTACTTCAGGATTTCATGGTGTACCGCATCCAGCCATTCCAACGCCTCCGAGGTGGCTGGTGCGAGAACGTTCTGGTAAACCTGAATGCTCATAGCCACTCTGTATATTGCACGTGAGTCTTTGTACAGCTTTTGCTCTGCGCGAGAATCCGGTCGAACTCGCTATCTATCCGGGGAAGATAGACGATCAAGTTGCAGCCAATCTCTTTCGCGCAGTCCCTAGCGGAACGTTTCAGCTCAAGTCCTATTCCCTTTTCCCGGTATTGCGGTCGGGCGAAGATGCTCTCCACCGCCGCCATTTTCATGCCGTTGTGCGGCATTACGCTGACCACGATAGAGACGAATCCCGCAAGCTCCCCATCAGAGAAAGCGCCAAAGCAGTAGAGAACCCCTGCCTTGTCAAGCGCCTCGTAAATCGCTTCCTGGGGATCGTAAGCGACTTTGCAGTCTTTGGCATACTCGGCAATGATGGCTTTGTCCTTGAGGATTTCCGAGTAGTGGATGCGCCTTATCACTCATTTCACCCCCAGCCCATAGAACAGGGCGCTTGGCTCCGGTTTCTGATTCTGACCCTCCACGAGTCTCTTGTAAAGCTCCGGGTCGATCTCCGGGGCGGGAGGCTTGTACACGGGCTGTTCTAAAGCGAAGTATCTCACGCAATCGCAGAAGTCCTTGTACGCCTCTTCCGGCTTGTCTGTGCCCGGCTTCCACTGGTAATTGAACATGTCGTTGATCGGGCTGCGCTCGCCCTTACAACCATCTTCGGCAAACATCATGCCCGGAAATTCTCTGCCCTTCACCGCGCTGTAGTGGGGCTTCAGATACTCCTTCACGATCTTATGGCCCAGCGCGATGTCTCCAGGGGATGAGTGGCTGAGGACTATATTTTTGATTCCCGCTTCAGAGAGTTTCTCCTCCCAGCAGGTTTTCCCTTCGAGCGTTTTGCTTGTGCGGGCGCCGTACTTGGCGTCCAGAATCACCATTGCGGGCTCGCTATAGCTGTGCTCGGCCCGCTTGACCTTCACGGAACGGGCAATGTCGTTGATGCTTCCGGTGGCAAGCAAGTAGGTGTACCAGTACACCCGGTTGGCGAGTTTTCCGAAGATGGTTATGTCTTCCGGGCTTACGGCACCGAAAATCCATCGTGTCGGCTTGGAGTCGGCCGGGTCCACGCACTCTACTCTCATCCAGTTCGAGGGAATCTGGAAATCCTTGTACAGATGCTTTTCCCTGTCCAATTCCTTGTACACCAGACCCGAAAGATGGGCGTACTTGCCTTCGATGTGCGCCGCCAGTTCATCGGGATCGGTGAACAGTTTCAGGTACTCAAGAATTCCCGATCTCGGAATGAACCCCATCACCCGTTTGCAATCCGGGCAGAAGTTGACCGGCCGCTCCGTTCCCGGCTCCATATTTTCAGGATCGTTTTCCGGGATGTACTTGTCGCACGGACGGCACCAGTCCTGGCAGTTGTCCCACATGCTACCGTGAAAGACGGCAATCTCCTGGTCCGCTCCCCCGTTGTTGAACGCCTTCACGCTGAACATGTCGTAGATGTAGGCTTCCTTGAGCGGGGTCATGGTGAACCACGAAGGAGCATTCGTAACGACCTTGCCGCGTTCGGAAGCCACCAACACGTCTCTCGGCGGCGGTTCATCCCAATGACTCCAGTGCGGGTCGATGCCGCGAAAGCTTTCTGCCGGCTGATTGTACGACCTGATGTGAATCGTAGAACCGCAAGGCTTCCCATTGTAGTCGTAGGTCAGCGTGACCGACTTCAAGGCCCCCGTAGTGTCGTTCTTCCAGTCCGGCGCGCAGTGAAACGGAATCAGGGCTTCAAGTTCCGGCCTGATCTTCGCCTCAACCGACTGCGCCATCGTCTCGCAGCCTATCAAGCCGTGATTCGGAACGCGGATGTTGATTTTGTAATCGGGGTCGTCGGGGTCAAGCCACGGTCTAAACCCCATCGCGTGTGCAATGTCTTCGCAGAGTCCGACCCTCGTTTTTCCGGTCTTCTCGCCGCATTCTAGAATCCGCCTGCGAGGTGTCCGCCCGTCCTTGTTCTTCACCCGGATGAACGGCTCCTGCACCCGGTTCATCTCGATCATGCCAATCCGCATCAACGAGTTGACAGTATCGAACGCCTTCTCAGGATCGATCTTACCGTCTTCCCCTATCGCGCGCGCCAGCGGATTGATCGACTTTCGCTTTGCCATTACTCTTCAACAGTGTACTGGTAGTCGATCGCATCTCCGAGGGTTCCGGCTATATACCACTTGTTCAAGTTAAAGGCCCCGGAGGTTGCGAAGCTCCCGCCCTCAGCCCCTCCCGGCTGAAGCAGTATCCCGAACCCAGCCGTACCTCCGTTTACAGCCGCGGGAGTAGTGATGCTTACCTTCGCAGAATCTGCTACCCTGCACGCATGAGCAGAATTGTTTTGGATTAACAGATTCATTCCTCTGGTTGGACCGCTTATGAGCTGCGTCGCTCCGCTACCCAATGTAACCTGACCTGCTGGCATAGATCACCTCGATGGAAGTGTACCACTCTCGCCTTCATGCGTGCCAAACACCCCCCCTCTCATAAAGAGTGGCACTCATGGAGAAAGAACAGAGTTTTTTGTCTCTTAAGTCTTTTAGATAACCAATATTGCCATGAGTGCCAGAGCATGAGTGCCAAAGGGATGAAGATTGGCACGCATGGAGAGCATGAGTGCCAGAGAGCGCGCCCATGAGTGCCAAACGTGGCACGCATGGAGGGACGCAATAATCTCAGAGACTTAGCTCCATGAGTGCCATGAGTGCCAAGGGATAGGGGAAATTTGGCACTCATGGACGGCGCGCCGCTGACTGCGGGAACGGTAGGGTGATCCCTAAGCGCGACGAAAAACTCCGTCTTCCCCTCTTCGTTTATCGTCCTGCGTAACGTATGCTTCTGTGCTTTCATAACGACATTACATTACACTGGCACGCGCTGACTTGCTATGGTAATCTTTAGTCAAGTTTTTACGGCTGACGGTTTAACCTACGTGGCCGTGACTGGAGTAGAAGCAATGACGGAGCATACACAATCCTTGGATGGCACAGTGGCAGAGCTAGTGTCTGCCTGCACTCCAGCCCTGCTTTCCGATTACATTGACAAGCCCGCCCTGGCGCGTGAGCTAGGCCGAACGCCGCGCACGGTGGACCGGCTAACTCTGTGCGCTGGCCTTCCCTATGTGCAGATCGGCACTCGAAGGCTGTTCCGCCGCTCTGCCGTCTTAGAGTGGCTACGCTCACGGGAAACCTGCGCCCTCGCCAAGCAAGCGTAACGGGCGGGGTGCGCATATAGGGGCGCTTGACGGTGGTCATGCTTGCCTCGGGCGAGTGCCCCATGGTGGTCGCCTGTCAAACATCGGCGGCTTTTCCTTTGGCGGCTCGGGCTCTTTGTGTTCCTTCACTTCGAAGAGGGCAGAGCAGTTGCCGCAGACGTACATGTTTTCGGCGTATCGTTCCTTGCTCTTTCGGAGGGCATTGTGCGGGCATTCGCTCATGGGTCACCCCTTGTCGATCGGATGGTCCTGGGATTCAAGCAGCAGCAGGCCGCAGGCGTAGCACTCGACAACCCGGGTATGTGTAAATTGTCCGCTCATGCGCGGCTCCCTGATTTCATGCGGCATCATCAGTTCGTTTGGCTTGATCTCCACCCCGCACTCATGGCAGGTCTCAAACCGATCCGCTGGCACAAAGTGGAGTCCGCTCATAGATACTTGTCTTTCAAGTCGCGCAGCCAGAAGAGCTGTTTTGTGGAGGGTGGCCAGGTCGCACGGCGCTGGTCGCTGACGAAGCTCTGCTCGGTATTGGTCATGCGGTGTTCTACCTCGAGAAGCATCCCGACGATACGGCTCCGCTCCTCGGCCCGTTGTTCGGCGTTGAGCGTGCTCTCGCTAAGGTCGTGGTAGCTCAAGCCTTCCTCCGCATCGGAGCCTCTCCGTGCTCCCGTTCGTTGTGGCGATGGTACTCGGTCAAGCTAGAACACACGGCCCCGCAGCGCGGGCAAATGTACTCGTCGGGATGGAGTGGTGGGGTCATGAGGTTCTCTTCTCCGTGATCGCCTGGATAGCGATAGCCTCGAGGTCCTCCGGGCTGGATAGCCGCACAAGAGACAGCGCCAGCGCATCCGGCTCCCATCCGACAGGAGAACCCCCGACCGGCGCCAGCCAAAGCACCCGCGCCTGATGGTCACCGTGACTGGTTCGTCCATTCCTTGCCTCACTTTGGCTTGCATATCACTTGCCCTGCCTGCTCGCCGCGTAAATAGCGTCCCAGTCCGTTCTGGGCTGCTCAGTCGGGCCAGCCGCGGCATTGCGTTGATTTTCGAGTTTAATGGCGGGCGTATTCCAGTTTCGCTTCCTGCACGCTCGGTTAGGGCAACGCTCAGGAATCTTACTCGTATCCGGTAACCACTCCCAGCCACATCGATCACAGTGCCAGACATCGCGCTTAATGATACCCATGGGCACATTGTACCAAACCTGGGTACATTGTACCACACTTTTGCGCGGAAATCTACTTGAAGGGATATGATACCCTCGCCGCCCGCGCGCAAAGGGGGCACCCGGGGGCCTCGAGGAAAGAATGCTTGCCGGCCGGTTTGCCAATGAAATCAATCACATAGAACGAATCAGGCCTATCGAATCACCTGCCATGGTGCAGCGTGGTGAGCACCTGAGCCAGCTTGACCGACGCATCGATAGCCATACGCTCCGCTGCAGCCTTAGCTCCGCCCTGAGCGCGCACCCAGCAGCGCAGAACTCCCTTTGCATCCAATAAGTTGTCCTCGAGCTCCTGTGCGTGAGCGGCGCACAGATCGGCCCATTGCGAGCCATCCTTAGCTATCTGCGGAACCAGCTGAGTGCAGTCCGGCTGAGTGCAGTCCTGCCAAGTGCAACTGCCCATACACCCTCCAAATCCGCCATATCGTAGCACCACCAGGCCCTCAGCAGCGCCTTAGAACGAATCCTAGGGGCTTGTTTTGGGCGCAATCGGGCCGCAACGTAGCAACCCAGCAAAGTTCGCATCGTGTTGATTACGCTCCACTTCGCCTCATGTCACGGCACTGCCGCACCGCGTCCACCAGAACGTGCACATCAATACTCGTTGCCTCGCCCCGAAGCGCCTGGCTCTTGTCGTGCGCGATCCCAGCGACCATCATGAGCGCAGAAGCTGAGCTTTTTGCAAGTTTTGTGTCGTTTATGGACATAAGCGCACGTAACGTGATTGCATCCCACACGTTAGCGCGATTATCTTGATACTCCCGCAACGCCCCCTCGGTCACATCGTCCGAGAGGAACCTGTCCAAGACTCTGTAAACGTTGGATCTGTGACAGCCTACCCGGTCTGCAATTTGAGCATGGGACATCTCTGGGTAGCGTAGATGGAGCGCGCGTATCTGAGGAGCTGCGCCGGTAGGTCCCGTGTTGACACGATTGTCGATCTCGCCGTCCATAATGGTGCTTATTATAGCCCAGCCACGCAAAAATCTGTTGACACTCTATAGCGCTCTATATATGATAGCCGCATGAAGAATCCACACGCACAAGCACTCGGTAAGCTCGGAGGACAAGCCTCCGCAAAGAAGCCGCTGACTCCCGCCCAGGTCGAAGCGCGCCGCGCCAACGCTGCTAAAGCCAGAGCAGCACGCCAAACTTTTTCCACAGCTTTTCCTCAGAAGCCTCAAAAATAACGCTTGACAATTATACAGCGCTGTACTAATCTGTATTTGTAAGTGAGAGGACAAACCCGATGAAAGTTCTCCAGTTTAGTTACGATTTGCTGAGCAATAAGACCCACGCATTGATCCAAACCGCTGAATTTACTGAGTGGTATTCCATTAGCGGTGAGTGTGAGAGCACCGCTGATGTTTTGCTCTGGCTTGAGCCGGTTATCACCCGTAGGATCAACGAGTTTCACGCTGGAGATGCTGACACACTGGAACTGCTCAGAAAGAGCCAATCATGAAAGCGCGCATTGTGTGCTGTGTTTGCGGAATGAGTCTCTGGGTCCGCGTGATCGCGGACGAGCCAGACACAAACGCCATTGTGCTTGACGAGAATGATCCTTGGCCCGATGCCTGCCAACACATCTTAGACGGTGGGGAATACACCATCGCTGAAACCGAATACGATGACCCGTACTAGCTTTCCCCTGCAGCACCAACCCGCAACACTTGGGAGATGAACGAGATGGAATGGATTAGCGTCAAAGAGAAGTTGCCGCCGTGTATGCTTCCCGTGCTCACCACCAATGGGCGAAAAGTCACGCAAGCCTATCGCACCTCCAACGATGCGAGCGCGTTCTCAGCCTGGGCTCCGAACCAGGTCACGCACTGGATGCCGCTCCCCGAGCCGCCGAAAGAGTAGCGCAGCACTAACCCGCAGAAAGGAAATGAGATGCACTTGTATATTCATTGCAATATCGTCAAGGTATCTGAGCAAAGAGCGCAAGAAGCGGTAGCAGTTGGGAGGTGGGAAGAATGCTTTAATTCTCATGATTTGCCCGAGCAGCACCTCCCGCCCAATGTTCAGGAGATTGTTCACGTCTACCACAAATCGCACAAGAAAGGAACGCTATGACTGAAACTGAGCGTATCACTAACGAAGTATACGAGCGCTCGCTGTTGCGCTTTGGGTTCCACAAGTGCCGCACGGAAGGTTGCTTGACAATGGTCGTCGACGAAGAGTTCTGCCCGCGCTGCCGCGAGGAGCTGCTGGGTCAGCCTTACCCGCTCGCCAACGTTCTCAAGAAGGATCCAGGCCTTACGGTTGCTTGGCTGCTATTTGCGGCCTGCGCAGTTTGGGCGGTCGTTTGGCTGGCCGTTTGGATTGGGGGCAAGCTATGAACTGTGACCAGATCAAACGCGCTACCTTCCTGCACCGTGATCCAGACCTGGACGCCAGTGACATCGGAGATCCGTATCCGTTCGCCAATATCTCACCACACTCTCAGCGCCCCGCCCCATGGCCGAGCTGGGCCGTAACCGCAATCAGAATCACAACCTGGGCGCTGGCGGCGTTCCTGTTGTGGGCAGCTTGGATCGCCTGGGTGACGCAATGACGCACGTTCTAAACGCTTTACTCGATT
>Ga0187889_10001155_pt1 | contig 29049 bp, 24 predicted proteins | sample June2016WEW_7_10_2_FD_132992 | JGI IMG/M metagenome (GOLD analysis project Ga0187889, IMG submission 132992) | Peatland microbial communities from SPRUCE experiment site at the Marcell Experimental Forest, Minnesota, USA - June2016WEW_7_100 | ecosystem: Environmental > Terrestrial > Soil >... | reverse complement strand
GTCGCCCACAACTTGATTTTGTAGCCATCCCGACGGGGAAAGGGGTCTCTTTGCCCATCTGACGCATCCCTCCTGCTCGGAAGCTCGCGGTGGCCTGCCGCCACGAACTTCTGGGCACCCCTGCGGGCCACGGGCAAGCCCTCGACGGACAGGAATTTGCGTGCTCAAATGGCGCCTCACCGGATGCCACGCAAAGCCACCAACGATATCGCCCAGCGCAAGACCGATCACCTCGAGATTGCGCGTTCCGGCGCCGGAGCCTTCCGTCGCTCGACCCTGCTGGAGCACGTCCACCTCGTCCACGTGGCGCTACCAGGACTGGCGTTCGAACAGGTAGACCTGCGCACGACCCTGCTCGGCCACGAGCTGTCCGCCCCCCTCATGATCACAGGCATGACCGGAGGCACACCCGAGGGTCGCACCATCAACCGAGCTTTGGCCGCCGCGGCTCAGGAGCTCGGCATCGCTTTTGGCCTGGGCAGCCAGCGGCCCATGCTGGCCCGACCCGAGCTGGCCAGCACCTACGAGGTCCGCGACGTCGCGCCCGACATCCTCTTGCTGGCCAATTTCGGCGTGGTGCAGCTGGCGGAGATGACAACACTGGCCGTGCGCTCGGCCATCGAGCGTGTCGGCGCCGACGCTCTGGCCATCCACCTCAACGTCGGACAAGAGCTGGCCCAGCCCGGCGGCGACACCGACTTCCGCGCCGCCCTGGCAACCATCGCACGTCTGACCAGCGAGCTTCCCTGTCCTGTCATGGTCAAGGAAACCGGCTGTGGCATCGCGCCCGCCGTGGCGCGCAAGCTGGATGGGGCCGGGGTGGCGGCCATCGACGTATCCGGAGCGGGAGGAACCTCGTGGATCGCCATTGAAGCGCAGAGGGCCAAGGGCGCCCAAGCCGAGCGCGGCAACCTGTTCCGAGAATGGGGCATTCCCACGGCGGCAGCCGTGGGCTGGCTGGCCCAAGCCGAGCTGCGCGCCGAGATCGTCGCCTCGGGCGGCATCCGGAGCGGGCTTGACGCTGCGCGCTCGCTGGCACTAGGGGCCAAGGTGGTTGGCCTGGCCCAGCCCGCGCTGGCCGCCGCCAGCAGGGACGGCACGCCCGGCGCCATAGATTTTTTGCGCAACATCATCGACAGCCTACGCACTGCGTGCATGCTGGCGGGCGCGGACAAGGTGGCGGAGCTAGCACGGACCCCGCGCGTCCTAACGGGTGAGTTGCGCGACTGGATGCTCCAATCACCGACGTGACAGGCCCAACGTGATCCACGTTACACCACCATCTTCCGATGGCAGCCAGGCCGCCCCGTGCTCTGGCCCGAGCACCACCGGCTTCGGTTGCGGCAAGCTCATCCTGCTCGGCGAGCATGCCGTGGTCTACGGCCACCTGGCCGTGGTGGCGGGCATGCGCGCAGGGGTACGTGCCCACGTCTTTCCCGGGCGCCCCCGCATCTTGGCCCCGGCCTGGAACCTCGAGGTCGAGGTCGGCGACGACTCGTTGCCCGGGCAGGCAGTGGCGCGCCTGCTCGAGCGTCTCTCCGCACCCGCGACCTTCGCCTGCCACCTCGAATGCGAGCTGCCCGCTCGCGCCGGGCTGGGCAGCTCGGCTGCCATGTCGGTGGCGCTCGCGCGCGCGGTGGCCGCGCACATCGGAGCTGACGACGATGCCGCCATGGCCGGGGCGGCCGCGGCGGAGGCCGTGTTCCACCGCAATCCCTCCGGCATCGACGCCGCGGCTGCCAGCCGCGGTGGTCTCGGTTGCTACGACCAGCGCCGGGGCTGGCAATCCCTGCCCCACGCCCCGGCCTTCGAGGTGTGCGTCGGCCTCTCGGGCAAGACCCACGATACCGGGGCCATGGTGGCCGGTGTAGGACGGCTGTGTGCCGATACCCCGGTGGCCCGCCGCCTGATCGAGACCCTGGGAGATCTCGCGCGCGCGGGCGCAGGCGCGCTCGTTTCCGGCCAGCTCACCACCCTGGCCGCCATCTTCGACATGGCGCACGGGGTTCTTGCCGGGCTGGGCGTCTCCACGCCCGAGCTCGATGACCTGGTCCACCTGGCGCGCGCGACCGGTGCCAAGGGTGCCAAGCTGACCGGCGCGGGCGGCGGCGGCGCCGTAGTCGCGCTCGGCGATGATCCGCAGGCGATCCTGCAAGCCTGGCGCAGCCATGGCTATGCCGGATTCATCACCACCATAGCACCCAGCACCCTTAGCACCCTTGGATGTAGGATCGAAGGGTAGATGATGTTGAGCGTCACCGCGCGCGCCGGCACGAACATCGCTTTGGTCAAGTACTGGGGCAAGCGCGATGCCGCTCTCAATCTGCCCGCCGCCGGCAGCCTGTCGCTCACCCTGGCCGACTTCGGCAGCGAGACCACGGTCTCATTCACTCCCCAGGGCGAAGGGCAGCGTCGCAACCCGGTTGACCAGGTTTTCCTGGCCGGCCAGCCCGCCGGCGAGGCCTTTGCCAGCCGAGTGCGCAAATTCCTCGACTTGGTGCGGGCACGCGCCGGGATCGATCTGCCCGCCGAGGTGAGAACCGAAAACAGTGTGCCCACGGCCGCCGGGTTGGCCTCCTCCGCCGCCGGATTCGCCGCGCTGGCCCTCGCGGCCACGCGAGCCGCCGGGCTCGAGCTCTCCTTGACCGAGCTGTCCGCCCTCGCCCGCCGCGGGTCCGGCTCGGCCGCGCGTTCCCTCTTCGGTGGCTTGGTGGCCATGGCGCCCGGCGTGTTAGCCGATGGCGGCGACGCCGTCGCCCACCCTTTGCTAGACGAACCGGCTTGGCGAGCCTGGGACATCCGCCTGTGCGTTGCCATCACCGCAAGCGGCGAAAAGGGCATTTCCTCGACCGCAGCCATGGAGCGGACCGCTCGCACTTCCCCCTACTACGCCGCCTGGCTGGCCTCGGTACCGGCCGACCTCGTCGCGGCCGAAGCCGCGGTCGAGGCCCGGGATCTGACCCTGCTGGGGCAGGTGGCCGAGCGCAGCGCCCTGCGCATGCACGCCTGCGCCATGGCGGCCGAGCCCCACATTGTCTACTGGAATTCCGGCACCCTCGCCGCCATGGCCACGGTGGCAAGACTGCGCAGCCAGGGTGTTGCCGCTTACTTCACCATTGACGCTGGTCCCCACGTCAAGGTTCTCTGCCACGCCGCGGATGCTGCCGCCGTCGCAGCCGCCCTCACGGCCACTGACGGAGTCATGCGCGTGCTGGTGCTGGCGCCCGGTCCCGGCGCGCATGTGATCCGGCAAAGCCCGGTGAGTCGCCCATGATGACCAGAGCAAGATCCCGGTGAGCCGCCCATGATTAACAAAGAACGAACCCTGACGGGTGCCCCCGTCATCATCGCCCCCGGCAAGATCTTCCTGGTCGGCGAGTACGCCATCCTCGAACGAGGCCCGGCCGTGCTCGCGGCCGTCACCCGGCATGCCGTCGCGCAGTTCGTGCCTGGGCTGGAAGCGTCGTCGCGGGTAGTAGCGCAAGCCGTCCGCCACGCTACCTTGGCCATCGGTGAATCAGCCTCCGCCCTCCCTCCCGGCTCAGTGCTAGTCAGGAGCGACGACTTCAGCGCGGGGGGAAGGAAGATCGGCCTGGGCTCGAGCGCTGCCACCGCCGTCGCCAGCGTGGGAGCGGTCTTTGCCGCCGCGGGCATTCCCGTGGATGGCCATCGGGACAGGCTGTTCGCCACCGCCTACGCCGCCCATCAAGAGGCGCAGAACGGCGCCGGCTCGGGGGCCGACGTGGCGACCGCGACTTATGGCGGGCTCCTCCAGGTCGAGAGGACCACTATGAGTGTCCCCGCGGTCGAGTCGCTGCCCGTGCCTGCCGACCTCCATCTGGTGGTCTTCTGGACTGGCCAGGCGGTGTCGACCCCCAGCATGATCGAGGTCATGCAGAGATTCGCGCGCCAGGCCCCGGCCACCTACCGTGAGCTCATCGCCCGTCTGGAAGAGGCCGCCGCCCAGTTCGCGAGCCACATCCGAGCCGGCAGGGCCAGTGGCGCGGTTGCGGCAGCCGGCCGATTCGGCCAGCACCTGGCCGCCCTGGGCCAGGCAGCTTCCCTCCCCATTTTCACCCCGGCCTTCACCCGCGCGGCCGACCTGGCCCGGGGCCTGGGCGGTATCGCCAAGCCGTCGGGGGCGGGTGGCGGCGACATCGGCGTCGCCATGTTCGCCGCGGCTGAGCCTGCCCGTCTCTTCGTGCGCGCCCTGACCTTGCCCTTGGTCGCGGTGGCGGTAGATCTCGACCCCATGGGTGTCCGTCGTCGCGCACCAGGCGACTGCCCTCCCCCCCGGGCGGGACTGTTCCACGCCTGACCTGCCCCATGCTACCTGACCTGCCCCACGGTGCCTGACCTGCCCCCCATAGTGCCTGACCTGCCTGGCCTGCCCCATGGTGCCTGACCTGCCCCATAGTGCCTGACATGCCCCATAGTGCCTGACATGCCCAAGCCAGCCAAACCGTCACCCGCGTCACCCGCGTCACCCGCGTCACCCAAGTCGCCCGAGCCACCCGCTGCTGGGCCGAACTCGCGCATCCCGGGCTTCTACCGCCTCCCCCTCGACCAGCGCCAGGACGAGCTGCTCCGCCGACTCGGCCTCTCGGCCCAAGAGCTCGCGACCTTGAGCACGGGCGGGCTCGACCCCCTCTCAGCCGACGGAGTGGTCGAGAACGCGGTCGGCGTCTACGGCCTGCCTCTCGGCCTCGCTCTCAACTTCCGCGTCAATGGCCAAGACCGCCTGGTGCCCATGGCCATCGAGGAGCCTTCGGTGGTCGCGGCGGCATCGAACGCGGCGCGCATGGTCAGGGAAGGCGGCGGTTTTGTCGCCCAGGCCGACGCGTCCATGATGACGGCGCAGATCGAATTGCGCGAGGTGGAGGACACCGCCCAGGCCGAGCGAGACATAGCGGCCGCCCGCGCCGAGCTCATGGCAGCGGCCGATGCCACCCTGCCCCGTCTGTGCGAGCGCGGCGGCGGCTGCCGTGACCTCGAAATCCGCATCCTGCCCGACCGCCGCGTGGTGGTGCATCTCTACCTCGATTGCCTTGACGCCATGGGGGCCAATATGGCGAACACGCTGGCCGAAGCCATGGCGGGCCGCTTGGCTGAGCTCGGCCGCGCCCAGGCAGGGCTACGCATTCTCAGCAATCTCTGCGATCGCCGGCTAGTGCGCGCTACTGGCCGCGTCCCTTTCCCAGCCTTGGCCGGATCGCAAGGCGCCGGCGCCGACCTGGCGCGGGCCATCGCGGCCGCCTCGCGCTTCGCCGAGGACGACCCCTACCGGGCCGCCACCCACAACAAGGGCATCATGAACGGTGTCGATCCCGTGGTCATCGCCACCGGCAACGACTGGCGCGCCGTCGAGGCGGGGGCCCACGCCTTTGCCGCCCGCCAGGGTCGCTACCAGCCCCTGGCCACCTGGCGAGTCGAGGACGACGCCTTGGTGGGCCGCCTGGAAATGCCCATGGCCCTCGGCACCGTGGGCCGCACCCTGGAGCGCCACCCGGGCGCCCGCCTCGCCCTGCGCATGCTGGCGGTCACGTCGGCGCGCGAGCTGGCCGAGGTCGTGGCCAGCGTGGGACTGGCGCAGAATCTGGCCGCCCTCAGGGCTCTGGCCGGGGAAGGCATCCAGCGCGGGCACATGGCCCTCCACCACCGCGCTACCCGCGCCGCCGCGATCAAAAGACCATATCGCGCTGATCGGTAGTGGAAATGAGCTCGAGGCGCTCGAGCAGCTTTTGCTTCATCGGGGAATCCTCGAGCTTTTCGAGCTCCACCTTGATCTGGGCGAGACCGGACTTGGCGGTGGCGGGGCTGGCATAGTCGACCAGATACTCCATGAAGGTGGTGAGCGCATTAGGCGTGCAAAAGCGCTTGATGAAGCCAGGGATGGCAAATTCCATAAAATGCTCGCCGGTGCGGCCGAGCCGGTAGCAAGCGGTGCAGAAGCTGGGCACGTGGCCTTGCTCGGTCAGCTCGCGGATGACGGTGTCGAGCGAGCGCAGATCGCCCAGGCTGAATTGCTCGCGCTCCATGCGCTGGCCGCAGGTCTGTTCGGTGTACCCGCCGAGCTCGATGCAGGAACCGGCGTCGATCTGCGAGACGCCCATCTCCATGGCAGCGCGGCGTAGATCGGCGGTTTCGCGCGCGGTCAAGATGAGCCCGGTATAGGGAACCGCCAGGCGCAACACCGCGATGAGGAACTTGAAATCCTCGTCGCTCACCAGCCCCTGCCCCGCGACGGTGGCGCCCGACGCGGGCCGCAAGCGGGGAAAGCTGATGGTGTGCGGACCGCAGCCGTAGCGGTCCTTGAGAAAAACCGCGTGGCTTACCAGCCCGAGCACGTCGAAGCGCCAGTCGGCCAAGCCGAACAGAGCGCCTATGCCGAGATCGTCCTGGCCCACCTCGAAGGCGCGGCTCAGAGCGTCGAGGCGCCACAGGTAGTCACCCTTGGGCGTCCCCGCGGGATGCACGGCCGCGTAGACCTTGTGGTGGTAGGTTTCCATGAAGATCTGGTAGGTACCGATGCCCGCCGCCTTGATGGTAGCGAAGCCAGCGTGGTCGAAGGGCGCGGCGTTCACGTTCACCCGCCGGATCTCGCCGCGACCGCTGCGGGTGTCGTAGATGTCACGGATGCAAGTTGCGATGAAGTCGGCATCGTAGCGTGGGTGCTCGCCAAAGACGACGATCAGGCGCTTGTGGCCCTGGTTCTCCATGGCCACAACCTGCTCACGTATTTCCTCGGTGCCCAGCGTGCGCCGAACCGCGTGCTTGTTCTTGCGCTGAAAGCCGCAGTAGGAGCAGTCATTTACGCACATGTTGCCGATATAGAGGGGCGCGAACAGCACGATGCGGTTGCCGTATACCCGCTGTTTGAGCTCGCGCGCGGCCCCCAGCACCTCTTCCCGCAGCTCACGATCACGGGTGTGCAGGAGCACGGCGGTTTCCTCAACGCTGAGGGCCTCCTTGCCCAAGGACTTGGCGATAACTTCGCGTAGGTGGCCCACGTCCACCAGGTCGGCAGCCCCGGCCAGCTTTTCCAGCCGGGCGTCATCGATAAAGTCTTGGGCGTGGCGACTCATGGTCTGCGACAGGGGCAACATCCTGATATTCCTTTCGTGTGCTCAAGCGTAGCACTGCTTATTGCCATTCTCACGTCGCCGTCGCGGCTGCCATCCCCGCCGCCGCGCTCCTTGGCGCCCGGCAATCGGCGAACCAGCCGGCCACGGCAGCCGGCGTCCCTCGGCCCATCATTCCGGATGGGAGAAGAACATGCTCTGCACTTGGATTCCCTTCAGGCGCCGGAGCTCGTCCGATAGCGTGTCGATTTCCTGATTGCTGCCCACCGCCTCGAGAACGATAAGCCCGCTCGGCGCCGCCGCGTCGTCGCTCACCTCATGCAGCCCCAGCCGGGTACGGATGTTCTTGCCGTACTTGCTCAGAATTTGCTGCACCTCGGCGGCGTTGATCGCGCGGTCGGTGATGTGAATGCCCACGATCCGATGGTCTTTCATTGCGCTTCCCTCTTTTCTGCCGGCGGCGCCTTCAGCGTTACCGTGAAAGTGCTGCCCTTGTCCGGCTCTGACACTACCAAGGCTTCGCCGTGATACATAGCCGCGATACGCTTCACCGTGGCTAGGCCGAGGCCCGATCCTTCAATGCCCCGCGTCTTGGCGTTCCTGATGCGGACGAAGTCATTGAACAGCTTGGCCGCCTCCTCCTGGCTCAGCCCCACGCCCGTGTCACTGACCGCTATGGTGAACAGGTCACCGGCTTGGCCCAGCTCGACGTTAATCTTGCCGCCGGGCCGGTTGTACTTGATGGCGTTGCTGAGCAGATTGTTGAGCACGATCTCCAGCTCGGCCCGTACCGCCACCAGGGAAAGCCCGCCCGCGCTCGCCAACTCGACCACGATCTGCTTGGCCTCGGCCTGGGCGCGCATGGCATCGATGCACTCGCGCGCCACCTCGCCCAAGTTGACCGGGGCGAAATCGCGCGCCTTCATGCCTGCCTCCAGCCGGGTGACGTCGAGCAGGTCCAAGATCAGCTGGCGCATGCCCTGGATGCGCGCCATCGACCGCTTGACCACCCGGTGCAGAGTTTCCTCGTCGCTCACTACTCCGTCGAGAATCGAGCCCAGGTAGCCCTCGACCACACCGAGCGGGGCTTTGAGCTCGTGCACCAGCACGCGTATTATCTCGAAGCGGGTACGCCGCTGCTCCGCGGCCAGCTTCTTGGCTTGGCGGCTGAGAATGAGCTCACGCGTGGCGCGTCTGACCACAGCCCTGATCTCGCTCGGGGTGAACGGCTTGGGCAGAAAGTCGAACGTTCCTTCGCGCGTCACTTCCACCGCCGTGGCCAAGGAGGCGTAGGCCGTGATCATGATGGTCAGGACCGGCGTCTCCAGTCCACGCGCCTCCTTGAGCACATCGAGCCCCCCGATGCCGGGTAGCTTGAGATCGAGCAGCATGATGTCGGGCGGCCGCTCGTGCAGACAAGCGACGGCCTCTTCTCCCGTAGCAGCCGCTGCGACGAGGAAGCTGGTCTCGCCTCCGATGTCGGGGAAGCTGGCGACGAACTTCTCCAGCACCCTGGCCACGCCCAGGCGAATCCCCTCCTCGTCGTCGACCACCAAGATGCGCAGAGGCTCGGCCATCAAGCCGACCTCGCTGGACCCGCCAAGCTCGCCAACCTCGGTCCCTCGCCGATGGCTTGCGCAAGAGGGACCGACACCTTGAAGCGCGTCCAGGTGGGGCCGTGCGCCGGGTCGGAGTTGGATTCCACCGAAATGTCGCCCCGATGCATCTTGACGATGCCATACACGACCGCGAGTCCGAGCCCCGTGCCCTTGCCGATCTGCTTGGTGGTGAAGAAGGGCTGGAAGATCTGCTTCAGGTTTTCGGGCAAAATGCCGGTGCCGGTGTCGTGCACGCTGATGACCAGGAGCTCACCTTCCACGCTGGTGGCGATGGTCAGCTTGCCCCCATCGGGCATGGCGGCAAAGGCGTTGCTGTAGAGGTTGGTGAGAACCTGGATCATCTGGGCCGGATCGCACTCGCACTCGAGGTGGCTGTCGCCTAGGATAATGGCGATCTCCACGTTGCTCGGCAAGGGCAGCCCGGCCAAACTGCGTTTCACCAGCTCCTCCACCCGAATCTGCTCGACGAGGAGCTTGTTCTCACGCGCGAAGTCGAGCAGATCGGACACGATACGTTTGCAGCGTGTCGCCTGATCGCTGATGAGGCCGAGGTCCTTGCGCATGCTCGAGCCCTCGCCCACCTCGTCGCGCAAGAGATGGGCATAGAGCAGAACGACGCCGAGGGGGTTGTTGAGCTCGTGGGCCACTCCGGCCGCGAGCTGGCCCATGCTAGCCAGACGCTCGGAGTGCATGAGCTGCTCCTGCGTGCTCTCCAGCCGCTGATTGGATTCGCATAGCTGGCGAACCGTGTTGTCGAAGCGCTCTATCACGTAGGGCAGACACATGGCGGCCTCGGCCAGCCCGCGATAGATGGCGGTGGCGTGCTCGCGGCAGGTGGAGTAGCCACAGGCTTTACAGTCGAGCTCGTCGACCTGGTCTTGCTTGCCCATGCTGCGCAGGATCTCGCGAATCTCATCCTCCGAGGGCAAGGCGGTACGCTGGTCGAAAGGCAGAAACCTGCGCGACAGATCTAAATCGGCAAAGCGACGCATATGACTCTGCCACTCTTCGCCGTCGTGGCAGCGTTTGCTCTCGTTGGCATACTTGGCGATGCGCGCGCGGCGGGCGAAGGATTTCTCGCTACTCGTCATTCCCGGCCCCGCCACACAGCCATTGCAGCACAGCACCTCGAGCAAACCAAAGTCCAGGTTGCCCCCGGCGAATTCCTCGATGGCGTTGACGAATGACGCGGGACCGCCGTGAGCGGCGACCGCTTGGGTGCTGTCGAGCTCCTCGCTGATCCCCGCCGTCTGGAACAGGCCCCGATTGAGCGGGAACAGGGTTCCGTTGCCGGGGTGAGGAGGATCGAAATCGGTCGGGCTCGTCAGCTCCGGCGTCACCCCATGGGCCAAGAACATAGAGCGCAGCTCGGCGAAAGTGATGACCGCGTCGACCTCGCCGGCCAGCTCTTCCGTGCTGGCCTCCACCTTCTTGGCTAGGCATGGCCCGATGAAAACCGTGCGCAACTCGGGGCCGTGGAGCGCACGCACCACGCGTGCAGTCGCCACCATGGGCGAGACCAGCGGGGCCAGCTGGCCTATCAGATCTGGCCAATAGCGTTCCACGTAGCCAACCACGGCGGGGCAGGTGGTGGCAATGTAGCGCTGACCCGGTGACCGGGTTTCCAGCAACTCGCGATAGCGATGCGCGACTAGATCGGCGCCGAAACCCACCTCGTGGACAAGGGCAAATCCGAGCTTGCGCAGCATCCCCACCCAGACCTTGGCCTCGTTGCCGTCGATAATATCGAAAAACTCGGCGGGAAAGCTGGGGGCGACCAGCGCCGCCACCCGGGCGCCGGTCGCCAGCAAGGTCTCGACGTCAGGGACGGTGTTGACGACCACCTTCGCCCCCCGTCCACACACGCGCACGCAGTTGCCGCAGCCGATGCAACGATCGGCCACGATCTCGGCCTGGCGGTCGAGAATGCGGATCGCCTTGGCCGGGCAGCCACGCACGCAGGTATAGCAAACCCGGCAGCGATCCTTGACCGTCTTGGTGAAGCACTTGGGTGGCGCGATGGTCATGGCTGCCTCCATCTTCGCATGCCCAAGGCCTCACCCGCCTCCTTGCCTAGTGCGGAGGTGGGCTCGTTCCCCCCGCCTGGCCCTGTGCCAGCAGGCGCAGCACCTCGGCGCGCAAGCGCTCGGCCACGATGGGCTTGCTCAAAATGGCATCCGCCCGTACCCACGACTGCTCCTCCGGGTTGCGCGGGCGAAAGTCCAGGCCCGTGCTGGGCGTCACGTTGGAGACGATGATGACGGGCAGGTTCCCGTACAGGCGCTTGAGCTGGGTGCACAGCACGAAGCCCGCGTCCTTGTCGTCCATCATCACGTCCAGGATAGCCAGATCCGGCCGGACAGTCAGGATGGCCTCCTCGGCCTCGGCCACGCTGCTCGACGCTACCACGCGATAGCCATCGGCTTTCAGCAGCAAGCCGTACTGCTCGAGAATGTCCAGGTCGTCGTCCACTACCATGATGGTTTTTGCTTCGCTCATGATCACACCAGGACCTCTCGCGCCAGATAGCGCGTGTGTAGCAGATGGTGACTCTTCTCGCCCAGGGGCGCGCCCAGGAACTCGTCGTACAGACGCTTGACCGACTTGTTAGCGTGGCTCACGCGCAGCCCGCTGCCCTTGTCCAGGTCGTATAGCTTGCGCATACGCGCGACGACCGCCTTCTTGTCGGAGTGAAGCGGCTGGCCGCCGCCGTTGATGCAACCGCCCGGGCAGGTCATGACCTCGATGAATTGCAGGTCCTTGCGCCCGGCGCGGATCTGCTCGATCAGAGCGCGGGCATTGCCCAGGCCACTGACCACGGCCGCTCCCACCGCCACCCCGCCTATGTTGGCGTGCAGCTCCTTCGCGCCTTCTAGGCCGCGCAAAGGGGCTATGTCGAGATCGGGTAGCTCCTGGCCCGTGATCATCCAGTTCGCGGTGCGTACCGCGGCTTCCATGACGCCTCCGGAGGCGCCGAAGATCTTACCCGCGGTCGAGCGCTCGCCGAAGGGAGTGTCAGCCGACTCAGGAGCAAGGCCGATCATGCCCACCCCGCTCATGCGCAGAAGCTGGGCCGCCTCGCGGGTGGTGAGCACATAGTCGACGTCGGCGACGTAGCTCTGCGACATCTCCGGCCGGCCCGCCTCGAACTTCTTCGCCGTGCAGGGCATGATGGAGACGCTCACGATGTCGGCCGGGACGATCCCCTCGCGCTGGGCGAAGTAGCTCTTTATCACGGCCCCCAACATCTGCTGCGGGCTCTTGCAGGTGGACAGGTGGCCCAACATGTCCGGGTAAAACTCCTCCATGAACTTGATCCAACCCGGAGAGCAGCTGGTGAACATCGGCAGCTTGCCGCCGCCCTTTATGCGCTGCACCAACTCGGAGGCCTCTTCCATTATGGTCAGATCCGCGGAGAAGCTGGTATCGAACACCCGCCGGAAGCCGGCGCGCCTCAAGGCGGCCACCAGCTGGCCATCACAGTCGCTACCCGGAGGCATGCCGAACTCCTCGGCCAGGGTAACCGAGACCGCGGGTGCATGCTGAACCACCACGACCTTGTCCGGGTCGCGCAGCGCAGCTAACACCTCGGCCACGTACGAACGCTCGACCAGTGCCCCCGTCGGACAGACCACCACACACTGGCCGCAGTTGATGCAGCTCGAGCTACCCAGACCACGCCCCAGGGCGGTACCCACCACCGTCTTGCTGCCGCGGCCCACGAAATCGATGGCCCCTACCCCCTGGATGTCCTCACATACGCGCACGCACTTGCCGCACAAGATGCACTTCTCGGGCTCGCGCACCAGGGAAGGGCTGGACAAGTCGAGGGCGCGTTTGTTGCGGGCGCCGTGATACTCGCGACGCGCGATGCCCAGGTCGCGGGCCAGGGCCTGCAGATCGCAGCTCGAGGAGCGCGCGCAGTACAGACAGTCGTCGGGGTGATTGGCGAGCAGGAGCTCCACGATGGTGCGCCGGGTGGCGAGAGCGCGCGGCGAATGGGTCCTGACCTTCATCCCGTCGGCTACCGGATACGAGCAAGCGGTGAGCAGACCCGGGAAGCCCTCGACGTCTACCACACACATCCGACATGCCCCGCTCGGCGCCATGCCCTCCATGTGGCACAAGGTCGGCACTTCGATCCCGTTGCGGCGCGCGACCGTCAAGATGGTCTCGCCTTTGTCTGCTTCCAGTTTCTTTCCGTTGATTTCGATGGTCAGCATGTTGCTATCTTCCTTTTTGCCGCCGCCATCAAAGGGGTCGGGTGAAGTCCAAATCGCAGCGCAGGCAGCGTCGGGCTTCACCTGTCGCCGCCTGCAGCGACAGAGCCGTTTCGACCTCGGCGAAGCTTTCCCGCCGCTCTCCGACCGGGATCCGGCCTTCCACGGCGCGCTCGCTCATCCCCTCTCCCTCGCCGTCTTCATCGGCCATGATGGGCTCGACGTAGATGGAGGGCAACCTTACCTTCTTGATCAGCTTCATTTGCCGGCCGGTGAGATAGCGGTCGATCATCAGCGCCGCCCGTTTGCCGTCCGCTATGGCTTGAATGACTCCGGTCGGGCCGCGCGCCACATCGCCACCGCTGAACACGCCCGGCCTGCCCGCCGCCAACGACTCGGGGTTGGTCTCGATGGTGCCCCACTTGGTGGTACGCAGCCCGGCAAAGCTTGCGGCTTCCGGCTGCTCACTTATGGCGACCACCATGGTGTCGAGGGCGATGTCGTGCTCGCTGCCCTTGACCGGCACCGGGCGGCGGCGGCCACTGGCATCCGGCTCGCCCAGCTGATTTTGTATCAGACGGACACCCGCCAGCTTGCCAGCCTTGGCCAGCACGGCCACCGGCGCCACCAGCTCCCTGATCTCGATGCCCTCCTCCAAGGCGGCATGCACCTCCTCGGCAAAGGCGGGCATCTCATCCTGGGTCCGACGGTAGAGGATGGTCACCTTCTCGACCCCGGGCTGGCGCAGTGCCACCCGCGCCGCATCCATGGCGGTATTGCCTCCACCCACCACCCCCACCCGACCCTTGGCCAGCGCCACCCCCCGCAGGTTGTTGGCCTTGAGAAATGCCATCCCTGGGATCACCCCGTCGGCGTCTTCGCCGGGGATCTCGAGCCGCTGGCTCTTGTAGGCGCCGATGGATACGTATACCGCGCTGAAGCCCGCGGCCAGAAGCCCGTCGACGGTTATGTCCTTGCCCAGTGCAGTGTTGCACTTAAGCTCGATATTGGAGTTGAGCAGCGAGGCGATCTCCTTCTTGACCACGTCACGCGGCAGACGATAAGCGGGGATGCCGCTAAACAACATCCCCCCCGGCTGGTCTTCCTGCTCGAAGACCGTGACTCGGTGGCCCTTCTGCGACAAGTAGTGAGCCGCGGTGAGCCCCGAGGGACCGGCGCCGATGACGGCAACTTTCTGTGCCTTCTCGGACGCGGGCTTGACCGTGACGAGGTAAGACGATGGATCGACGTGGTCCACCACGTAGCGCTTGAGCGCGCGCACCGCGATCGGCTCGCCGCCCGTGGCTCCACAGCGACACACGTCCTCGCATGGGTGACTGCACACGCGGGCGCACACCGACGGGAACGGGTTGGCGTCGCGGATGGCCTGGTAGGCTAGCTCCATCTCGCCGCGCCCGACGTGGGCGACGTAGCGCCACACTTCGGTGCCCACCGGGCATCCTGTCTGACAGGGCGCTCCCACCAGGTCTTTGCAAGTTCCCGCCGGGCAGGCACGGTCGAAAATATGGGCCTCGTACTCGTCGCGAAACCAGCGCATGGTGGACAGTACCGGGTTGGGCGCGGTCTGTCCCAGGCCGCAGAGCGAGCTTATGCGAATGCTCTCGGCCAGCTGCTTGAGCTGCATCACGCCCTGGAAACGCAGTAGGGCATCGTTGCCATTTTCCCGGCGACGCGGCCGGGTTATGGCTTGCAAGATCTCGAGCATGCGCTTGGTGCCTTCCCGGCACGGGATGCACTTGCCGCAGCTCTCGTTCTGGATGAATTCCATGAAGAACTTGGCAAGGTCGACCATGCAGGTATTCTCGTCGAGGACCACCATGCCGCCCGATCCCATGATGGCGCCCAGCTCCTTGATGGCATCGTAGTCCACCGGGATGTCCATCTTGGGCTCGGGAATACAACCTCCCGAGGGACCGCCAATCTGCACCCCCTTGCACCGCTTGCCGTTGGGAATGCCACCGCCCACGTCGAAGACAATCTGGCGAATGCTGGTACCCATGGGCACCTCCACCAGGCCGGTGCGACTCACCATGCCGGAAAGCGCGAACACCTTGGTGCCCTTGCTCTTGGCGGTGCCCACGCTGGCGAAGGCATCTCCCCCCATCGCCATCAGCCCGGGCACGCACGCCAGGGTCTCCACATTGTTGATCACGGTGGGCATGCCGAACAGGCCCTGCACCGCCGGAAAGGGCGGCCGGGGGCGAGGCATTCCCCGCTTGCCCTCAATGCTGTGCATCAGCGCCGTCTCTTCGCCGCACACGAAGGCGCCCGCGCCCAGCTTGAGCACGATCTCGAGATCGAAGCCGCTGCCCAGAATATTCTTGCCCAGAAGGCCATACTCGGTCGCCTTGGGCATGGCGGCCTTGAGACGCTCGATGGCGAGCGGATACTCCGCCCGAATGTAGATGTAGGCCTTGCTCGCGCCGATAGCATAGGCCGCGATTACCATGCCCTCGAGCAGACGATAGGGATCGCTCTCCGCCACGGCGCGATCCATGAAAGCGCCCGGATCGCCCTCGTCGGCGTTGCAGATGAGGTACTTGCGCTCGCCCTTGGCCTCGCGGGCAAACTTCCACTTCACCCCGGTGGGAAAGCCGCCGCCGCCTCGGCCGCGCAAGCCGCCTTTGGTCACGATGTCGCAAACTTCTTCCGGCGTCTTGGTCCGCAGGGTCTCCTCGAGCGAACGGTAGCCCCCGCGGGCGATGTACTCGTCGAGATTGCCCGGCTCGATGATGCCCGAGTTGGCGAGCACCCAGCGCAGCTGGGGCCGGAAGAAGGCATGCTCGTCGAGGAAGGGCAGCTGGGGCCAAGGGTCGGCGTGGCTGCTGCGGAACTGCCCTAGCACACCCTCCTCCGCGATCTGCCCGGCCAGAGCCGAACCCAGCACGGCGGCTACCCGATCGGCGGTCACTCGGCAGAAGCTGACGCGCGCCTTGCCCGGCAGCTGCACGTCGACCATGGGCTCTTCCGAGCACATGCCCAGGCAGCCCACCTCGACCAGCTCGGCGTCAACATGATGCGCGACCAGGTAGGCCCGGGCGGCCGCCAGCGTCTTAGCCGCGCCGGCACCCAGGCCGCAGGTGCCGGTGCCCACGAAGATGGTCGGCTTGCTGACCCTATCGCGCCGAAGCAAGGCGATGCGTTCCGGCCGATCGCCACCCGCCTTAGCGGCAAGTGGTCCGCCCGGAAGCTTGGCCAAAAGCTCGGCACTGGGGGAAGAGGGCTCGGCCCAGCAGGAAGACTTTGCGGCGTTAGGCGCGGGCATGGGTCGCTTCCTTGCTGCGGCATTCGTCGATGATCTTGCCGACCTTCTTGGGCGTCACCTTGGCGTACATCTCGCCGTTTATGCTCACGGCCGGGGCAAGGCCGCAGGCGCCCATGCAGGCCACGACCTCCAGGCTGAACAGGCCGTCCCGGGTGGTCTGCCCGGACTGCAGCTTGAGCGTCTTGGTTACGGTGTCGAGCAACTTGAGCGAGCCCTTGACGTGGCACGCGGTGCCCCGGCATAGCATGATGTGGTACTTGCCCTTGGGCGTGAAGCGGAACTGATTGTAAAAGGTCGCGACTCCGTAGACCTTGCTCGCCGGCAACTTCAGATGGCGGCCGATCTCGGCGATTGCCTCTTCCGACAGGTAGCCGTTGGCCTCCTGGGCCTTCTGCAAGATAGGGATCAGGCTGTCTCGCTTGGCCGCGCCGAACCCCTCAAGGAGCGGCTTGGTCGCTGTGGCTCGTACTGCTGTGGTCATCGATGCTTCCTTTTTTTCTATGGCTTCCGCACGCGAAGAAGGCGACCTTCTCGAGCGCCACTGTCATGTCGATATTCTCGACGTGAATCTTTGCGGGCAAGTGCAGGCAGGCCGGGGCGAAATTCAAGATCCCTTTTACACCCGCACGCACCAGCGCCTCGGCGGCGGTCTGGGCATGCTCGGCGGGCACGGTCAGAATCCCCAGGATCACGTGCCGGGTGCTGACGATCTCAGCCACCCTATCGACCGCGAAGCAGGGCACGCCACTGAAAGTAGCGCCAATCTTGTCGGGATTGACGTCGAAGGCGGCCGACAGGCGCAGCTTGGGCAGCCGATTGGCCAGGTAGGCGGCAATGGAGCGTCCGAGATGCCCCATGCCGACGATCGCGACCTCGTGCAGGTCGGGTGGATCCAGGAGGGCGCCGATGGAAGAGAGCAGGCGCTTGACCTCGTAACCGGTGGTCGGGCTGCCGCTGTAGCCGATTGCCATAAGGTCGCGCCGCACTTGGGCCGCGGTCAAACGGCAGGCAAAGGCCAGCTCGTGGGAGAACACAGACGGTCCGCACAGCCGACGATCCTCGAGCAGAGCACGCCGGTAGATACTGAGGCGCTCTACGCATCGCCCGGGAATCTTCCGTTTGTTCATGATCCTTCTCCTCGAACCAGCGCGCGAGGACGTGCTGTGAATTACGTAACGATGACTGTAATGACAGGCGCAGAGCAAGTCAAGCCCCAAGCGGCGCGCACGACCTCGCTCACCACGGCGACCGACGCACGCGAAAAGGGAAAAAGAGCTCTGATATAGCGGAGTTAGCTCGCAGGCCTGAGCACGCTAGCATCGGCGCCACCGCCGCCATGATCTCGGCTGCAAGCGCGTCCACCCGCTCGTCGTCGCTTTTGTCACAGCAAATCTCGGCAGCCGTGGCGCCGCGCGCGACTATTCAGGCATGCAAGACCTTGAATTCTATGAAGAAGGTGCTACCTTGCCCGGGCTCACTCACCACGCCGGCTCGGCCGCCGTGCTCCTCGGCAATGCGCCGCACAATCGATAGGCCCAGGCCGATCCCTCTCGTCCTTCCCGCGGCCTCCGCTCCGGGGCCTCGGGCAAACTCCTGGAACAGCTTGGCTTGCGCTTCCCGTGTGATTCCCGGACCGCCGTCGATGACCTCGACGCGCACCACATCTGCCATGTCCGCCCCGCTTGCCCCATCTGGCGACCCTGCCGGGCCGGGCGAACCGGGCGAGCTCGAGCGGGTTGGCGCATCGGGAGAAGCGAGTGAAGCCTTTGCCGTCGCAACCCTCACCACCACTTGGCCGCCGGGCGGGGTGTACTTGATGGCATTGGTGAGATAGTTGGCGATGGCTTCCCGGATGAGGCGCTCGATGCCGCGCACCGCGGGGAGAGTGGACGGGAGGTCCAGGCGCAGAGCAATCCGGCGCTGCTCGGCGGCATCGAGTTGGTCGTCGACCGCATCGCGCACGATGGCCCGAACATCGACCGGCGCCATCATCGCCTCTAGCCTCTCGGTTGCGAGGTCGGCCAGCACGCGCAGGTTGCGTAAGAGCTCGAGAGCGCCCTGCAAGCGCTGCCTGGCCCGTTCGATCCGCCGCGCCTGCGGCTCGCGTAAGGGCCCGTCGATGCCACTCTGCAGACCGGCGAGCATGGCCACCGCCGTACCCACCGGGCTACGCACGTCGTGCAAGACCACATGCAGAAACGAGCGCCGGATGTCGGCCAGATGCTCCAGACGTTCGCGGGCGCTGCGCAGCCCGCGCTCGCTTTGCCGCAAGAGCTTGACCATGCCGGTGGTGAGCACGGTGGTGACCAAGGTGAGCAGCCCGTATACGAAAAGAATGGTCGCGACCAGGCGGCCATCGAACCGCCCGGCGGGCGGCACGGCGCCGCTGACGTGGGGACGAGGAATGGCTCCCGACCATTGGCCAAGCACGAGCAGCGAGAGAAAGAGATAGCCGATGGCCGCGTAGCCGTAAGCCTCGGCCCGCGAGAGCAAGACCGCGGCTAGGATGGCGTGGAGCAGATAGAAGGCCAAAAAGGGCGACAGTGCCCCCCCGACCAGCCAGATGGCGTAGGTCAGAACTATATAGTCCAGGGTGACCGAAAGATGGGCCACTGCCACCAGCAGGCGGTGCTTGCGCGCGCTCTCTTCGCGATGGCTTAACCGTTTTACGGCGATAAAGATGCCGACATTGCACGCCGAGAGCAACCCGGCCGCGGCGGCCAGCGCTCCCAAATCAAGGCCATCGACACCGAGCACGTAGCTGGCAAACGGCCCGCCCAGCAAAATGGCGGCGGCCGCCGCGAATCGTAGTCGGGCGAACAGATAGAGGCGTTCGCCGAGGAGCAGGCTGTGAGTTAGGATCAGGTCCGGGCCAAGCCGGGATTTCATCAGGAAGATTCCCGCAGGGCAGGCACGCGCGATCGGCTCAACGCATAAGCTTGGCCTTGATCGTGCGCAGCAGCGCTTCGGCGTTGACAGGCTTCTGAAAGACAGCGTCCAACCCCAGCTCACGGTAGCTGGTGGAGAGGCTGAGCTGGTCGCCCATCGAGCTGAGCAGCAACACCGGGACTTGGTTCCCGGCCAGCTTCAGCTCCTTGACCAGGTTGGTGCCCGCGTCGATTTCCTCCATCATCAAGTCCGCGATGATCAGATCCGGCTTGAGCTGCTTGAACTTGGTCAACCCTTCCTCGCCCGAAAAGGCAGTCTCGACCAGGTAGCCGCCCTTTTCCAATTGCATGCGCAAAAGGTCCAGAAGATCGGTATCGTCATCGACACAAAGGATGAGGTGTTTTCCATCTTTCATGGTTACGCCTTCCAGGTTGAGCCGCCCAACTCCGGCCCGGCAGCGGTGGGCCCCGAGCTACGCAGGTATCTTGCAAAGCAACATCCCGGCTCGAGCAATACCCTTTTAGCGAAAGCCAAGGCCGCGGCCAAGTTCTCTTTTGCTGCCGGGGAGAAGACCTCACACAATTCGGTAAATTGGTACCCGCGTATCGCCAACAGGTAGGCGGGCACGCGGCAGCCGAACAGATCCCGGGCCAGCGCGACTACCTGGGCTGGTGTCACGCTGTGGCTAGTCCAGCCCAGGTGGTGAGCCGCAGCGTCATCCACCAGGACAAACGAGAATGGCTCCTCACCCTGCGCCGCAGCATCCACGAAGACCACCGCGCCATATCCGGCGAGCCTGGCGGCATCTTCAATGGTCAGCTGGTAATCGGCGTCCACTTCGACCCCAGGCAGGTCGGCAAGCTCGATGGCTGACGCCAGGGCGGGACCAAGCCCGTCATCGCCCCGGCCGGGATTGCCGTAGCCGTATAGCAAGACCTTTTCTCGACCCCCGCTCATCGCCTGCTCCATTCCGTAAAGGACCATGGGAGGGTCCTTTAGATCCCCCGCGGGCGAGCTCGGTCGGGCCGAGCCCACCCGAGCTCGCGCGACTTCTGGGCAAAAACCTGTCCGGAAGAACCGACCACGCTCACCTCGAGCGGCATCTGCCCCAGTGCGTGCGTTGCGCACGACAGGCAAGGATCATAGGCGCGGATCGCGACTTCCACGTGATTGAGCAGGCCCTCGGTGATCTCGACGCCCTGCAGGTGGTCGCGCGCAACTTTGGCTACCGCGCGATTCATGGGCTCGTTGTTGCTGGTGGTCGAGACAATGAGATTGGCCGCCACGACCTGGTCGTTTTTGTCCACCTTGTAGTGATGGAACAGGGTTCCCCGGGGCGCCTCTATGACACCGATGCCCACCTCGCGCCGCTGGCCCTTGCTCACCAGATCAGTGCCCTGCAGGTCCGGGTCGCCGAGCAGGATCTGAATCTTCTCGATGGCGTGCAGAAGCTCGATCATGCGCGCCCAGTGGTAGGCCATGGTTATGTTGCTGGTCTGGTCGGCGGTGGCCCGGCGGAACTCCTTGCGCTCGGCTTCTGCCAAGGGGGTGTCGATGAAGCTTGCGGTATTGAGGCGAGCAAGAGGGCCCACGCGATACCAGCCCTGCTCGGGACCGAGCGAGCGAATGAAGGGGAATTTCATGTACGACCAATCGCGCACCTCCTCGGCGATGAAGTCGACGTAGCGTTGATAGTCGACCTGGTCGAAGATGTGAGCCCCGTGGGCGTCGATGGCGCGCAGATTGCCGTGATACAAGTCCATGGCGCCGTCGCTCCTCACCAGCGAAAGATGGTTGGACTCGAACGACCCGAACGGCGCCAGCTTGGCCAGATTTTGTACCGTGTAGTCCTTGGCGATGCGCACGGCCGACTTGGCCCAGTCGATCTGCCGGTCGAGCTCGCGCAGAAAGCCGTCCCGTTCCGCGACGGACAAGCTCTTGTTCACCCCACCCGGAATGGCTCCGGTACCGTGGATCTTCTTGCCCGCCGTGGCCTTGATGATCTCTTGGCCATATTTCCGCATGAGGACAGCCTGCACCGCCAGATCGGGATAGCGGCCGGCAATGCCAATCACGTTGCGCACCCCCACATCCGCGTCGAAGCCGAACAACAGATCGGGCGACGCGAGGTGGAAGAAATGCAAGGCGTGCGACTGGAAGATCTGCCCGTAATGCATCAGGCGGCGCACCTTCTCCGCGGTCGGGGTCAGATTTTCGCCGCCCACGATGCGATCCATCGCCTTCGCCGCCGCCAGATGGTGACTCACCGGACAGATGCCGCACAGGCGCTGGACCAGGACGGGGACCTCCCAAAATGGCCGGCCCTGGATGAAGCGCTCGAAGCCGCGGAACTCGACGACGTGCAGGCGTGCCTGGATGACCTTCTGGTTTTCGTCAAGGAGTATGACGACCTTGCCGTGGCCTTCCACGCGGGTCACGGGCTCGATGACGATTCGCTTGGCAACGCTCATCGCTTTCTCCTTCTCAGTCGTACTTGATGAGTTCATAAGGGAGGTGAAGGGGCTTCCCCGTCAAGAGCGCGAGCAAGGCCTGCCACAGGCTGTCCGCCGATGGTGGACACCCGGGCAAGTGATAGTCCATCTTGACGACTTCGTGGCAGGGATAGACCTTGTCGAGCAGGAGAGGAATCTCCGGATCGCTCGGAATGCGACCGCGCGGATTATAGACCGTGGGTCCCTTCAGGAAGGCCTCCTCCAGGCATTCCCTGAGCGGCACCATGTTGCGCAATGCCGGCACCCCGCCCATGGTTGCACAGTCTCCGGTCGAGACCATGACCTCGCAGTGGGCACGGAAGTGCTCGAGCACGTGCACGTTCTCTTCGTTGCAGCAGCCACCCTCGATGATTCCGACGGCGCAGCGCTCCCTGATGGTCTTGATGTCGTTGATCGGACTGCGGTCGAACTCGACCAGCTCCACCAGCTGCAAGATACGGTCATCGATGTCCAATAAGGACATGTGACAGCCGAAGCAACCGGCCAGAGATACCGTCGCCAATTTGGGTTTCTTTGCCATGGTCATGCCTACCGGTTGGCTGCCCTGCCCGACTCGATCGCGCTGCCGATGGGGACGCGGTCGAAGCTACGCTGTCCGATCGGGACCACGAAGCCCACCCGCTTCTTGACAATGCATCCCACCGGACAGACCGCGACGGCCTGATCGGCGGCGCTCAGATCGGTGCCCGCCGCTCCGGTGGCCGAGTCGACGCCGATGCGCTTGTGGGCGCCCCGGCCGATGAACTGGAAGACATGCTTGCCGTCCAGCTCCTGCGAGGCCTGGATGCAGCGAGCGCAGTGGATGCAGCGATTGAACTCCAGCATGACGTCGGGATGGCTGGCGTCCAGCGGGCGAGCGGGGAACAGGTAGGAGTGTCGGGGCGAGAGCATCCCCATGCGATAGCCCATCGCCTGCAACTCGCAATTGCCGCTCTTCTCGCAGAACATGCAAAAGTGGTTGCCCTCCACGAAGAGCATCTCCACCATGCTGGAGCGGAGGTCAGCGAGCTCCGCCGTCTGACTCTCGACCACCATCCCTTCGGCGACCGGCATGGTGCATGCCGCTTGCGGACGACCGTTGGCCATGACCGTGCACACCCGGCAGCTCCCCCAGGGGGATAGTCCCTTCATGGCACAGAGATGGGGGATGTAGATACCGGCTCGGGCGGCCGCTTGCAGGATGGTCTGTCCCGCCTCGGCCTCGACGCCGACGCCGTCGATAGTGAAGGTGACTTTGTCGGCTGGCTTTTCGGCCACTCTTTCGCTCGTTTCGTCCGCCATTTTGTCACTCGCTTGGTGGTGGGGTCGCAAGGACCCGCCACCTTGCGTGGGGGGCCTTGCTCGGGTAGCTCACGGGGGTCTGGCTCGAGGGTTTAGTCATGCTTTGTCGCTCGGGCACGTGCGCCGGCAGCGGCCGCGGCTGTGTCGCTGGGAAAGTGCATCGAGCCGCGGCCGACGATGGCCGCGGCGACAGAGACCGCCGCCGCGGAATCGAAGGAGGGAAGCAAGGAGCCGCCGTCGCCGCGGACGCGACGCTCGTACTCGTGGCGGAAGCTCTGCAGCGTGCCCAGCACGGGATTGGGCGCCGTCTGCCCGAGGCCACAGCGACTGCCGATCCTTACCGCCTTGCCGGTCTTTTCCAGATACTCCATGTCGGCTGAGCCGGCGTTACCGGTGAGGAAGCGGCGCAGCCGCTCGTGCAAGAGACGGGTACCCACCCGGCACGGGGTACAATAGCCGCAGCTCTCCTCAGCGAAGAATTCCATGAACGCGGCGGCGATGGCCAGCACATCCCGACCCGGGCCGAATACCATCACCGAGCCGCCGGTAGCCAGGTCGTCGTAGCACAGCCGACGGCCGAATTCACCGGGTCCGATCATGCGACCGGCGGCGCCTCCGATCTGGACGGCGATGGTGCCCCGCGCTCCCACGCGCTCGAGCAACTCGGCTATGGTGACCCCGAAGGGAAGCTCGTACACTCCGGGCTGCGCGCAATCCCCCGCGACGCTGAGCACCTTGGTGCCCGCGCTGCCCGCGGTGCCCATGGAAGTGAACCATCCCGGTCCGTTCTCCATGATGCGCGCAGCGGCGCAGAAGGTTTCGACGTTGTTGATGACGGTGGGCAGGCCCAGATAGCCCTTCTGGGCCGGGAACGGTGGGCGCGTCTTCGGATCGCCAGCCTTGCCTTCGCACGAGCTGGTGAGCGCGGTCTCCTCGCCACAGACGTAGGCACCGGCACCGAGTTGCAAGCGAATGTCGAACTTGAATCCCGTCTTGCCCAGGATGTCGCGACCGAGCAAGCCGGCCTCGCGGCGCTTGGCCAGGATGTCCTCGAGGAAAGCGCGCAGGTACGCGTATTCGCCGCGCAGGTAGACTATGCCCTCCGCTGCCCCGATGGCGTAGCCGGCGATGGTCATGCCTTCGAAAACCGATCCCGCGGCCTCGGTCAGGATGACGCGGTCCTTAAAGGTCCCGGGCTCGCCCTCGTCGGCATTGCACACCACGAACTTGCGATCCCCCGCGGCCGCGCGGGTGAAATCCCACTTCATTCCGGTGGGGAAACCTGCCCCACCCCGGCCGCGGAGCCGCGAGGCCTTGATGAGCCTGATCAGCTCCACTGGCTGCTCGGACAGAGCCCGCGCGAGCGCGACCCCGGGCGTGGTCGGGGCGAACACCACCGGCCCGCGTTGGCGCAGATTGTTCATCACCATCGCACGCACGAGGGGATGACTGTTGTTCCCGTCGCCGAGCGTGAGCTTGAGCTGGTCGAGGCTGCCCGTGGCGCGCAGAGTCTGTATTATTTCGCGCACGTCGTCGGTCGAGACCCGGGTGACGACCTTATCATTGACCAGCATGGCCGGGGCCTGGTCCGACATGCCGATACAAGAGGTGTACTGGAGAGAGAACATGCCGTCGGCCGTGGTCTGGCCGAAGTCGATGCCCAGCTCGGAGCGCAGGGCTTCGGCGATGCGGTCCAGGCCAGACAGCTGGTCGATGATGTCGTTGCAAACCCGGATGGCGAAACGCCCGCGCGGCTTGGTGGATAGAAAGGTGTAGAAGGTCGCCGCGCTCTCCACCTCGACCCGATGGATGGCAAGGCCCTGGGCGATCTCATCCATCGCCGCTGACGCTATGCACCCTGCCTGCGCCTGTACGCCGAGCAAGACATCCATGAGGCGGCTCCTGTCGTTGCCGAACTTCTCACAGACCTGTCTTGCGACACTGAGGTTGTGTGCCATGGGCCATTCCTCGCTACGTGCAGTGCATGAGAACGCGCGCCGAAGACGCGCCCGGAAACCGGGCTGCCCTTCTCCGTTCGGCGTATTTCTGACGCGCTCTTCTGGAAGCCGACCTATACGGCGCTAAGCCACGACCACCCGACTTACAACTTTAGGCACGAACCGCGGCGCAAGCACTGCGCACGTGAAAAAATTAACGGATATGCACGAGCTTGGCAAGAGGGTATTTGCAACCGGCATGTGAACCGGCATTCGCGACCGGCATTTGCGACTGGCATTTGCGACCGGCATTTGCAACCGGCACTTGCAACCGGCACTTGCGGCCGGCACGCGCAATTGCCCAAATCTCACCTCGCGTGGCAGCCATAACCCGCCCGGTTCGGCTACACTACCAGCGTGCCTGATCCCGACGCATCAGTTGCCGGCGAGCTGCGCGTGTGCGTGGCTATCCGCGGAGCGGTGCAAGGAGTCGGGTTCCGGCCCTTCGTGTACCGTCTGGCGCACGACATGGGTATCCGCGGCTGGGTCAGCAACTCGGCGGCCGGAGTCACCATCGAGGCGGAGAGCGATGAGCCCACCCTGCGCCGCTTTCTTGCCCGCCTCGAGAGCGAAAAGCCGGCCATAGCCATCGTGCAAACCCTGGAGGCGGTCTTCCTCGATCCCGCCGGATTTCACACCTTCGAGATTCGCCCCAGCACGACGGGAACCAATCGCACCCTCGTCATGCCCGATCTTACGACCTGCTCGGATTGCATCGCCGACATTTTCCAGCCGACCAACCGCCGCTTCCGCTATCCGTTCACCAACTGCACGAATTGCGGTCCCCGTTTCAGCATAATCTCCGCCCTACCCTACGACCGCCACGCCACCACCATGGCGCGGTTCACCATGTGCGCCGCGTGCGCGCAAGAATACTCAGACCCTGCCAATCGCAGATTTCACGCCCAGCCCAATGCTTGTCCGGCCTGCGGACCCCGGCTCGCGCTCTGGGATCGCAAGGGCGCCACCCTGGCGCAGGCCGACGCCGCGCTGGTAGCCGCGGCGCAGGCGATCCGCGCAGGGTCAATCGTAGCGGTCAAGGGTCTGGGCGGTTTCCACCTGGTGGTCGATGCCCGGAGCGAGCCAGCGGTCCGGGAGCTGCGCCGCCGCAAGCATCGCGAGGAAAAGCCCTTCGCCGTGCTGGTGCCATCTCTCGCGGATGCCCTCCGCCTTTGCCATGCCTCGGCCGTCGAGCAGCAATTGCTGCGCTCTCCCGCATCGCCCATCGTGCTCTTGCGTCGGCGCAAGGCGGATGAGGTTGCGCTCGCGGTCGCGCCAGGCAATCCCACCCTGGGCGTAATGCTGCCCAGCACCCCCCTCCATCACCTGCTGCTGTCCGAGCTCGGCTTCAGCGTGATCGCGACCAGCGGCAACCTATCGGATGAGCCGATATGCACCGATGAACGGGAAGCCCTTGCGCGTCTGGGCGACATCGCCGATCTGTTCCTGGTTCACGACCGCCCGATCCTGCACCATGTCGACGACTCCATCGTGCGCGAGCTCGCTGGCCGCGAGCTGGTCCTGCGCCGGGCGCGCGGCTTGGCTCCTCTTCCCATCGCCATCAAAGACGAAGTGCCGACCACCCTCGCCCTGGGGGCACAGCAAAAGAGCGCGATTGGCGCCGCCATAGGCTCCGATGTCTTCATCAGCCAGCACATTGGTGACCTGGAGAATCAGGCCTCGCTCCAGGCCTTCACTGCCGTCATAGCTGCCTTCTCCGAGCTCTACCAGCTCCGCCCCCAGACGGTGGCATGCGATCTCCACCCCGACTATCTGTCGACGCAGTACGCGGAGCAGATGGGCATTCCGGTGGTCCGGGTCCAGCACCATCTCGCGCATGCCTTCGCCTGCATGGCTGACAATCAACTCGAACCGCCCGTGCTGGCCGTGACCTGGGACGGCAGTGGCTTCGCTGGTGACGGGACGGTGTGGGGAGGCGATATGTTGCACATCACCCCTCGCGGCTACCGTCGGGTGGCCTGCCTGCGGCCTTTCCCGCTCCTCGGCAATGCCAAGGCCGTGCGCGAACCGCGCCGTGCTGCTCTGGCGCTCCTCTTCGAGATCTTCGCCGATGCCGCGTTCACCCTCGACCAACCAGCGGTCCGCGCCTTTTCTGCTCCCGAGCTGGCGGTCCTCGCCCAAGTTTTGCGTCGGCGCACGAACTCACCTTTGACCACCAGCGCCGGGCGCCTCTTCGACGCGGTCGCCTCGCTGCTCGACCTGCGCCATCTCGCCACCTTCGAGGGGCAAGCCGCGATGGAGCTGGAGTTTGCGCTACCCGCCCACCCAGAGGACAATTCATATCCCTATGCCATCAGCACCGATGATGACCACCTCGTTCTCGATTGGGAGCCGATGGTCAGGGCGCTCATCGCCGAAGCCCCCGACAACCTGGCCCACGCGGCAGCGCGCTTCCACAACACCTTGGTGGAGATGGCGACCGAGGTGGCCGGGCGCGTGCAAGAGCGCAACGTCGTGCTCAGCGGGGGCTGCTTGCAAAATCGCTATCTTTGCGAGCGCCTGGTGTCACGCCTGCGGGCAGCCGGTTTCTCCCCCTATTGGCACCAGCGGGTGCCGCCCAACGACGGGGGTATTGCGCTCGGGCAGGTGCTGGCAGTGAGGTATCTGTCGAGCTTGCGGAAGGAATGAGCCATGTGTCTTGCGGTTCCGGGGAAGATACTCAGCATCAGCGGGAGCGAGAGCACCCGCATGGGTCAGATAAGCTTTGGCGGCGCGGGCAAGGAAGCCTGTCTGGCCTTCGTGCCCGAGGCCCAGGTGGGCGACTACGTCCTCGTACACGCCGGTTTCGCCATCAGCCTCCTCGACGAGGCCGAAGCCGCACAAACCCTGGCAGATCTGCGCAAAATGGGTGAGCTCGACGAAGATCCGCGCGGGGAGGAAGCCCGGTCGGGGCTCGCCTTGCCCGATCCGCATGGCGGGCCGGCCGACGGTATACACCAAGGTGAAGGCGGCGCCCACCGAGGTGGAGGCGGCACCCACCAAGGCAAAGGCGGCGGAGACAATTCATGAAGTTCGTTGACGAGTACCGCGACCAGGCCCAAGCCGAGCAGCTGGCCCAGGCCATCTTGCGGGCTACCACACGACCGTGGTCGATCATGGAGGTCTGCGGCGGGCAAACCCACAGCATCGTCAAGTACGGCATCGACGAGCTGCTACCACCACAGATTACCCTGCTGCACGGTCCTGGCTGTCCGGTCTGCGTAACCCCCCTCGAGATGGTGGACAAGGCGTTGCAGATCGCGCTGGCGCCCCAGGTTATCTTCTGCTCGTTTGGTGACATGCTGCGCGTGCCCGGCAGCCACGGCGATCTCTTCTCCGTCAAAGCCAAGGGAGCGGACGTGCGCATCGTTTATTCCCCGCTGGACGCGCTCAGGCTGGCGCGCGACAACCCGCAGCGCGAGGTGGTCTTTTTCGCGGTCGGCTTCGAGACCACCGCGCCCGCCAACGCCATGGCGGTTTTCCAGGCCCACGCGCAAGGGATTGGCAATTTCTCCGTCCTGGTCTCGCACGTGCTGGTGCCGCCCGCCATGGCCGCCCTGCTCAGCGCCCCCGACAACCGCACGCAAGCCTTCCTGGCCGCCGGGCACGTGTGCACGGTGATGGGCTTCCATCAGTACTTCGCCCTGGCGGAGAAGTTTCGGGTACCCATTGTGGTCACCGGCTTCGAGCCTCTCGACATCCTGCAGGGCATCCTCATGTGCGTCACCCAGCTCGAGAGCGGCCGCGCCGAAGTGGCCAACCAATACGTTCGCTCGGTCAAACCTCAGGGCAATCGCGCCGCGCAAGACCTGATGGCCCAGGTCTTCCGCGTCGTCAACCGCAAGTGGCGCGGAATCGGTGAGATCGCTTTGAGCGGCTACGGGCTGGCGGCTGAGTTCTCCGGTTACGACGCCGAGCTGCGCTTCGGCGTGGCTGGCTACCAGAGGGAAGAGGACGCGGAGTGCATCAGCGGGCAGATCCTGCGCGGGGTGAAGAAGCCCCAAGAATGCCCGGCCTTCGCCCGGCGCTGCACCCCCGAGCACCCTCTCGGCGCCACCATGGTCTCGGACGAGGGCGCTTGCGCCGCCTACTATCGCTACCGAAGACGCGGGCCGGTGCGTGCTCCCCAGAGCGAGCGAGGGGCGTAGCCATGGTCGACTCC
>Ga0187889_10001145_pt1 | contig 29259 bp, 28 predicted proteins | sample June2016WEW_7_10_2_FD_132992 | JGI IMG/M metagenome (GOLD analysis project Ga0187889, IMG submission 132992) | Peatland microbial communities from SPRUCE experiment site at the Marcell Experimental Forest, Minnesota, USA - June2016WEW_7_100 | ecosystem: Environmental > Terrestrial > Soil >... | reverse complement strand
CTTCTGTTGGACCCGCTTGACGTCATCGGTCCTCGCCATCCTCGATCACAGAACATGATCGCCTCCGAAAGGCAAAAAACTTGAACGTCATCCACAAAAGGTTATCTTCGAGCGGCTCCTTAGGGCCGCAAGCTGGTGCGGTGGGGCAGGGGGCGCGGCACTGCCGAGTGTTGTCGGATTCATGGACTCGAGCTCCACGGTGTGCACGCCGTGTGCCGGCGAGTCCACGTTGACGTGCCTGGTAGTATTCGCCCGTCACCAGGGCTGCCCGCCGTGCGCATGAGAAAGGCCCTGGGACTCCGGCATTCGCTTCCGCCCGCCTCCCGATAGGTTGACGTCTTCCCATTCTTACCCACGAAGCGACGTCCCACAACCATCGGCAACTCGAATGCCAGAATCACACGGCCGTCCTCGCTTACGCCATGCCGTGAAGCAAATCCTGTGCCGTCTCGGTCTTCACCGCGAACCTCCTTGTTCCGTCTGCCCCCAAGATCAGCCGGCCGCTGCAGTTGCCCAGATCTTTGCCGTTGCCTTCGCTTTCCTGTTGGATCTGATCAAGGTTCCCCCGTTTTGCCGCATTAAGCTCTCCTAGCGTAGCTTCGGTGGCTGGGTGGCCTTGCGGCTTTGGGAGCGGTCGGCGACGCCCGCCGACTCCGCCGCTCCGGGAGGCATGGCGCTCAGACGCTCGTCCGGTGGCGGCGGCGCTTGATTAGGAACCCGCGCGCCGCTCTCCTTCCCGTCAGGCGAAGCGTCCTCGAGGATGGCGTTCATCTCCCCGCCCATGAGCAGGATGAACCCGCTGATATAGAACCACGTCAAGAGCACGATGACGCCCCCGATCGAACCGTAGGTGATGTCGTAGCTGCCGAAGTGGGACACATAGACCCCAAAACTCCAGTTCGCCAGGAACCAAACCAATGTCCCGATGACGGAGCCCGGAGTGACAAATTTGAACTTCTGCTTGACGTCGGGCAGTAGGTAGTAGGTGAGCGCGGCGGCGAGCGTGGTCGCGACTGTGGTGATCGGCCAGCGGATCCACCGGAGAACGGTCACATACTCATCGGCGATGGAAAGACGACGGGCTACCCACCGACCGGCGCCGCCGCCCGCCACCAAGACGGCGATCCCGAACAGCAGGATCAGTCCTGCCCCGACCGTTACGCTGAATGCGATCAGCTCGGTCTTCCACAGCGGGCGGGACTCCTTGACGTCGTAGGCTCGGTTCAACGCGGCGCGGACGCTATTCACCCCGCGCGAGGCGGAGTAGAGCGCGGCTGCTAGTCCCAGGGTCAGCAGGTGCGGCCTGGAGCTACCCGCAAGCCGACGCAGGTGCACGTCGATGATGTCCATCGCCGCGGACGGTAACAAGTCGCGGAGACTCTCTAGCAGGGTGGCAACCGATGCTCTCGCATGAGGAACGAGGGCGGTCAACATCACCAGAAAGAACAGAAATGGGAACAGCGAGAAGACGAAATAGTAGCCAAGGGTGGCCGCGCTATCAGCCACCGCATGGTCTTGGTACTTGTGGTAGAGGCGAGCGAAAAAGTCTCGCCAGCTCAGCCGCACGCCCCAGCGCAAATGTGCACTTCCTGGTGGGATTCGTCTAGTATCGTGCAAGCAGCGCGCCCTCCGTGCGCTCGGCTCGGCTCGACCGCCGTCATTCTGCTGATGATACTCGGGGTTAATGGTTGGTGGGCAGTCAAGCACCCCTCGCGCGCTGCGAGTCGCGCGCCGCAGCGGCCCTGCCCCGCGGGAGGGATCAGTATGACTGGCAAGCTACCTCATATTGATGGAAGAAGCCCCGTCCCGCAAAGCTCTCCGCGATCCAAGAGCCCGAAGCAATAGGGCCTCATGCCTGGCCCGATTGTTGCTGTAGGCCTGGTCCGCGGTGCAGGTCAGGCCCCCCGCCCCGGAGGGTGGCCAGACCACCGCTCAGAGACTCCCTCTTTCCCAATAGACCCGACGGAGGCAAGCATGGACCCACGACTTCCTGCCGAAGCACTCAAAGCGCGGGAGGCCGACAAGCGGATGGTCGTCGAGGGCCACACCTGCAGCCGAGGTTCGGACCGCCGAGCGATTAGCCTTGCCTCGCCTAGCTAGCCTAAAGGGTACGGAGGTCAGGGGTGCCTCCCAGGCTCCTGGCCTCCGGAATCCATGTAAAGGGCTTGCACGATTGGTGTCGGGAGACAGAGAGGGGAGCGCTCGTGCGGGGTGAACGGAGCGATGCGGGGGAGGAGCTTGTTCCCCCACCAGCTCACAACCGGCTAGACATTCATATCCCGATGACCACGATCCTCAAGGTGGTCGGCAGCGGCCTTGGTCTTTGGGGCATGTTCGTCTTGTGGCCCGAGTTCCTGCTGTTCCTCATCTCGGTACTCTTGGCGGTTACGCTGAACCCGGCGGTACGCTGGATGGAGACCAAGCGCATTGGACGTTTGTGGGGCGTCGTGATCCTTGCGACCTTGGCCGTTGGGCTCGTGACGGTGTTCGCCCTCTTTGTCATGCCACCCCTGGTCGGCCAGACCACACATTTGCTGCAGAGCCTTCCCGAATTCCGTGCCCGGATTTTGAGCCGGATTCCCGGGCGCTATTCGTCTGTCCAGAAGATCATTCACGAGATCTTCGAGTCGCCGTTCTCGCCGAAGGTGATCACGACGTTTGACCGGTGGTTCGGCTGGGGGCGCAGCGCCGTTACGGGACTCGTGGTGGCGGGCATCGTCCTCGTCCTTACGTTCTATCTTCTCCTCCACGGCAGGAGCCTTTACGCCTGGGTCCTTGCCTTCATCCCGCGAACCCATCGCGAGAAGCTGGCCACCACCATGCACGAGGTTTCCGGCGTGGTGCACGCCTACGTGAGCGGGCAAATCCTGGTGGCGGGATTCTTCGCGGTCTTCACCGCCATACTCTTGACCATTCTTGGGGTGCCGGCCGTGGCGCCTCTGGCTATCATCGCGGGGCTATGCGACGTCGTGCCGGTGCTCGGTATCGTGCTAGCGACCGTCCCTGCCGTCCTGCTGGCGGGCGTGGTCTCGCCCGGCGCCGCGGTGGTGGTCTTGGTAGCCTATCTGGCCTATCACGTATTCGAGACCTACTTTCTCTTGCCGCGCATCTACGGCAACAAGCTCAAGATCTCATCCTTGGCAGTGCTCCTGGCGCTCATCATCGGGGGCAGCCTGCAGGGAATCATAGGCGCCGTGTTGGTGCTGCCCCTCGTGGCAGCCTACCCCATCGTCGAGCGTCACTGGCTGCGGGGGATTCTCGCGGTTCGCGTCCTCACCGACCACCAGGCCCTCGCCCAAGCGGCCGAGACCGGCAGTGATACCGCCATCGACACCGTGCTCCACGGCGAGAAGCACGCGTCCGAAGGCATGGCGCCGGGGTGCAGCAAATACAAGTAAATGGATCGTTCACCCAACCCCGGGATCGAGGGCCTCGCTCACGAGGCTGGTCGGCATGTTCCACAACATGCGCGAGATGGTATGGGTGGCCAGGCGCGACACCTCTTGTGGATCGGCGCTGTACTGCGCGGCCTTGTCGAAGACGGTCAGGACCAGGTCACCTAGAGGAACGGTCTTGGTAGTTTGGGTTCTCATTTTTGGCCTTTCTTAGGGTGCGCAGACCGCCTACAGCAGGTTTCGGGCCAGGCACTTGGCGGCAATGAATACGGTAGCTTGCAGGACGGTGGCATCGTCCCGCCGGCCGGTTAAATCAAATTGATGCACCTTCGCCATCAACCCGAAACGAGAGGGTTGGTCGATGGTAGTAGGCGCCTTGGCATCCGACGCAACTGCCGTTACCATGACGCGTGAGCCGGGCGGCGGGGGAGAATCCACCGCCGAGCAAATGGTGACCGAGCTGCGGCGTCACCAGCACGTCTGGGAGCAAGGAGGAGTAGCGCGATGAACTGGCTCGGCAAGATCTCCGAGTTTTGGCCACACCTGGCGGTGGCCTTCCATGTGTTGGCCTCGCTGCCGGCGTCGGCGCACGCTCTCTTGCACAAGCGCGATACTCGCGCCGCAACGCTCTGGATCGCCCTCATTTGGTTGATGCCGGCCGTCGGTTCGCTGCTCTACCTCGCGTTGGGCATCAACCGCATCCGGCGCCGGGCGCTGATGCTCGGTGTGCATCGAGGCATCGGTCGACCGATTCCGCAAGACCTCGACGAACGCGATTACGCGGGCACGGAACACCTGAAACTGATTGCGCGCGTCGTCAGCCGGGTCGTCGCCGAACCGCTGACGGCTGGGAATCGGGTGCAGCCGCTGGTCAACGGCGACGAAGCCTTTCCCGCCATGCTGGCGGCGATTGAATCTGCGCGGCGATCCATCTCGTTGGTCAGTTACATCTTTGATAACGACGCCAGCGGAAGGGCATTTGCCGATGCGCTTGGTCGGGCTGCGAAGCGGGGGGTGACGGTGCGGGTTCTGATAGATGGCGCGGGAATGCGGTACTCATGGCCACCCATTACCCGTCGCCTGAACAGGGTCGGCGTCCGGTGTGCAAAGTTTCTGCCTGCGTCTCTCCTTACGCCGTGGCGCGTGGCAACGGTCAATCTGCGCAATCACCGCAAGATACTTGTCGTGGACGGTCATACGGCCTTTACCGGCGGGATGAACATCCGGCATGGCAACGTCCTGTCTGCCCGCCCCCCAAGTCCCGTCCAAGATCTCCACTTTCGTATCGAGGGTCCCGTGGTTTCCCAACTGCAGGATGCATTTGCCAACGATTGGGCGTTTACCACGGGCGAAATCCTCGACGGTCAGACTTGGTTTCCCCAATTGCGCGGAGACGGCACGATCATCGCGCGCGTCATTGTCGACGGTCCCGACGCCGATTTCGAGAAGGCGCGCTGGACCTTGCTGGCGGCGTTGGCGGAGGCGCAGACGTCGGTTCAGATTGTCACACCATACTTCCTGCCGGACTCAGCGCTCGTCACCGGGCTGAACCTGGCGGCGCTACGTGGGGTGCGGGTGGACGTCGTATTGCCCCGCAAGAACAATCTGCCTTTCATCCACTGGGCCTCGCGATCGATGTGGTGGCAGTTGATCGAGCGTGGCTGTCACATATGGCTCACGCCGCCGCCATTCGACCACTCGAAACTCATGGTGGTGGATGGTCACTGGGTGCTGCTCGGCTCGGCGAACTGGGACGCCCGCAGTCTGCGCTTGAACTTTGAGCTGAATGTCGAGTGTTACGGCCGGGAGCTGGCGCGCGACTTGGTAACTGTCATAGAAAAGAAACGGGTCGAGGCGCGCGAGGTCACGCTTGCCGACGTGGACGCCCGCACGATCACGGGAAAGGCACGTGATGCGGCCGCGCGGCTATTCTCGCCGTTCATGTAACGGTTTAACTCAGGCTTGCGCCAAAGTGCCCTCAGAGGGTGTGCGTCGAGCGATAGCGGGTATCCGCATAGGTGCAGCCATGCGTACAGGAACATGCTCCCGTGTCCAGCGGAGAGCACGAAGCGGTCGCGGTTGATCCACGCTGGATCAGCGGGATCATGTCGAAGCAGCTCACCGTAGAGCACGGCGCCGACCTCGGCCGCTCCAAGAGGTAGGCCAAGGTGACCAGATGCGCAGGCCGCGACGGCATCCATGGCAAGCCCCCGCGCGGTGTTCGCCGCGGCTTCTAGCTCCTCGAAGTTGGGCATGGCCGAAACCTAACGCCGCCTACGTCTTCAACGCCTCTGAACCCGGAGATTCGATCTTGATGTCGGGCTCCATGATCGATCCTGTCTCCGAAGCCAAACTCGCCGCCCGCACTTCCGAGGCAGCCAATGGCACGCCGATTCGGTCCGCTGCCGACTCTCCATCGTCGACGTCCTCGTCAGGACCAGCAACGGCCAAAGGTCCCACCGCCTGCGGCAAGGGCACACGCAGGGGATGCCTGGTCGGTGGTCGCGTTCCCTTGCTGCGGGCGCTCGTACCTTCAGCTTCCCGAGTGGATCCGAACTCCTGTTCTGGACGACTTTCGACAAAGGGCCCGCCAAGTTCTTCGGACACTTCTTCATCACGGGTAGCGTCTTCGCATTCGTCGCCGCTTGCTCCCCGGAGGTACTGCTCGGCCATGAGCTCGGCCACGCCATCCGGCGTACCGGAAATCTGTGCCGACTCCGGAATGAATGCGTCGCCTCCATCTGGACGTTCTCGTTTTGATCTACCCATATGCGCCATGCTCCCTTCAACCTTCCTGACTGACACCCACACAATACAAGCAGATTCTAGGCCAACCACCAGGCTGGTGTCGACCATACCGATTTCGCTCGAGAGATCGGTCGTGGGCCATGATAAGATGATTTGCTATGCGGGCGGCAGCGAGCGGAATTGTGCTCGTGCCGCGGCCTCGTCGGTCCAGTAGCCAGTACGATTATAGTGCCGATGCAGGGCTTCCTCGTCATCCCGAGTGAGTGCAAGGTCGCCCGTGAATTCGGCCGACTGCCTGATAGCCTCGCGGGAAAGATGGAGGAAGACCTTCGACTCCCTCCAACTGACGCGCTCGATCCATTGCGGTGCGATAAGCACGCGCTTTCCCGGCCACCAATTTCGCGTATCGACGATGAGATAGCGAATTGCCCAAGTCTCGTCATCAATGACGAAATCCTCGACGTGGCCAATAGCGCCATCCTCGGCTTCTATGTGATAGCCAATGACTTCAGAGGTGCTGCGCAGGTGAGTATCCCAGTTCCTCTCGGCTAGCTCCCGCTTTCTCCACTCACGACGATCACGCTCAATGTAGGGATAGGAACCCCACATGTACGGTCCATTCCAATACATCGGCCAGCCATAATATCCATAATACGATTCCTCGTATTGTCGGGAAATAGGTACGTGACAATACAAAGGAGGACTGCCTTCAATCTGTGTCTTGGTCAAATCAACCGTGACACAATGCCTTTCGGCACTCACGGCCTCCAGGGCGTAAGGCGATAGCAACACACCTTGTCCCGTCAGCCAGCTTCCTGTATCAGCCACCAAATAGCGGACAACCCAGTGCTTGTCGTCGAAGTAGAACTCTGCTACCTCGCCAATCGCGCCGTCGCGGCTGTCCAATTTGTACCCGGCTAGTCTCTTCGCGCTGTGCAGCATGACAGTATCCGTTTCCCTTCTGGTGTGGCGACTTGCGCCGCCGTTACCTGTTCCCTGAGGAGGCGCCGTTGAACGCCAGAATCCGTCCACTAGCTGGCATCATGGACGAGTTGCTGGCCGCTCGCTTCGCTAACCCGGTGGATGTCGAGCAGGGCGGTGCGAAAGACGCTCTCGTTGTGCCAATTCACGTTGGCGTTTGAGACGACGCAGGTTGGACGACCAGCCATGTCTACGATTCCACGCAGCGAGTCGCTTGATTCCTAGCTCCCACGGTTCACAACCACATTCAACCGATGCGCTGTAGACACTCATTTCTAATCTCCCGGCGTCTAGGGCTGACGCTTTGGTAACTCATGATTCCCTTACTCCGTCGTCGCGACTAGGCTACAACCAGTACCCGGAGATCCACGACCATCCCCACCAACGCTGGACCCAGTGGCCAGGAATCCACATGGCGTCTGACCACGGCCGATCGAGCCAAAAGCCATCGTCCCACAGCCAGTCATTACCGGCCCAGAAATAATCGCCGGGCACCCAGGCGACATCCACGCGCGGAGCCTTGTGAGCCTTCTCCGCCTTAGGCGCAGGCATCTGTTTGGTGACCTGGGGCACCGCCACCGGAGCGTGTTCCTTCTGGGGATGGCCCTTCATCACTACCTTGGACTTCCCGGAGCTCTCGGCATCCCCCATGGCGTTGGGTGCCACCCAGGCCAGCAGCACAGCGACAGCGACGAGAGCGGTTCCAAACGATCCTGTACGTTTCACGAGTCTTGACATCATGCGTTTTCCCTTCCGTGTTGTTTTCTTTGTTCTGCGTGTTGCTCGCGCGAAGCTGTTGGGGTCCGTCGTATCGCGCTAGGCGGTTAGCGATGCGAGCTCCGGGCGAAACTGATATGGTGATCGCCGAATCCCGCCGACCACGCTCGCAAGTTCCGGGCCATCATTTGCATCGCAATGAATTCGGCGGGTTGCACCGTAGGTGCAAGGGTGTTTCAACACATCCGGAAGGCTCTCAGAACCGGTCACGCTCCTTCAGAGTGAACACTTCCTCGTACCATTTCGATTGACCATAGCGCGCGCCGGGCCAAGCAAGGGATGTAAGCACGCGAAACCTCGCCGCCTCGCGCGCGGTCCAGGATCTGCATAGGCCGAGCTGATCACTCCTCGCACGTCGCTCGCATGTGGCCGCGCCACAAGGACACAGGAAGCTTACAGAGGATCCTCATGACGCACAAGATTCTCCGGGAAGGGGGTAAACCGTGAGCAAAGAGACTCGTGTGGGACACCTGAAAGAGACCCTGCCGTCGACGGGAGTCGACTGCGTCGACTCACTAGCCGAGCTGGCCTTGAACATGCGCTCATCTTGGAATCATGCCACCGATGAAGTGTGGCGGAATCTCGACCCCGAGCTCTGGGAGATCACGCACAATCCCTGGGCGGTCCTGCAGACGGTATCACGAGACAAGATTCACCAAGTTCTGGCCGATCCAGCATTCCGCAACAAGGTTGACAGTCTGGTCCAGACCCGCCGGCGTGCGGCGGAAGCGCCGGCTTGGTTCCAGCAACATCATTCGGGGGCCGCCCTGACATCCGTAGCCTACTTCTGCATGGAATTCATGTTGAGCGAAGCATTGCCCATCTACTCGGGCGGCTTGGGCAATGTGGCCGGCGACCAGCTCAAAGCGGCGAGCGATCTGGGGGTGCCGGTCATCGGCGTGGGCCTCTTGTACCAACAAGGCTACTTCCGCCAGGTGATCGACAAAAACGGAGAGCAAGAGGCGCTCTATCCTTACAACGACCCTGGGCAGTTGCCCATCACGCCACTGAGGGAAGCGAATGGCCAGTGGTTGAGACTGGAAATCACCTTGCCGGGCTACTCGGTATGGCTACGCGCATGGGAAGTCCAGGTCGGCCGGGTCAAGCTCTATCTCCTCGACAGCAACGACCCGGCGAATATCCCAGCGCACCGAGGCATCACGAGCCAGCTCTACGGTGGTGGACCAGAGCTTCGTCTCAAGCAAGAGATGCTGCTCGGCATAGGCGGATGGCGCCTACTCGAGGCGCTCGGGATCCGACCGGACGTCTGTCATCTGAATGAAGGGCACGCGGCTTTCGCGGTGCTGGAGCGGGCTCGCGCCTTCATGAAGGAGGCCGGGCAACCCTTTGATGTGGCATTGGCGGTCACGAGAGCCGGAAACCTCTTCACGACTCACACCGCTGTGGCTGCGGGCTTTGACAGGTTTTCTCCGGCACTCATCGAGCAATACCTCGGGCGCTATGCCGAGCAGAAGCTAGGGATTGCCACCCAGGAGCTGCTGGCCCTGGGTCGCAGAAACCCCAACGATCCTTCAGAAAGCTTCAATATGGCCTATCTGGCAATCCGCGGCAGCGGCGCGGTCAACGGTGTGAGTCACTTGCACGGCAAAGTCAGCCGACGCCTCTTTCAGCCACTCTTCCTCCGCTGGCCAGCGGAGGAAGTACCCGTCGGCCATGTGACCAATGGCGTCCATATGCCCAGTTGGGACTCCGCGGCGGCGGACGAGCTTTGGACGAAAGCCTGTGGAAAGGGCCGCTGGCTCGGGACAACCGAGACGCTGGAGCGTGACATTCAAGGGCTCTCCGACGCAGAGATCTGGCAATTCCGCTCGGCCGGTAACAGGTCTCTAGTTGAGTACACCCGCAAGCGCCTGGCAAGGCAACTCGCTGCCTCCGGCGCCACGCAAGAGGCGATTGACGCCGCGAACCATCTATTCGACCCCACAGCGCTCACCCTGGGCTTTGCTCGGCGTTTTGCGACTTACAAGAGGCCGAACCTGCTGCTGCGAGATCCGTCGCGCCTGGTTCGGCTGCTGACCAATCCGAAGCGTCCGGTGCGACTCATTATCGCAGGCAAGGCGCATCCGGAAGACCGGGCTGGCCAGGACCTGATTCATGAATGGATAGCCTTCATCCGCCAGCGTGAAGTTCGTCCCCATGCCGTCTTCTTGAGCGACTACGACATGCTCCTGACGGAACACATGGTGCAAGGTGTGGACGTCTGGATCAATACGCCACGACGCCCCTGGGAGGCGAGCGGAACAAGCGGGATGAAGGTGCTGGTAAATGGCGGCATCAACCTCTCGGAGCTCGACGGCTGGTGGGCGGAAGCCTATACACCCGAGGTTGGTTGGGCATTGGGCGACGGCAACGAGCATGGCAACGATCCCGCTTGGGATGCCAGCGAAGCCGACGCGCTTTATGAGCTGCTGGAAAACGAGGTAATTCCGGAGTTCTATGCCAGAGACGCAAATGGCATCTCCGCCGCGTGGGTCAAGCGGATGAGGGCGAGCATGGCGCAGCTGACCCCTCGCTTCTCGGCCGACCGCTCCGTGCGCGAATACACGGAACAACAGTACCTTCCGGCCGCCGCCGCCTACCGAGCCCGCTCCGCCAACTCGGGAGCCGTCGGCAGGCACATGGTAGATTGCCGAACCCACCTGGACACAAATTGGGATTCTCTGAGCTTCGGGGAAATGAAGGTAACGACGGCTGGCAACCAACACGTCTTTGAAGTCCAGGTCCATCTCAGCGCAATCGATCCAAAGGCCGTGCAGGTCGAACTGTATGCCGAGCCGACCAGCGACGGCGAGCCGGCGCGGGAGGTGATGAAACGCGACGTTCAGAGCTCCGCGGCCTCGAGCAGCTACGTGTACCGTGCGGCGGTATCAGCATCCCGCCCCGCCGCGGACTACACCGCGCGAGTGATAGCTCACTGTAGCGGGGTGGCGATTCCGCTCGAGGATTCCCGCATCCGGTGGCAGCGATAACGCCTGAGCGGCCGCTCCGTGCGATAGACGCCTGCTGGCGCGCCGCGAACTACCGGCCGGTGGGCATCGCTCGCTGATTTCAGGCGACGTATTCGGCGTCGACGACGTCATCCGTCTTGCCGGGCGCATCGCTCGCGGGATATCCTCCAGCGGCATTTGCCTGCGCCCCGCTCGTGCCGCCAGCCGCCTGGTAGAGCGCCTCGGCCATCTTGTGCGATGCCTTTTCCAGACGCTCGAACATGCCCTTGAATATCGCGGCGTCCGTGGCCTCCTTGTTCGTATCCAACGTCGTGCGAGCCTCCTTGAGCGCGTCTTCAAGCGTGTCGCGTTCGCTAGCCGAGATCTTCTCCTTGTTCTCGTCGAAATGCTTCTGCACGCTGAATTGCAGGCTCTCCAGGCGATTGCGCGCCTCGATGGCCTCACGCCGCTGCTTGTCCTCGACCTCGTGCTCCTGCGCTTCCTTGGTCATGCGCTGGACCTCCGATTCCGACAGACCCGACGACGCTGTGATGGTGATCTGCTGGGCCTTCGCCGTCGCCTTGTCCTTGGCCGACGCGTTGACGATGCCGTTGGCGTCGATGTCAAAGGTGACCTCGATCTGTGGTACGCCGCGCGATGCGGGTAGGATACCCTCGAGGCCGAACTTCCCGAGCAGACGGTTGTCGTTCGCCATGGGCCGTTCGCCCTGGAAGACCTTGATTTCCACGGAGGTCTGGTTGTCGACGGCGGTCGAGAACACTTCGGACTTCTTGGTCGGGATAGTGGTGTTGCGCGGGATGAGCGTGGTCATCACGCCACCCAGGGTCTCGATGCCCAGTGACAGGGGGGCCACGTCGAGAAGGAGCATGTCCTTGACCTCGCCGGAGATGACGCCGGCCTGGATCGCTGCGCCGAGCGCCACGACTTCGTCCGGGTTCACGCCCTTGTGGGGTTCCTTGCCGAAGAAATCCTTCACCGCCTGCTGGACTTTCGGGATGCGCGTAGACCCTCCGACCAGAACCACCTCGGCGATCTCCGACGGCTTCTTGTTGGCGTCGGCGAGCGCCTTCTTGGTTGGCTCGACAGTACGCTGAATGAGGTCGTCGAGCATCTGTTCGAGCCTGCTGCGTGAGAGCCTGATTTGCAGGTGCTTGGGGCCCGAGGCATCCGCGGTGAGGAAGGGCAGATTGATCTCGGTTTCGAGGACCTGCGATAGCTCGATCTTGGCCTTTTCGCCCGCCTCGCGCAGGCGCTGCAGAACCATCTTGTCCTTGGACACATCGATGCCCTGGTCCTTGCGAAACTCTGCGATGAGCCAGTCCATAATGCGCTGATCAATGTCGTCGCCGCCCAGGTGGGTGTCGCCGTTGGTGGACACGACCTCGACGACGTTCTCGCCCACTTCGAGGATCGAGATATCGAACGTCCCACCCCCGAAATCGTACACCGCTATGATCTCGTCCTTCTTCTTATCGAGACCGTAGGCCAGTGCGGCCGCGGTCGGCTCATTAACGATGCGCTTGACGTCGAGGCCGGCGATGCGGCCGGCATCCTTGGTGGCCTGGCGCTGCGAGTCGTTGAAGTAGGCCGGTACCGTGATGACTGCCTCGGTGACCTTTTCGCCCAGGTGATCCTCGGCCGCCTTCTTCAGCTTGCCGAGTACCTTGGCCGAAACCTCGGGAGGCGTGACCTTTTTGCCGCGGATTTCAAAGTCGACCTCGCCATGAGCGCCGCGCACGCTCTTGAATGGCATGCGCTTGATGTCCTCGGCGGCCTCTTCGAAGCGTCGCCCGATGAACCGCTTGGCCGAAAAGATGGTATTCTCGGGATTGGTGACGGCCTGCCGGCGCGCGATCTGGCCGACCAGGACATCGCCGTTGGCGTCCCAGGCCACAACCGATGGGGTCAAGCGCCCGCCCTCTTCATTTGCGATGACCTTGGGCTCCTTGCCCTCCATGATGGCCACGACAGAGTTGGTGGTCCCGAGGTCTATTCCAATGATTCTTCCCATGGTGCAGGTCCTTTTTGTGCGTGTGTCAGAAGTCGGTGACTCAAATGCGGCCGCGACGAGATTCGCGCACACGCAGGTACAGCATCATTCGAGCCACCGACTAAATTCGAGCAGGCCCGGCGGATTTAGGTCCTCGAATCGCTTGCGGGCGCAAAACTTAGACCAATATGATGACGCTACGCTGTCAAAATGAAGGCGGAAATCCTCGTCTGGGCACGAGCTTTCATGGAGATCCCGGTCCGCGCAAGATCCGGGTCCGCGCAAGATCCGGGTCCGCGCAAGATCCGGGTCCGCGCAAGACGGGCCGTGAGCTAAAATAACCCTACAGGCGCACGTGCCGAGCCGTGTGGTACCGGCAGTCATAACAGGGCACCAAGTCAATCAATTTGAATGCCATTCCATCGACCTCGCGAGCTGTCGTTCCTCTGGTGGTCTGGAAATGTCGCATGCGGCACAAGTCTTGCTGGACGCCGGCGGCAAGGACAAGCTCCGCAGAATGCCGAACAAACCGCGCCATTTGACTCGACCGCAATTGGCAAACGCAACCTTCCGGTGACACTGACAACGACTCGAGATTGTGCTGCAACCTAACTTAGCCGACCTACCATCGCTCGACGAGGTAAAGACGACTCGATGAGGGATCCTCAATGAATGCAGGAAGACTATTTCAGCCATTTCAGTTGAGGTCATTGAAGCTCAGAAACCGGATCGTCATGGCGCCGATGACTCGCTCATTTTCCCCCGGGGGCGTTCCGGCTGCGAACGTGGCTGACTATTATGCGCGGCGTGCGAAGCACGAGGTTGGGCTGATCGTGTCGGAGGGCACCGTAGTCAATCGTCTCGCGTCTTCCAATGATCCCAACGTGCCGCGCTTTTGGGGCGAAGAGCCGCTCGTAGGATGGAAGACGGTGATTGACAGGGTGCATGCCGCGGGTGGTCTCATGGCGCCGCAGCTCTGGCATATGGGCGTGGTCGCACCCAAGGCCGGCTGGCTACCACCCGCTCCATTCGAAGGGCCCTCCGGTTACGTGGCCCAAGGGAAGATCGGCGGCGTCGCGATGACCGAAGCTGATATCGCGGAAACTGTTGCGGAATTTGCGCGGTCGGCGGCTGTGGCCAAGGCATTGGGATTCGATGCGGTCGAGATTCACGGCGCACATGGCTATCTGATCGACCAGTTCTTTTGGCAGCCCACCAATCAACGCAGTGACCGCTACGGTGGGAGGACCCTGGCCGAGCGGGCTCTCTTTGCTGTGGAGCTCGTCCGGGCAGTTCGCCAGGCTGTCGGCGCGGACTTTCCAATCTGCCTCCGGATATCGCAGTGGAAGCTCCAGGACTATGCCGCGAAGCTGGCGACTACGCCCCAGGAGATGGAAGCGTGGCTGTCTCCCCTGGTGGCGGCGGGCGTCGATGTCTTCCATTGTTCGCAACGCCGGTTCTGGGAGCCGGAGTTCCCCGGGTCCGATCTGAATTTTGCCGGATGGGCCAAGAAGCTGACCGGCAAGACCACCATCACGGTGGGCTCGGTCGGACTCTCCGGAGACTTTCTGGCGGCCTTTCAGGGAGAGTCCTCGACACCCAGTCAGTTGGATGAGCTCCTACGGCGTTACGACCGAGGAGACTTTGACCTCGTGGCGGTGGGCCGCGCCCTGCTGGCAGACGCCGCGTGGGCGCAGAAGACCCACGAGGGGCGTATGTCAGGGCCGATGGGCTTCAGCAAAGAAGCCCTCGCGACGCTTTGGTAAGCTTCATTGGTGCCTACAGGGCTTCTAGATGGCAGATGACCTGCATAACCGGAGCGAGCGATGGCAAATCCGAGTTCGCGATCTGCACAAGTCCTTCGGGACGCAAGACGTTCTGCGTGGGGTGAACCTGGACATCGAGCGTCGTAAGATCAACATCATCATCGGCGGATCGGGGCAGGGCAAGTCGGTCCTCATGAAGCACCTGATGGGGCTATTGGCGCCGGATAGCGGACACATTTACATCGACGGTGTGGACATCATCGGCCTCGGCGAGGTGGCCATGGGGAAGATTAGGCGCAAGTTTGGCATGGTCTTTCAGTACGCCGCGCTCTTCGACTCGATGAACGTCGTCGAGAACATCGCGTTTCCTCTGCTGGAGCGCTACCGGTTGTCGAGAGCGGAGGTCATGGAGCGCGTGCGCGCTCTGCTCACGAAGCTAGACCTGGCCGGCACGGCCGGCATCGAACAGAAGCTCCCGTCGGAGCTTTCTGGTGGCATGCGAAAGCGAGTGGGCTTGGCGCGAGCGCTCATCGATCGGCCGGAAATTCTGCTCTACGATGAGCCGACAACCGGGCTGGACCCCATCGCAAGCAAGAATGTCGACGAGATGATCAGGCGGACCGCGGACGACTTCGGCGTCACTTCTGTGGTCATCTCACACGACATGGCATCGACCTTTCGCATCGCGGACCGAGTAGCGATGCTTTGCGACGGGATCATCGTGGCCGACGGAACGCGCACTGAAGTCCTTGCCGCGCCGCCCGCGGTGCTGCGGGAGTTTGTTGAACCCTCCGGCGCGGTGCGCTTTGGAGGAGCCCCTTCGTGAGTACTGCCTAAGTATGAGTCGCTGCGCGCCACAACCTGATCTCGTCTCGGCACCGGACGGGATAACGGTCGCACCGCCCATCGCGATCATTCCGCCGTAATGAATTTAGCCCCACTGCGGCGGCGATGATGATGATCATGATGGTGGTGATCGTGCTCCGCCGCACGGGGACAGGAACTAGGACTTGGGCGCGTCGCTTACCTTTACCTCGATGCGCTTCGGCTGCAATTCAGGGCGCTTCGGTAGATGCAGCGTCAGCACACCCTGCGCGAGCTCGGCGCGAATATGGTCGTTGCCATCGGTTCCTTCCGGCAGGGTGAATACGCGCGTAAACGCTCCATAGGAGCATTCACGGGCATAGTAGCTATCGCTGCTCTCCTCCTTCTCCGCTTCGCGCTTGCCACTGATAGAGAGCCGATTGCCGGTCATGGTGATCTCCAGATCCTTCTCCTTGATCCCGGGCACGTCGGCCTTGAATACGAAACCATCCTTTGTCTCTCTGATCTCAAAATCCGGCGTGAGACGCGCCTGCTGGTCCTCGGGACTCAGGTAGGGAGCCATTTGGCGAAATGGATCCCAGTGCACCCATTGGATTTGCTGCCCCTCATTCGGATCTCGTGGTGTTTCTCCACCATTTTTGCGCACAACTACGTTGGACATGATGTTCTCCTTGACATGCGCCGCTAGGACGACGGGTTGCGGGTCTCGGTATTGACCCTCCCCCGGGGCTCTAGCAGTTTTCGCGCCATCATGAAGCTCTGTGGCGTTCAAGGACTTAGGACGGGAACATCGGAAGCGATGGAGAACTTAGACCAGGATGGGGCACAACGCCGGTCATTTTGAAGGACAGAGTGGGCCCAAACCAGCGTTACGGCGCCAGTAGAACCGCGGCGCCTTCGAATCGACCAGAGTGGAGGTCGGCAAGAGCGCCGAGCAGACCGGTGTAGCGCTTGCCCGAGAGCGAGAAGATCTTCGTACCGGCATTCTTCTCCGTGCCGACGCCGCGGAACCACGTGTCCTTTAGGCTGCGCAACATGGGCACTTCCCATCACGCTCCGCGGAACTGATCGCTGTCAGGGAGGGCCGAGAGGGCTCGGCTCGGAATGAGACTCACGTGGCCAAATCTCTCGACAATGAGCTCGTGGCTTGCGGCTATCCAATCCTCACGGTCAAAGCCATGGGTACTGCCGCGGGCCTCGTACTTCTCGTAAGCACGCTGGGCGATGGCGGCGTCGCAAGCAGATCGCGCCTTGGCAAGCTGCGCTGCTTGCAGGGCTTGCGAATAGCTCCTTGGGTGTTGGACATGAGAGGAAGAATGAGAGGTATGCTGTGACATGATGGCTCCTTTCAGATTGTGGTTTCGGCGAATGCCTCCGGCTCCTGCAGGGTGGCGCATGGCGGGTGTGTCAGCAGTATGTGTGCCATTGCGCTTCGTCGCGGTTTCGGGAGACGATTCGACGGAATTAGGAAGTCTCGGACACGCACGCGCGGTCGAAGGGAAGGGGACGTTGCGGAAATTGCCTGTCAAATAGCCTCGAGGGAGGGACCGGTCGTGCTACCCACGCAGATTGAATTGGTGCCTACGTCATTATGATCGGACCAGGCGACGTCTGCTAGGTGGAGCGCCCGCATTTGGCAGGTGAGGTTGACGGCGCGCATCGTAGCGGCAGCCAGAGCAGTGGCTGTAATGACGCGGACGACGAGCTTTTCCGAGCACGCGGCCAAGCCCCGTGCACTCCGCGGGTCGTGCCGCGGTATCAGTGGTGCGCTCTGCGGCTAGAACAGGCGATAACCAGCTTGACCGCCGCCACGAGACGAAGCACTCTTGGCGCCGGTTCACAAACAACTTTTGAGCAGAACCTGAGATGTGGATAGTTCGCCTCGCGCTCCGACGGCCCTACACCTGTGCCGTCGTGGTGCTCTTATTGATGATCCTCGGACCGATCGCCGTACTCCGAACGCCGACCGACATCTTCCCGAATATCAACATCCCCGTGGTGGCCATGGTCTGGTCGTACAACGGCCTTTCCCCGGAACAGATGGCCAACCGAATCACCATTCTGAGCGAGCGTTCGCTGACCACCACGGTCAACGGCATCGAGCACATAGAATCACAGTCGCTGAGTGGCATAGCGATCATCAAGATCTTCTTCCAGCCCAAGGTCAACATTGCCACGGCTGTCGCGCAGGTGACGGCAATTGCACAAACCCAAATCAAGAGCATGCCGCCGGGCGCCACCCCGCCGCTAGTCATCCAGTACAACGCATCCAGCGTGCCCATCATCCAGCTCAGCCTTTCCGGGCAGGGTCTGTCGGAGCAGCAACTGAACGACTATGGCGCGAACTTCATCCGCACACAACTCGTTACCGTCGACGGTGCCGGCGTCCCATCTCCCTATGGTGGCAAGCAGCGTCAGATACTGGTTGACCTCGACCTCCCGGCGCTTCAGTCCAAAGGCCTCTCGCCGACCGACGTCGTCACCGCCATCTCAGCCCAGAATCTTATCCTGCCCTCGGGAACGGCGAAGCTAGGGCTCTTCGAGTACCAGGTGGAGACCAACAGCGCGCCGGAGACGATCAAGGATCTCAACGATTTGCCCATCCGCTCTCTCAATGGGGCCATGGTCTACATCCACGATGTTGCCCACGTTCGCGACGGCTTCCCGCCCCAGACCAATATCGTTCGGGTCGACGGCCAGCGCGCGTCGCTGCTCTCGGTTATCAAGACCGGGGATGCTTCGACGCTGGACATCGTGAACGGAATTCGTTCCAAGATCGATGGCCTAAGGCCGCAATTGCCGCCTACGCTCAAGATTGCGGCCTTGGCTGACCAGTCTGTCTTCGTTCGGGCCTCGATCAACGGCGTTGCCCGCGAGGCCGCAATCGCCGCCTGCTTGACGGCGATCATGATCCTGGTGTTTCTGGGGAGCTGGCGCAGCACGCTCATCATCGCCGTCTCCATCCCGCTGTCGATTCTCTCTTCCTTGCTTCTGCTCAGTGCGCTCGGTGAGACCATCAACATCATGACCCTGGGAGGTCTCGCGCTGGCCGTTGGCATCTTGGTCGACGACGCCACGGTCGAGGTGGAGAATATCAACCGTAACCTCGCACAGGGCAAGCCCATCGAGCAGGCCATTCTCGACGGCGCAGCGCAGATCGCGGTTCCTGCGCTGGTCTCTACTTTCTGTATCTGCATCGTTTTCGTCCCCATGTTCTTTCTGAGCGGTGTGGCCAAGCACCTGTTCGTGCCTCTCGCCGAGGCCGTCTGCTTCGCGATGGTCGCTTCTTATGTTCTGTCGCGCACGGTTGTTCCCACCATGGCGAAGTACCTGCTCAAGGAACAGGATCGGGAGGCTGGAGGCAGAGCCCCCCGCAATCTCCTGATGCGGCTTCAGCTTGGCTTTGAGGACGCCTTCGAGAGGTTCCGAGGCGGGTACCGCCGGGTTCTGGAGCTCTGCTTGGATCACTCGGGTTTCTTCCTCGTCTTCTTCGCCGCTAGCTCCACCATCTCCGCCGCTGTGCTCTATCCCTTTCTCGGCCAGGACTTCTTCCCCTCCATCGACAGTGGCCAGTTCAAGATTCACGCAAGGGCCCATACCGGAACTCGCATCGAAGACGTCGCCCGACTCAGCGATCAGATCGACGAGACCATCCGCGCAACCATTCCGAGGGATGAGCTGGATTCGATCATCGATAACATCGGCCTACCCTACAGTGGCATCAACTTGACCTATTCCAACTCCGCACCCATTGGCCCGGGCGACATCGACATCCAAGTCTCGCTGGCCGAGAGGCACCACCCCACCGATGACTACGTGCAAAGGCTCCGCGCCAGGCTCAATCGCGGCTTCCCTGGCGTCACCTTCTACACCCTACCTGTCGACATGGTCACGCAGGTCCTGAACTTTGGCCTCCCCGCGCCCATCGACATACAGATCGCGGGCCCGGACCTCCACGGTAATCGCGCCTTTGCCGAACAACTGCTCAACCAGATCAAGAGGGTGGCAGGCACCACAGATCTGCGCATCCAACAGCCGTTCGACAACCCGGAATTGACCGTCGACGTCGATCGCACGAAAGCGCAGCAGCTTGGCCTGCAGCAGCGGGACGTGGCCTCCAGCCTGCTCATTGCCACGAGTGGCAGCTTCCAGACGTCTCCGAGCTATTGGCTCAACCCGCAGAATGGCGTCAGCTACGTCATAACCGTGGAGTCGCCCCAGTACACGCTCGAGACGCTCCAAGATCTGCAGAACATCCCCTTGACCGCGGGCGGGGCGGTAACTGCCAGCAACGCTGCCGCCAGCAACGCGAGCACCAGCGGGGGAGGAGTGGTGCCAGCCAGTACCCCGATGGGCGGCCGGCCCGTGCAGATCCTCGGCAACGTGGCATCCATCAAGCGCGGCGCCGGGCTCGGCACGGTCACCCACTACAACATCACCCCGGCGATCGACATATACGGCAACGTCGTCAACACCGACCTGGCCAGCGTAGACCGGAAGATCGAAAAGATCCTCGCCGCCTCCAAGAGCCAGCTCCCGCGCGGATCGAAGATGTCCGTCCGTGGGCAAGTGGAGACGATGCGTTCCTCGTTTGTCGGGCTACTAGGCGGCCTGCTCTTCTCGGTCTTCCTGGTCTACCTCCTCATCGTCGTGAACTTCCAGTCGTGGCTCGATCCGCTCATCATCATCTCGGCGCTGCCGGCGGCGCTCGCTGGGGTCGTCTGGATTCTCTTTCTCACTCACACCCACATCAGCGTCCCCTCGCTCACAGGTTCCATCATGTGCATGGGGGTGGCCACCGCTAACTCCATCCTGGTCGTGAGCTTCGCCCGCGAGCAGATCGCTGAAGGAAGGGATGACCCCCGGACCGCCGCCCTCAACGCGGGCTTCGTCAGGTTCCGTCCCGTGTTGATGACCGCCCTCGCCATGATCATCGGCATGGTGCCCATGGCCCTGGGCCTCGGTGAAGGTGGCGAGCAAAACGCGCCCCTTGGTCGCGCGGTCATCGGGGGCCTGATTTTCGCTACTACCTCCACCCTATTCTTCGTGCCGAGCTTCTTCAGCATCATCCACGGTATGCTCGAACGAAGGCGCCGCCCGCACGAAGCCCACTGAATGCACCCATGACCCCGCCCGTAGCCCCGCCAAACGACGACACCGCAAGGCCCTTCCTCTCTCGGGGTGGGGCCATCGTGCTTCTCGTCGGCATCGTGCTCGTTGCCGCCGTTCTCGCCGTCCTGGGAATCGTACCACGCCTGATGGCGGGCTCCGCGCTGCAACAGCAGACCGATGCCCTCGCCGCGCCCGACGTGCTGCTCGCCACCCCTCAGCTCGGCCAGCCTTCGCAGGAGGTGGTCCTTCCCGGCAATGTGCAGGCATACACTGATTCGCCGATCTATGCCCGCACGAGCGGCTATCTCAAGAAGTGGTACTTCGACATCGGCGCGCACGTCACGAAAGGTCAGCGGCTCGCCGTCATCGCAAGCCCCGAGGTCGATCGGCAGCTTGCCGCAGCAAAGGCGGATCTGGCTACCGCGCGAGCAACCGCCAGAAATGCGCAGGTGCAGTCTCGGCGTTACGCGGATTTGCTCAGGGACAACGCGGTCTCGAAGCAGGACGCCGACAATTTCTCCTCCTTGGCCATGTCCACTAGCGCCCAGGTCGATTCCGCATCGGCCAACGTCCAGCGCTTCGAGCAGCTCAGAAGCTTCGAGAACGTCTACGCGCCCTTCGACGGCACCATCACCGCGCGGAACGTCGACATCGGAACGCTCATCGACTCCGGTGCCGCCCGGGAGCTCTTCCACATGGCCGCCGAAGACGTCCTCCGCGTCTACGTGAACGTTCCTCAGATCTACGCACGCGCGTGCGTGCCCGGCCTGGCCGCCGCTCTCCAGGTCGCCGAGCATCCCGGCCGCATTTTCAAAGGAAGTGTCGTCCGCACGGCCAAGACCATCGATCCTGCCTCGCGGACCCTACTGGTGGAGGTCGACGTCGACAACCGCGACGGGGCGCTCTTCCCCGGTGCCTATACCCAGGTCCACTTCAACATGGGCACTGATCGTCCTGCTCTTATCATTCCGGTCTCTACGCTCATCTTCCGGTCTGAGGGACTGCGCGTTGGCGTGGTCCAGGGTAACAAAGCCAAGCTGGTACCCATCACGATCGGCCGCGACGATGGTCGGACCGTTGAGGTCGTCGAGGGCCTGCAATCTTCCGACTTGGTCATTCAGAACCCGCCGGATTCCCTCATCGATGGCGAGACTGTCCATGTCGTTCAATTGGAGCAGACCCACGGGGCCAACCAGGGTAGCTCACCGTCGCAGGTCAGAAGAGAATGAGGGCTTTCTCCGCGACCTTTCTCGTGGTCGCAACGTGTCTGGTCATAGTCGGCTGCACGGTGGGGCCAGACTACCGACGGCCCGACGCGCCAGCCCCGCCGGAGTCCTTCAAGGAAGCGCCTGCCTCCACTCTTCCTGCCGTCTCCTGGCGCCAGGCGCGTCCCCGCGACGGCGCGCCGCGGGGCAAGTGGTGGGAGAGTTATAATGACGTTAAGCTCAACGCTCTCGAGGATGAGCTCACGGTGGCGAACCAAAACCTCAAGGCCGCGACCGCGCAGTACCTGCAGGCTCGGGAGCAGGTGAGTGTCGCGCGCGCCAGCTACTTCCCCACGGTCAGTGCCGGACCCTCCGTCGCGAGCACGCGCGAGTCCTACAATCAGGCCAATACCGTCAGGGGTGTCACTCAGTTCCAGTTCAACACCCTTGCCCTGCAGGGGCAGGTCCTCTGGGAGCCGGATCTGTGGGGACAGATCCGGCGCACCGTTGAACAGGCCCGAGCCAACGCGCAGGCGAGCGCCGCCGATCTCGCGAGCGTTGAGCTGAGCCTGCGGGCCGAGCTCGCCACGGACTACTTCGAGCTTCGCGGCCTCGATGCCCAGCGCCGGCTGCTCGACAAGACCGTTGCTTCTGATGCCGATTACCTCCAGCTTACTCAGGTGCGCTTGCGTGGTGGCGTCGGCACGGAAGTCGACGTCGCGCAGGCCGAGGCACAGTACCAGGGCGTGCAGGCGCAAGCCGTCGCAATTGGCGTGGCGCGCGCACAGTACGAGCACGCCATCGCCACGCTGGTGGGTGTGCCGGCCCCTGCCTTCTCTCTACCAGCGATGCCACTCGATATCGTACCCCCGGCTATCCCTTCCGGGCTGCCATCCGAGCTGCTCGAGCGACGCCCGGATGTCGCTGGGGCCGAGCGGCGCACCGCCGCCGCCAACGCCCAGATCGGCATCGCCATCGCCGCCTATTACCCGAACATCACCCTCGGTGCAACGGGCGGCCTAGAGAGCGGCAGCCTCGGCACCTTGCTTCAGTGGTCAAGCCTCATATGGTCACTAGGAGCGTCCGCCGTCGAGACTTTCTTCGATGCCGGTCGTCGCCGTGCCCTTACTGGCCAAGCCCGCCACGCCTACGAGGCGCAGACCGCCCAATATCGGCAGAGCGTGCTCAACGCGTTTCAAGAGGTCGAGGATGCCCTTGCCGCTCTGCGCATCTTGAATGACGAGGCGGTCACCGAGGACGCGGCTGTCGAAGCCTCCCGTCGATCTTTGTCCATCAGCACGAGACGATACAAGGGCGGCGTCGCGACCTATCTGGAGGTACTGACGGCACAGACCATCCAACTTGCAAACGAGCGCGCTAGATCTGACACGACGACGCGGCAATGCGTCGCTAGCGTGCAGCTTATCAAGGCCATCGGCGGTGGATGGGATGTCTCCCATCTAACGCGGCTCTGAACACGGTCACGTCACCGGAAGCTTGGTGAGGACGTCCCGCAGAGTCACGAAGAGGCCCTCCCGCTTGATCGCCTCGATGAACGTGGTCGTGTCCGAGGCGGCTGCGCTCATCTGCTTGATCCGATCGAACCGGAGATTCGGTGTCGTCGGGTTGATTCTCGCGATCAGCTGCTTCAGCCCGTCAAAGAGCCCCTCTTCGTCGATGCGCACGGCGAAGAAGTCCGGCATCAGCGACGCCTTGGCCACATCGTGGATTTTCGCTAGATCTATCGCCATGTTTGATCCTATCCGCCGCTGCGACTTGGTCGCATCTTACCGCACCGTGGGCCGCCCCGCACCTGCTTCGTGGCGCGACGTAGCCCCCTCCCGCGAACCGGGCAAAAATACGCCGGTCCAGGCGAGCGCCTGATCGAGGCCCCTGAGGGATGAATGGCATCGCCTTCGTCCTCGGTGCGGTTTGGGGCTCGAGGGGTGGATCCATCAGAATGGCGGTATGGGGGCGCCAAATCGAAGCAGTTGGCGAGGCGGAAGCGCCGCTCGGGGCGCGGAAGGGCGGGCGAATCGGCCTGGCGTGGAAGATGCAGTGCTTTGCGTCTGAGTCCTGGCATGTGACCGGCGTCTTCGCCGGGTCCCCAAGATTCTCCTTCCCCAATAGCCCAAAGGAACCGAGGCATGTCCCAACACTCATCCCACTCATCCCACTCATCCCACGCTTCCCACCAATCCCAACAACAGGCCATCTCCGACAAGGAACAAACGACTCTCCTCGGGCCGGTGAGCCATGTCTCCCACAAGGACATCGCCAAGCGGGCATTCGCCATGTTTGAGGCGCGCGGATCCACTCATGGATCGGATGTGCAGGATTGGCTATCTGCGAACCAGGAATTGATCGCCGAAAGGCAATCGAGCTGACCTGCCCGGTCCGTGATCCGTCTCTATAGCTGGCGAGCTGGTCGCGGCCGTGGCTCCATGCGGCCGTCGGGTGGCGGGTTACTGGGTACCCGTGCGATCGCTTCCGCCGCAGCTCTTCCGCCACCTCCCGATCCACGCGTCCGGCGTAGCGTCTCGCGCTAGCATTGCCAGGGATCTTCCCGTCGTCCCGGACCGGCTGGCGAGGTGCGGCAGGATCGACGTGTCGCCAAGTCACGCTAATCTCGGTCGCCCCGCCTCGCGCACGAAATAGGAGCGCGAATCACGACGGTAGCGACGGCGCACGAAAGTCGGCAGACTGTCGGCAATGCAGTACCGTTCGTTTCCCAAGGTCCCCGACCTTCCCATCTCGACGCTGGGATTCGGGTGCATGCGTTTGCCCACCGTGGGCGGAAATCCGGCGCACATCGAGGAGGAAGTCGCCACGCGCCTCATCCACCAGGCAATCGACGCGGGCGTGAACTACTTCGATACGGCCTGGCCCTATCACGGCCAGCAGAGCGAGCCATTTCTCGGTCGTGCCCTCAAGGGCCGGCGCCACCAGGTGCGGTTGGCGACCAAGCTGCCCGTGTGGATGGTCGAGCAGGAGAGCGACTGGGAGCGCTTCATTGATCAGCAGTTGGTCAAGCTGGATACACAGCGGATCGATTTCTATATGCTGCACGGCTTGGCGGCCGGGACATGGGACAAGGTCAAGAATCTGCGCGGCTTGTGTGCCCTGGAACGCGCTAGGGCCGACGGGCGAATCGGTCACCTAGGTTTTTCATTTCATGGCTCGCCCGACGCTTTCCGCAGCATCGTCGACGGCTTCGCCTGGGAGTTCTGCCTGATCCAGCTGAACTACCTCGACCAGCAGTACCAGGCCGGCCTTGACGGACTGCGCTACGCCGAGAGCCGCAAGGTGGGAGTGGTGGTCATGGAAGCTCTGCGGGGCGGAGCCCTGGCCAATGTTCCGCCCGCCGTGGAACGCATCTGGGCGATGTCGCCTCGCCGCTGGTCGTCCGCGGAATGGGCCCTGCGTTGGGTGTGGGATCTGCCCGGCGTGGTGAGCGTCATCTCGGGCATGAACGCCACCGCCCAGCTCGAGGAGAACCTGCGCCTTGCGAGCCAACGCGTGTCACTCGACACCAACGACCGCGCGCTGGTCGATGAGGTCGCGCGCTTCTTCCACGCGCGCATGCCCGTTCCTTGCACCACCTGCGGTTATTGCACGCCTTGCCCCTCCGGCGTTTCTATCCCGGACGTCCTATCGACCTACAACACGGCCTCGATGTTCGAGAATCAGGCCAGTCCGCGCTTTGCCTACCATGCCTTCATGGTGAAGGCCGGCAGCGGCGCCGACCAGTGCACCGCATGCGCCGAGTGCGAGCCCAAGTGCCCGCAGAGCATCCCGATCATCGAGATGCTGGCCAAAGCCCACTCCCACCTCACCAGCTAGCCCGTCGACACGGTCGACGCTTCCGTTTCGCGCACCACGCGCACGTGATACGAGGCTCAATGCTGCCCACGTCTCCTGATCCGACGCACCTTGCTCTGGACCTACTTCGGCCCCTGGGCTTTCGACATGGTCGCGGCGGATCTTTCCAAACCGGCAGCGGTTGTGCTATCTCTTCGCGACGTTTCGGTACAACTTAGGCAGAGAATAGGCAGCACGCACCGCGACAGCGCTGAGCGGCAACTAGCTTAACTATTTGAAATTAAAAGAGAATGGGCGCATAGCTCAATTGGCAGAGCAGCGGACTCTTAATCCGTTTGTTGTAGGTTCGATTCCTACTGTGCCCACGAAAAGCCCTGCCGCGACCGTCCGTCAAAGTCCGGCCGCCCCCAGGAATCGCCGAAAATCCCGAAGATTAGCGACGATTTTCGCTCGTTAGAGTCCGGGAGCGTCTTTTGACAGCCGGGCCTTGCAGGGGGTAACTTTGGGGGTAACCCGCTTACCCCGAAGGGAGTTACCCCCATGCTCACGGATACGGCGATTCGCAAGGCCAAGCTGGCTGCAGGAGCGAAAAGGGAGCGGTTGTTCGACGGCGGTGGCCTGTACCTGGAGCTCGCCCCGACTGGAGGCAAGTGGTGGCGCCTCAAGTACCGCTTCGCCGGAAAGGAAAAGCTTCTTTCCCTCGGCGTCTATCCCGAGGTGAGTCTTGCGGATGCGCGTATCAAGCGCGACGACGCGCGTAAATTGCTTCGCCAAGGCGTAGATCCAAGCGTCCAGCGAAAGCTGGAGAAGACGACGCGCGTCGATGCCGCGACCAACACCCTCGAGATCGTCACCCGCGAGTGGTTCGCACGCTTCTCGCCAACCTGGGCGCCATCATACTCACGGGGAGTCAATCGTCTCTTCGAGCGCCATGTCTTCCCCTGGGTCGGCTCGCGACCCATCGCCGAAGTCACAGCGCCCGAGCTGCTCGGGGTCCTTCGCCGCATCGAAAGCAAGGGTCGCCTAGAAACCGCCCACCGCGCGCGCACGGACATCGGCATGGTCATGCGCTACGCAATCAGCACCGGCCGCGCCGAACGCGACCCCACGGCCGACCTCCGCGGCGCCTTGCCCCCATCCTTGCCCGTCCACATGGCCGCGGTGACCGACCCTAGCAAGCTGGGGGGATTGCTGCGGGCTCTTTGGTCATACGACGAGGGGACGCCTGTCGTGGCCGCTGCGCTAAAGCTGGCGCCCATGCTGTTCGTGCGACCGGGCGAGCTACGGTCTGCCCGATGGGTCGACATCGACCTGGACAAGGGAGAGTGGGCCTTCACCGCCAGCAAGACGAAGACGCCGCACATCGTCCCACTGGCGAGCCAAGCCGTGGCCATTCTGCGCGAGCTGCACCCGCTGACTGGCAGCGGCCAATACGTGTTCCCGTCCGCGCGCACAAGCGCGAGGCCCATGAGCGACGCAGCCGTTAACGCAGCCCTGCGGCGGATGGGCGTCGACAACAAGACCGCTACCGGGCACGGCTTCCGGGCAACGGCGCGAACCCTCCTCGACGAAGTGCTTCGATTTCGTATCGAGCTGATCGAGGCTCAGCTCGCCCACGCCGTCCGCGACCCCAACGGCCGCGCCTACAACCGAACCGCTCATCTCGACGAGCGCCGCAAGATGATGCAGACGTGGGCCGACTACCTCGACAAGCTGCGATCGGACCTGAGGGGTATGCCATGCGAGACAATCGGGCTAAATGAGGCTGCTCGTTCGTCATCGATTCGACCTGGGCAAGTAAATGCTCCAGATCAACGTTCGGCGTGGTAAGTCCCGGCAACAATAGTCCTCAGATGCGGAAGGCAGAGAGCCTTGCTGGTGAAGAGAAGCGGTGAGCCGTCCGGATTGACGGCCAGAGTGTCAGTTACGACGAGCGCCTGATCTGGATCTTGCAAGAAATGAGCGAGGACATTCGTTCGAGGCGCCTATTTCTCACCCACGAGTCGTAAAATCGCCAAACGTGTCTCGGGTGTGAGCCTGAAGCGGAGCTCGGCGAGGCGATTCAGGATCGGCGCGACTGTCGGGATCTGCCCTGCCCCTTTTGCTTTCACCAGGAGCCCAGCCGTACCGGTGAACCTCACATGTAGGATCTCAGCGTGCCGGCGGGCCAAGGCGTCGTCGATGATCAGAACCGTGTCCGGCGTCTCGGCGGCCAGAGCGAGAGCCTCGCGTTCGCCCGCGCCCAGGTCACTCACCGCAGGCAGGATCGCAATGCTCGCTGGACGCACTACGCGAACCCACCGATAGGTTGTGGGGTCGGGCAGATCAAAGCCTAGGGCCCGACCGTTGGCCAGCTCTTGAACAACCGCGGGCGGCACCAAGACCTCTGGGTAGAGTTTGGGCAGAAGGTCGATCAGGCCGCACTGGTGCAGGTACTGAAGCGGCGACGTATTCGCCACCGCCACGGGCCGCTGCTCAGGCATTCTGGGCGTCTCGGGCGATCTCGGCCTCGGTCAATGTGAACACCGGCACGCCGTAGTCTGCCAGCTTGGTCATGAACACAGGCTTGGGCAGTCCGGCAAGCTGCGCCGCTACCCCCGCGGAGAGACGCCCGACCTCGAACAGCTTGATCGCGGCGGCAAGGATAAGCTCACGTTCGGCTGCATCGACGCTCAGCTTCAGCGCCACCAGCGTCTCGTCCGGGATGTTCACGTGCCCGACCATGGCTAAACCTTACCACACCAGCGCCGCGCCATGCGGACGAGATCCAGGCCATGCCGTCAGCTGTCCGTCAGCTCGCGTTGAAGCGATCCAATGCCTTTATGAACTGTGTCTGCGTGCGCTTCTTCTCTCGCAGGCGGGAACACTCCTTGCGCTCCTTAGGGGCGAGTTCTTTCGGCCAGGCGCCGGCGCTGCTCGGCGGTGAACGTGAGCTTCTTGCCTTTCGTCAGAGTCTCCGGCCCACCCTCTCTCTCTCCTTGACGAACCAGGCCTCCGCCGGAAGCCCACGAAGGGACCGACGAGGCTCCGGGTCATCTAAGCTCGCCATGCTACGACCGCCAGCACGTTCTCGGCCAAGTGTAGCCCTACACATCCCCTACAGTATCGCTACACATTCTGCCGCATCGCATATGAGCAATCCCGCCGCTTCTGGTTGCTGAGCTACCGGCATACCCGTTGCTCATGGGGATCCCCGGGCCGCCGCCCACGTCGGCCGGAAAGGACTCCCAACCGTGCCTTCATCATCGGCGTCCTCAAAGCCCCGCAGCGAAGTTGGCCCTCTCTCCGCGAGGAGATCGCTCCCAGATCCGGCAAGCCCGGGCTTGTTTGCCGTGGAGGATGACGGCCCGTCGCCAGCCCTCCAATCTGGCGGTCCACCGAGGCCCGTTGCAGTCCACCAACATCCGCTGCAGATCATCCGCCGCGACGAGGTACTCCGGCGCTGTGGTTTCAAGAAGACCACCCTCTACGCTGCCATGGCCGAGGGGCGGTTCCCTAACGCCGTCCATCTTGGTCCGAGGGCGGTTGGCTGGCTCGCGCACGAGATCGACGACTGGATTGCCCTTCGCGTGGCCGAGTCGCGCCGTCCCGCACGCCCCGTAGCCTCCGCCCGCACACCCGGGGCCGAGCGCCAGTAGGGCGCTCACCCGCTGGCCCGCTGACCTACCG
>Ga0187889_10001139_pt1 | contig 29333 bp, 32 predicted proteins | sample June2016WEW_7_10_2_FD_132992 | JGI IMG/M metagenome (GOLD analysis project Ga0187889, IMG submission 132992) | Peatland microbial communities from SPRUCE experiment site at the Marcell Experimental Forest, Minnesota, USA - June2016WEW_7_100 | ecosystem: Environmental > Terrestrial > Soil >... | reverse complement strand
CCGCGCCGAGGACGATGACACCGACAAACAAAGCGATCCACGTTGCTCGTTTCATCACGTTAGAAACTCCTGGAGGACAACATTTCCGTAGTCCCACTACTCGTATTAACCATTTCTGACGCAAACAGTTGCGTTTCGAAGCTGGTTTCCCAGAGAATAGGAGAATAGATGTTTTGGGGTTGAGGGCATTGCCTTCTATGCTGTCTTTCAGGCTCGTCTACAGCGACCGATATCTGCTCCCCATGGGGCATCACGTCTTTCCAAGTCAGAAGTATAGGCTTGTTCGCGACCGTTTGCTCGAACTCGGAGCAGCCGTCCCGTGGGATTTCGTCGAGCCCAAGCCCGCCGCCGATGAGGACATCCTTCTGGTGCACACCCCTGTGTACGTGCAGAAGCTGAAAACCGGGACTCTCTCGGTCCGCGAGGAACTCGAACTCGAGGTGCCCTACAGCAAACTGCTGGTCGAGGCGTTTTGGCTGATGGCCGGCGGCTCCATTCTCGCGGCTGACCTGGCGCTTCGGGACGGCGTGAGTATAAACCTCGGCGGCGGCTTCCACCATGCTTTTCCTGACCACGGCGAGGGGTTTTGCGTCGTCAACGATATCGCCATCGCCATCCGCAAAATGCAGAAGGATGGACGAATCAAGCGCGCCATGACCGTCGATTGCGATGTCCACCAGGGCAACGGCACGGCGGTTATTTTTGGCGGACATGCCGAGCCATTTCCGCTTCCTGCAGGTTGGTCCGCTTCCTACACGGCTCCGCCGCCTGCTTCCGAGACTATGGTTCAGGGCCACGCGGGCGACGTGTTCACCATCTCCCTGCACCAGTTGAACAACTACCCTGTCTGGAAACCGGCGTCCTCGATGGACATCAACTTGCCCGATGGAGTCACCGACAGCGAGTATCTGTACTGGCTTGAAAGAGCGCTGATCTCGGCGCGCCGGCTGTTTGAGCCGGAGCTGATCTCCTATGTTGCCGGCGCCGATCCCTATTGCCGCGATCAGCTTGGGGGCTTGGGCCTCACCATCGAAGGTCTTCAGCAGCGGGACGAAATGGTCCTCAGCTTTGCTCGCGACTGGGGCGTGCCGGTGATGGTCACCTACGCCGGCGGATATGCCGAGAAGTTGGAGGATACCGTTGCCATTCACGCCAATACGGTTCTCGCCGCGGCCAAAGTGTTCACCGGCATAGGGGCGAAAGCGCGCCCCTCCCAAGTGACTGGCGCTCAAGGCAACAAGGCCGCCGACTAGCCGCAGTCCCTCTTGTTGGTGTGTCCAAATTCCCAAGAGGATGTCATGGCGACCGGAGCGAAGCGGAGCGGAGCCACCCTTTGTTTTGGCAGCAGAAACAAAAGGTGGCTCGACTTCGCTCGCCACGACAATTGAGTTTACGGCGGGATATGCCTACAGGGAACTATTCCAGCCCTGCCCCCGCCTTCGAGGACTGCTAAAATCTTATTGGGAATCCTAGAGCATCCCTATGTTCGATAACCTTACCGACAAACTGCAACGCGCCTTCAAGAATCTCCGCGGCCAAGGCAAGCTGAGCGAGGAGAACATCGGCGAAGCCCTGCGTGAAATCCGCCTGGCGCTGCTTGAGGCCGACGTCAACTTCAAGGTCGTCAAGGAATTGATCGACCACATTCGCGAGAAGGCGGTCGGCCAGGAAGTCATGACCGCTCTGTCGCCGGCCGAGCAGGTCGTGAAGATCGTTCGCGACGAACTCATCGAATTGCTTGGACACGATACGGCCAAGCTCAAGTTCGCCTCGCAGCCGCCCTCGGTCATACTCATGGCCGGCCTGCAGGGCTCGGGCAAAACCACCACCTCCGGCAAGCTCGCATCATGGCTCAAAAAGAACGGCCGCCGCCCCATGCTGGTCTCGGTCGACGTCTATCGGCCCGCCGCGCGCGAGCAGTTGAAGATCGTGGCCAAGGCCGTCAGCGCCCTGATTTATGAAGGAGCGGTGGCGGAACCCAATACCGCCTCGGTCGAGCGCCTGGCGAAAGAAGCGCGCCGCGAAGCCATCAACAACGGCTGCGACGTGCTCATTGTCGACACCGCCGGCCGTCTGCACATCGACGAGCAGTTGATGGACGAGATGCAGTCGTTGAAACGGCTGCTGAATCCGCAGGAAATCCTCTTCATAGCCGATTCCATGACCGGTCAGGATGCCGTCAACTCCGCCAAGGAGTTCCACGACAAGCTCTCGCTTACCGGCGTCGTGCTCACCAAGATGGACGGCGATGCCCGCGGTGGCGCCGCTTTGTCCATTCGCAAAGTCACCGGGCAGCCCATCAAGTTCCTCGGCGTCGGCGAAAAGTACGATGCCATCGAGCCCTTCCATCCCGATCGAATCGTGGGCCGCATCCTCGGCATGGGCGACATCCTCTCGCTCATCGAGCAGGCCGAAGAAAAGATCGACAGGAAGAAGTCGGAAGAGTTTGCCCAAAAAGCGCTCAGCGGCGGCGGCTTCTCGCTGGCGGACTTTCGCGATCAGCTTCTGCAGGTCAAGAAGATGGGATCTCTGCAGTCGATTGTCAGCAAGCTTCCCAAGATTGGGCCGCTGGCCAACATGCACCAGGTGGCCGATAAGGTGGACGAGGGGCAAATCGGGCGCGTCGAGGCGATTATCAACTCCATGACCGCCCATGAGCGCGAGCACCACGAAGTCATCAACGGCTCGCGCCGCAAGCGCATCGCGCGCGGCTCGGGCACCACCGTGCAGGAGGTCAACAACCTGCTCCGCCAGTACGTCCAAATGCGCAAAATGTTCAAGAGCATGTCGAAGCCGAATTTCGCCCGGCGCATGGCGGGCATGAAGATGCCGGGCATGTAGTGTTTGTGTATTAAGAAGAAGAACTGCGGGTGCCCCATTCTAGTCGCCTCTTTTGCGACTAGGGTGGGGTCTTTTAGTTGTTGCAAACTTGCCCGGTGGGTGCCCCAGGTTCCGCGCCGCCAAGAAGCTCCTTTGAGACAATACGCGCAGCCTGGCTGGCCATACCGCCTGTAGCGAAAAGCTCCTTCGGCTGTTCGGCGCTAACCTGGGAGTAGTTTTTTACGACTCATTCTGAAATCGCCACAAACAACACGCCCCACCCTGTAGCTGGTGGGGCGCCGGTTAGCTGTTTGGTTTGGCCTGAGGCAGGTCGCGCTCTCAGCTCCGGTCCCGATGACCCAATGCACCAGAACCGAACCTTTCGACCCTGCGACAGACTCCCTTCCGGGGTCCCCAGCAAACGCGCTGTTACGTTTGTTGGGGTGGACTTCCCAGCAACGTTCGTGGGAATGGAAACCTGGGAATCTGGCGAGTACCAATTCCGCGTCAGGTATCTCCAACAACGTTGTTAGCTGCCGGATACACTGGCCCGGAAACTGCTTCAGTTAGAGCGAAACCGCCCTAAGCCTCAGCCACCTCACTAGTCAGATGTATGCTACAGTCGGAACTTTTTTGCATCGGACCACCTCCTTTCCAGTGTTAGGCCCATGCTAGCGCGGCCCGCCGAGGTTGTCAAAATCGGCAACAAAGAATTCCGAGATTTCTCAATCCGGACAGCGGAACCAGGATCTCGCAGTCGTCCGGTTTTGCCGCTCCGAATTGGCACTTGCGATCATCAAACTAACTAACAGTGGGAACCTCTTCGCATTTGCGCCAGCAGAGAAGCGCGGCGCAGCATTACGCAGTTTTGCAAGTCGAGCGGGAAGTCAGGGCCGCTGACCCCCATAGCGGGGGCAAATACATCCGTGTATTCGCCGAAGCCTTCCAGACCTATCGTTCGCGGCTTTCCTGCTCCGGCTTGCTGGATGAGCTGCTTCAGGCCGACGTTTTGCTGGTGGCCGACTATCATGCCCTGCCGGCTTCGCAGCACTACACGGCAAGCTTGATTGAGCAGCTTTCGGCTGCGCCGCAGCGGCCGCTGGTTTTGGCCCTGGAGGCGATTTATGCCCGCGATCAGCGCGTTTTGGATGAATGGCGCAACGGCCAGATAGCCGAACGCGAGTTGCGCAGCCGCATTCGCTTCGACTTGGACTGGGGATTCGACTGGAACCCGTTCTTTCACCTGCTTACCGCTGCCCGCCGGCGCGGAGCCCGCCTGTACGGCCTCGATGCCGCACCGCGTGGCGACCTTCGCCGCGTCGCCCTGCGCGATGAACTCGCGGCGGAGCGGATCGCGACGATTGCCCGCGAGGTGCCGGATGGCCGCCTCGTCGTGCTCTTTGGAGAAAGCCACATGGCTCCGCAGCACCTCCCGGCGGCGGTAAAGCGCAAGCTGCCGGAGACTCGCGTCCTGACCTTGCTGCAAAACGTCGATTCTCTCTACTGGAAGGCCGAGGGAGAGCCCGGAGCCCGGGTTAAGGCCGTGCGCGTCAGCGACGATGTTTTCTGTGTCTTCAACGCGACTCCGCTGGAAAAATATGAGAGCTATCGCCGTTGCCTTGAGCGCTGGCGGTAAACGCCGTTTTTCCTGACCTGCCCGGAAATGCGGCGTCCTTGAGCATCCGGGCGCACGGAATGATAAATTGAAACAGTGAATGTCGACAGTCTTAGAGAGCTGCTAGAACAAATTCGCTCAGGCCAGACCTCTCCCGACGACGCGCTGGAGCAACTCAAGGGCCTCCCTTTTGAGGACCTCGGATTTGCCAAGATCGACCATCATCGTGCTCTGCGCTCGGGAATGCCGGAAGTGATTTTTGGTCCCGGCAAATCGGCGGCGCAATTTTCCGAGATTTTCTGCCGTCTTGCTTCGCGGGGCAACAACAACGTGCTTGCCACGCGGGTTTCGCCTGAGCAGGTCGCGGCCGTTCAGGAGCGGATTCCCGAAACATCGCACAATCAATTGGCCCGCACCCTTGTGCTCAGGCAAAACCACAACCTGCCGGGAAAGGGCACGATCGTCATTGTATCCGCCGGCACCAGCGACACACCCGTTGCCGAAGAAGCCGCCGTGACCGCCGAAATCATGGGGAATTGCGTTGAGCGCATCTACGATGTCGGAGTCGCCGGCCTGCATCGCCTGCTCACCCACCGCGAGTCTTTGCAGCATGCTCGCGTGCTCATTGTCTGCGCCGGCATGGAGGGTGCGCTGCCCAGCGTCGTCGGCGGCCTGGTCGGAGTTCCCGTCATCGCCGTTCCCACCAGTGTCGGCTACGGTGCCTCTTTTGGCGGACTTACGGCTTTGCTGGCAATGCTGAACTCCTGTGCCTCGAACGTCTCGGTGGTTAACATCGACAATGGCTTTGGTGCGGCCTATGTCGGCACTCTGATCAATCGGCTGTAGGCACCGCTGCCGTCGCGCGGATGGGTGCCCCACGTCCCGCCCATGGGGCGATTGATTCGGGGTCCCGGCGAGTTTGGGTGCCCCACGTCCCGTCCCGCTTTTGGACTGACGTGGGGTAGTTGCTCGCTGGGGTGAACTTTGGGCTGACGTGGGAAAAAGCACTCGCCCGGCCAATTGGTGCCCTTCTGATATGTGCAACTCAGCTTGTAGAATGGCGCTTGCACTCTGGAAGGCAAATTTTGGACGCTCTGTCACTAGCGAAGGGATTTCCGCCGTCGGCGTTCGTATTGGCCACGCTCAGCGGCCCGCGCGAAAAATTCTGGGGTCGTCTGCTTGACCTCGACCTGCGCGGCATGGTGCTTTGCGGAGTTCTGCTCGATTCTTTCGACGATTTTGTCCGCCAATTACGGAACGGCGAAGTGGCTGTCCCGGTCACGATCTTCTTTCCGATGCATCGCGTCCAGTCGGTGGAGCTAGAGCGCTCCGGCGGGCCTGTGCCCTCGCTGCTGGAGCGTTTTCGGCAAGAGACGGGCGCCGACCCGGAGACGGTTTTCCGCGCCCCGGCGGATGAGGTGCGGCCGTGAGATCCCAGTTCTGGACCGCGCCCAATCAGATCACGCTCTTACGGCTTATCTTCGTTCCCTTCGTGGTCATCAATATTCTGGATCGTAATTTCAAATCGGCGCTCCTGCTCTTCGTGCTCGCCGGATTTAGCGATGCCCTTGACGGCCTGTTGGCGCGCTGGCTGAATCAGCAGTCGATCCTGGGCCAGTACCTGGACCCGATTGCCGACAAGCTGCTGCTCAGTTCGGCATTTCTGGTGTTGTCGTTCACCAAACAAATCCCCTGGAAATACACCGTACTGGTGTTCAGCCGCGACATTTCCATTATGCTGATTACGGCTGTGCTGTACATAACCACCAATATTCGCGATTTCAGGCCCAGCATCTTCGGCAAGTTGAATACGGCGGCGCAAATCGGCGCCATCTTCTTTGTGCTGTCGTGGCGCATCAATCCCGCGCCGTGGATTGGCGCCGCACGCCGGGGCTTTCTGGTTGCCACGTTGATCCTCACCTGCCTGTCGGCATTTCATTACATCCTGACCACTGGCCGCAAGTTGCACGCCAGCGGCGCAACCGGTCCACCGGCGCCTCCCTCGCGCTGAGTGCGGAATCCAGCAAGCCTCTGGCAGCGGCCAATCCTTCAACCCGCCCCGTTGGATCGCGTCGCGGTGAGTGCGGAATCCAGCAAGCCTCTGGTAAGCTAGCAGTACGGTTCGCCTATCCATGCCTCACAGAAATCGCAGATTTCGGTTGCAGGTCATCATTGCGTTTGCGCTGGTCTATGTCTTCTGGGGATCGACTTACCTGGGCATAGGAATTGCCGTGGAGCATGTGCCGTCCGTGGTGATGGGGGCTACGCGATTCTCCATCGCGGGCGCCGCCCTGCTGCTTTGGTGTGCGCTTCGCGGCAGGCGCGTTCGGCTGAGCCTGCATGAATTTCTGCGACTGACCCTCCTCGGCGTTGTGTTGTTGAGCATCAGCAACGTTTTGCTGGGTATCTCTGAAACCTATATCCCGACTGGCCTGGCGTCTCTGCTGCTTGCCATCACCCCGCTCTGGTTCCTTCTTCTGGAGCGCCTTAGCAGCCGCGGCGAACGCATCGGCAGGCGCGGCCTGGTGGGAATCCTGCTCGGGCTGTGCGGCGTAGTTGTACTGATGTGGCCCGCTCTGAGCGCCGGTTTGCACCTCGGCCGCCGCGAACTGATTGGAGCCGGCTTGATTTTGATCTCCAGCATCAGTTGGGCTAGCGGGTCGATTATTTCCAAACGATGGCATTTGGCAGTAGATGTCTATAGCGCCAGCGCCTGGCAAATGCTGATGGCGGGGCTCGTGAATGGTCTTGTCGGCCTGTTGCTGGGCAGCTTCAAGGCGGCACACTGGACGCGTCCGGCTGTCTTTGCCATCGGCTACCTGATCGTAGCCGGATCTTGGATCGGCTTTACCGCCTATGTCTGGCTTCTGCATAACGTTTCGACCTCCAAGGTCGCGACCTATGCTTACGTGAATCCGATTGTCGCCGTTTTCCTGGGATGGCTCGTGCTCCACGAGCGAATCACACCCTATATTCTTGCCGGAAGCGTGATTGTCGTAGTCAGCGTCATTCTCGTCACCGGAGCCAAGCACGTTCCGCCGTGCACTGCGCAGGAGCCGGAGCCGGTTGCGGCGCTGGCAACCGAACCCGCCTCGGATTGACGACTGATCCGGGTCCTCGCTACGGCCGTTGGTGCCCCACATCTGCCGCCGTTAGCAGATGTGGGAAGGAGAGAGGTTGGTGCCCCATATCTGCTGCCGTTAGCAGATGTGGGAAGGAGAGAGCACGTATGATCCGTTCCTACAGAGGAATCACGCCAACCATTCCGCCGTCCTGCTACGTGGACGAATCGGCCCAGGTGATTGGCGACGTGGTGCTGGCCGAGAACGTCAGCGTCTGGCCGTGCGCCGTGCTGCGCGGCGACGTCAATTCGATTCGCGTTGGCGCCAACAGCAATATTCAGGACTGCTCGGTTCTGCATGGACAGACTGACCTGTATCGCGTCGAACTTGGCGAATGGGTCACGGTCGGGCATAGAGCCACGCTGCACGGCTGCACCATCGAAGATCGCTGCGTGATTGGGATTGGCGCCATCGTTCTGAACGGCGCCCGCGTCGGTCACGACTCGATCCTTGCCGCCGGTACCCTGATCCCGGAGAATGCGGTTGTCGAACCGGGTTCGCTGTGGATGGGTTCGCCGGGCAAGTTCCGCCGTGCTATCAATGACAAGGACCGCGAAAGAATTCTCTGGAACGCACGCAACTACTTCGGCCTTCGCGAGAAGTACCTGCAAGAACTCGCGGCCACCAAGGGACGTTAACCAGCCCTCACCCCAGAATGTCATCCTGAGCGGTCGGGTGGCCCACATCCGCGAATGTGGGAATCGAAGAGGCTGAGGCGGTCGGGTGGCCCATTCTAGCCCGCTGTTGGCTAGAGTGGGGTAGTTGCTCGCTGGTGTAGGGAAGCGACGCCACAGCAATATCAATCGTGTCATCCTGAGCGTAGCGAAGGGTCCCATCCAACTTTACTGATCCGCGCTTTCTAGGTTTTTCTGATCCGTACCCCCAGTCCTTTCTTTCGGCGCAGTCCGCACAAACGAGGGTCTCCATTCTTCTCGCGCCTGTTAAGATCATATTTTGCCGAGGGTGCCCCACCTTCCGCGTCGCGCAGTTCGACGCTAAGGTGGGAGACGAACTCCGGCCAGACCCAAACTGACATTGAGAACTGAATCGAAATGATTAAAGCCGTTCGCGGTACCCGCGATCTCCTGCCTCCTGACACCGATCTCTGGAACTTTGTCGAGGCCCGTGTGCGCGAGGTCTTCCGCAACTACAACTTCCGCGAAATCCGCACCCCCGTCTTCGAAAGTACAGAGCTATTCGCCCGCGGCGTCGGTGAAGAGACCGACATCGTCTCCAAGGAGATGTTCACCTGGGAAGACCGCGCCCGTGCCGCCAGCGAGAAGCCGCAGTCCTTGTCCCTGCGGCCGGAAGCGACTTCAGGCATCGTTCGCGCCTACATTGAGCACGATCTGAACCGCACGGGTCTGTTGCAGAAGCTTTACATGATGGGGCCGATGTTCCGTCGCGAGCGCCCGCAGAAAGGCCGCTACCGACAGTTTTTCCAGATTGACGCCGAGGTCATCGGACCGCCTTCGTCGGGCAGCGAGCTGCCGGTGCGCGATGCCGAAATCATCGACATGCTCACCGCGATTCTCGATGCCGTCGGTCTCACAGGCTGGTCGCTCGAACTGAACTCGGTCGGCTGCCCCAAGTGTCGTCCGCTGTATAACCAGGCTTTGCGTGAGGCCCTGGCCAATGTGAAGGACAAGATGTGTGTCGATTGCCGGCGCCGCGCCGAAACCAATCCGCTGCGCGTTCTCGACTGCAAAGTGCCGGAAGACCAGCCCATCATCGATGCGCTGCCCAAGATCAGCCAGTACCTCGACGAAGACTGCCGCCGAAATTTTGCCGAAGTCCGCGCCATCCTGGACAGCATGGCGATCGCCTACACCATCAATGAGCGCATGGTTCGCGGCCTGGACTATTACACGCGTACCACATTCGAGTTCACCCACGGCGAACTCGGCGCGCAGAGCGCCGTGCTCGGCGGCGGCCGCTACGACGGACTATCGGAGTTGCTCGGAGGACCCAGAGCTCCGGCAACCGGCTTCGCCATCGGCGAGGACCGCCTGGTGCTGGCGTTGCAGGCCCAGTCGCCGCCGCCTCCACAAGCGCCCGCGGCCTACATCATTCCGCTCGGCGCGGGCATGAACCGCCACGCCCTCAAGTTGGCGCGCGAACTCCGCCGCAATGGTCTGATCGTCGATGTCGGAGACGAGAGCTTTCGCCTGAAGAAAGGCTTTGAGGCCGCCGGCAAGCTGGGGGCGAAATATGCCGTCCTGGTGGGCGAAAACGAAGTTGCCAGCGATACTTTTGCGGTCAAAAACCTTGGCAGCGGAGAGCAGGTTGCGGTTGCCCGCGCCCAACTCGAGGCCAAGCTGCAACAATAGCAAGGGTGCCCCATAGTAAGGGTGCCCATTCTGGCAGGCGGGTGGCCCATTCTAGCCCGCTGTTGGCTAGAGTGGGGTAGTTCTTAGTTCGCGGCTGCGTTCACGCGACTGTATTCATTGATCTTTCAGGAGTGACTTCGATGACCTTCGAGGTGTGGTTGGCGTTCGTGGCGGCCAGCGTCATTATGCTGTTAATTCCAGGCCCAACGGTGCTGATGGTGGTGGGCGACGCCTTGGCAAACCGTTCCCGGCGTGCCTGGGCCACGGTTGCCGGCGTCGTCATGGCCGACGCCACGGCGATGACCCTATCCTTAGCCGGTGCAGGAGCCTTGCTGCAAGCCTCCGCCGCCGCCTTTACCTTCATGAAGACACTCGGGGGCTTGTATCTCATCTACCTCGGGGTAAAGTCGATTCTAGGCGCGCGCAGCGCCGCGGCGCACGCGGGCGAGGTGGTTGCGGGTGATTCCGGGCCAACCATGCTGGCGCGCTTTGGCCGTGCGTACGCCGTAACCGTCCTGAATCCGAAGAGCATTCTTTTCTTCGTCGCCTTCGTGCCGCAATTCATGTCGGCGCAGGGGTCCTTCCTGGCGCAAAGCGGATTGCTGCTCGCCACCTTCACCTGCCTCAGCATGCTGAATTCATCGATGTACAGCCTCATGGCAAGCCTGATCGGCGGCAGGCTGACGGCCGCATCCGCGCAGCGAAAGGTGAGCTATGCGGGCGGCTGCACGTTGATCGGAGCCGGCGCGCTGACGCTGGCCATCAGGCGGAGCTGAGCCGGAATCCGCGGCCGTGTACAAGCTGTTTCACAACTCGGCTTGAAGGGGCGCGGTTTTTGAAGGGGAGCGGCTTCATCTGAAGCCGCTCCCCTTCAAGCCGAGTTGTGAAAAAGCTTCTAGCCTGGAGATGCCAACGATGCATTACCTCCTCTTTTACGAAGTTGTGGAAGGTTATGTCGAGAAGCGGGCGCAGTTCCGCGAACCACACATGAAACATGCCATGCAGGCGTTCGAACGCGGAGAACTGGTTCTGGCCGGCGCATTGGCGGACCCGGTAGACGGCGCCGTGCTTGTGTTCCGCGGTCCAACACCGCAATTCGCCGAGGCGTTCGCCAAGGGGGACCCCTATGTCATCAACGGTCTCATCAAATCGTGGCGGGTGCGGAAGTGGATGACGGTCATTGGGGAAGGGCTGCCGCCCGTGTAGGTGCCGGTGGTTGGCCCTGACGGCCTGTTTCTTACATAGCTGAACAAAAACCGCCACGCGCACCGTTGCCGCCCGCCGATCACAGCAGCACGCGCGAAAGCAGGTACGCCGTCGCCGTTGCCACGGTTACTCCGATCATACCGAAAGCGTGCGCACATCAGCCCGGCTCGCGGGTTGGCGGCGTACTGGGGCCGATGAATGCTGCGCCGGTAACGGCGGAAATGACGTGCGCATCGGCAGAAATTGTGGTATTTACAAGAACGAACAAACAGATGAAGGTGCCGTGCCAGGGTCTGTGACAATTCTCGCCCGGTCAACTCATGTCTTTAACGTTGTCCGTGCGCGAGATCCATCGTGCCTCTGAGATCGAGTCATTAGTTTGTGCCCGAAAGGGCCATGGTGGTTCGATTAGGGCTGGCGAATTTCTTCGCAGCCCCAGAAAGTGTGCAAGCGTAACAAACGGCCCGACTTCGGAAGTTCTTCTGAGCCAGATGAACACCACAAAAAGCGTGGGATGAACGTCGTCAGCGCCAAGGGCGGTTGTGTACGTGGGCGGCGGCCGATGAAAGCCAGGTAGAACGAGGCACATTGCGCCGCATCGTCAATGTGGGGATAGGAGTGTAGCTGGGGATGAACTATCACTGGAACTGGTCGATTTTTCTGCAACCGGTCCCGTCCGGAGAGACAACGTACCTTGGCTGGCTGCTGGTCGGCCTGCAATGGACGGTGGCGTTGTCTCTCTGCTCCTGGTTCACCGCTCTCATCATCGGTACCCCTCTCGGTGTCATGCGCACGTTGCCCAACCGTTTCCTGTCAGGGTTGGCGGGGGCGTACGTGGCGGTCTTTCGGAACATTCCGCTGTTGGTGCAGTTGTTCATTTGGTACTTTGTCATCCCCGAGCTGGTGCCGGTAAAAATCGGTGACTGGTTCAAACAGTTGAATCCCGTTTTGCAGGAATTTGTCGCGGCGTGGCTGTGCCTGGGGCTGTTTACCTCCGCACGTATTGTCGAGCAGGTCCGCGCCGGAATTGACTCGCTGGGCCGGGGACAAAGGGGCGCGGGACTCGCCATGGGCTTGACTCTCGGGCAGACCTATCGCCATGTTCTATTGCCGATGGGGTTTCGCATCATTCTGCCTCCGCTCACGTCAGAGTTTCTCAACTGCATTAAGAACTCGGCGGTCGCAACCACGATCGGGTTCGTTGAACTCTCCCGCCAGGCTCAGCAGTTGGTGGATTACACGGCGCAGCCGTTCGAGGCGTTCATCTCCGTCACCTTGCTCTATCTGGTCGTCAACAGCATCGTGATGTACTTCATGCGTTGGCTCGAGCGGCGCACGCGCGTTCCGGGATTCATGGTAGCCAAGTAAAGGCAAACGATGTACGAATTCGACTGGAGTTCCATTCCCGGCGCGCTCCCCTTTCTGGTAAAGGGCGCAGTTATTACGCTCCAGATAACGCTGACGGCGGTAGTTTTCGGTGTTATTTGGGGCACACTGCTGGCGGTGGCGCGGCTCTCCTCCTGGGGTTTCCTGGCGAAACCCGCCGCGGCCTACGTCAACCTGCTTCGCTCCATCCCGTTCGTCATGGTGATTCTCTGGTTCTTCCTGATCGTGCCCCAGGCCATACAGGCAGTATTTGGCGGGGCTACGCGGGATATCCGGCTGACTTCCGCTCTGGTGGCCTTCTCGCTGTTTCAGGCGGCCTACTATTCGGAGATCATCCGCGCGGGAATCCAGAGCGTCCCCAAGGGCTAGGCCCAGGCCGGCTATGCGCTCGGCATGGGTTATGGCCAAGTCATGGGCCTGATCGTGCTGCCCCAGGCCTTTCGCAACATGGTCCCGCTGTTGTTGACGCAGACCATCATTTTGTTTCAGGACACCTCGCTGGTGTACGTGATCGGGCTGGCGGATTTCTTCGGCAGCGCCCAGAAAGTGGGCGAGCGCGACGGCCGGCTGGTGGAGCTATTGTTGTTTGCGGGCGCTATTTATTTCGTAATCTGCTCGGCGCTGTCTTACCTGGTCAAACGGCTGCAAGAGCAGAAGGTGACGGCATGATATCGATTCGCGACGTTTCCAAGTGGTACGGCAGCTTCCAGGTTCTCAAGGATTGCAGCACTGAAGTTAAGAAGGGAGAGGTCGTGGTCGTCTGCGGCCCTTCCGGCTCCGGCAAAAGCACGCTGATCAAGTGTGTCAACGGTCTTGAGCCGTTTCAAAAGGGCGAGATCATTGTCAACAGTACTTCCGTCGGCGATCGCAAGACCGACCTTCCCAAGCTGCGTGCGCACGTCGGAATGGTCTTCCAGCACTTCGAACTGTTTCCCCACATGACGGTCTTGGAAAACCTGACGATCGCCCAGATCAAGGTGCTCAAGCGGGGCAAAGAGGAAGCAGTGGAACGAGGCTTCAAACTGCTGGACCGTGTTGGGCTCAGGGACCAGGCCCACAAGCATCCGGGCGAACTTTCGGGCGGACAGCAGCAGCGTGTGGCCATTGCCCGAGCCTTGGCCATGGACCCCATATGCATGCTGTTCGACGAGCCCACCTCGGCTCTCGATCCGGAAATGATCAACGAAGTGCTCGATGTCATGGTCAAGCTCGCTCTCGAAGGCATGACCATGATGGTCGTGACTCACGAGATGGGATTCGCCAGGAAAGTCGCGCATCGCGTCATCTTCATGGATCATGGATCAATTGTGGAGGACGCCGCCACAGACCACTTTTTCGGCGCGCCGCACTCGGAACGGGCGCAGTTGTTCCTCTCGAAAATTCTCAGCCACTGAGCAGTTCCGGCTGCTCAATCCGGCCGCGAAGCACACAGGCCTTTTGGCGCAACCCTGCTCGCAATACAATGGAAGCAGTGTACGTCATCTACAACCTGCTGCTGGCGGTTGCGTTGCTGGCCAGCGCTCCTTATTGGTTCGTTCGCCTGCTGCGGCAGGGGAAGTACCGTGAGGGAGTCGGTAACCGGCTCGGAATGCTGCCGCCTCATTTGCGTTCCTTGGCCGCGGCCGGCAAGCCGGTGATCTGGGTGCATGCGGTATCGGTTGGCGAAATTCTTGCCGTGGCTGGACTCATACAGGAAATGCGGAAGCGTTTCGCGGGCTACGCCATTGCCATCTCCACCACCACCAGCACGGGCCACAAGCTGGCGGGAGACCGCTTCGGTCTGGAGAATGTTTTTTTCTTCCCGCTCGATCTCAGCTTTGCCGTTCGCCGTTACATGCGCCTGCTTCGGCCAAAGCTGGTTGTAATTGCCGAAACCGAGTTCTGGCCCAATTTTCTGCGGGTCGCGCGCCGCTCCGGTGCGGCTGTTGCCGTTGTGAATGCGCGCATTTCGGACCGTTCCTATCCGCGCTACAGAAGGTTTGCTTCTCTGCTGCGCGTCGTATTGCGGAGCGTGGACCGTTTCCTCGCGCAGACCGAAGAAGATGCACGCCGCCTTGCCGGCATTGGCGCCGAACAAGGCCGCATCCAGGTGGCGGGCAATCTCAAGTTCGACGCCGCTGCCCCGGCTGCCAAGCCTGAAGTCGGACAATTGCTCGCGCGGCTGCAGGAAATCAGCGTCGGACCCATCGCCGTGCTCGGCAGCACGGTGGAAGGCGAAGAGCAGATGCTGGTTGCCACTCTCCGCGCCATCCTCGGGCGGCATCCGCGGGCCCTCGTCATACTTGCTCCACGGCATAAAGAGCGCTTCGACGCGGTTGCCGGGCTGCTGAGCAATTACGGCATTCCTTTCACCCGGCGCTCGTATCCGGAGTGGCCGCGGAACGTGACTTCCGGGAGCATTCTCCTGCTCGATACCATCGGAGAATTAGCGTCGATCTACTCGTTGGCATATGTTGCCTTTGTCGGCGGCAGCCTGGCCCCGCGTGGCGGACACAACATTCTGGAACCGGCTGGGTTCGGCGTCCCGATCATCGTTGGACCGCACACCGAAAATTTCCGCGACATCGTGCAAAAGTTCGCCGACGGCGGCGGAGTCCTGGTAGTGCGCGATCAGCACGAACTTCAATCCGCGCTGCTCCGCCTGTTGTCTGATCCGGTGGAACGTAAGCAGCTCGGCGAACGCGCGCTGGAGATCCTGAAGGCGGACCAGGGAGCTACCGAGCGCACACTCGCCGAACTGGAAAAGCTGCTGGCCGGGAGGACAAACTGATGTCCGCCCTGTTCTCGGCCGTGGTGGCTGCGCGCAATACACTTTACGACCGTGGCGTGTTGAAGCAGCAGCGGCTTCGCCGCCCGGTTGTCAGCGTCGGCAACATCTCCGTCGGCGGCGCCGGCAAGACTCCATTTGTGATTCTGCTGGCCGAACTGCTGCGGCAGCACGGGCTGCGCGCTGATGTCCTATCGCGCGGCTACGGACGCAAGACGTCAGGAGTGTTGGTTGTCGATGCCAATGGCAGTCCGCTGCGCTTCGGAGATGAGCCGCTGTTGATTGCGCGGCGGCTTCCGGGCGTGCCCGTGATTGTCGGCGAAAGCCGGTACCAGGCAGGGCTGGAGGCCGAGCGGCGTTTCGAGTCCGACGTTCATCTGCTGGACGACGCTTTTCAGCACCGGCAGTTGGCGCGCGACTTCGACATCGTGCTGGTTTCGCGGCGCGATCTTCAGGATCGCCTGCTGCCTTCGGGACGGCTGCGCGAACCGCTGTCCTCGCTCGCTCGCGCCGACGCCGTGGTCTGGTCCGAGCCGGGGGATATCCCCTCGCTGCCGGCGTCAATACCTGTCTGGAGGGTGCGGAGGCAGCTTGAGCTTGCACCGCAATCTCCCTCGAAACCTTTCGTACTTTGCGCGATTGCCGGGCCGCAACGCTTTTTGCGCGATCTTGAAAGCGCCGGCGTTCAAGCCGCCGGCCATCACTGGTTTCGCGATCATCATGTCTACACCGAGGTTGACATCCGCGAGCTTTGCCGCGAGGCCAGCCGCGCCGGAGCCAATGGCTTCCTGACGACGGAGAAAGATGCGGTCAAGCTTGAGGCCTTGGGCGCGCAATTACCGAACTTGGCCGTCGCCAGGCTCTCGCTGGAATTGGAAAATGCACAGCAAGTTCTCGCGACGATCCTCGACAAGGTGAAGACAGGGTGAACCGGTGCGAGGAATCGTGGCGAGTGGCGCCAAACTGGCGCCCGATCCCACACTACAGTGTTTCAGAATAGGCATGCCCCAGGAGTTATCAACTTCGTGGGATACGTATCACAAACAGGTCCGGGCGACTTACGGCGTGCAGTGTGAGACAATTTCAAATCTGAGAACCTCTCGATGAAGCGAAACGATAGTCAACACGAACGCCTCCGGTCGATTGTGCAGTCATTTCCGAACATTACCGTAACGGTGCTCGCCGACCTGGTGGCCGACGAATTTATTTATGGCGAGATTTCGCGGGTATCGCGCGAGGCCCCGGTGCTCATTCTGAAGCACCGCGAGCGCACCGTTGTGCCGGGTGGCGGCGGAAACGCGATCATGAACTTGGCCGATCTCAAAGTGAATGTGCTTCCGGTGGGCGTCGTCGGCGATGATGAGCCGGGGCGCTTGCTGCTTCAGGCTTTGCGGGCAAAGAAGGTATCGTTAAGTGGAGTGAATCGTCTCAAAGGCCACACGACGCCGACCAAGACGCGTATTCTGGCGGGAATGCCGCACTCGTCGCGGCAACAGGTGGTGCGTCTCGACCGTGAACCGGAGCCGCTCGGCGAGACGCATCCAGCGCTTTTGAATCTGGTCTCCTCGGTGCGCGAATATGCCAAGGCCTCCGACGCCCTGCTCATTTCCGACTATGGTTACGGCGCGGCGACTCCCCGCCTGCTCACGTTCATCCGGTCCAAGGGCGCTCTCGACCACTTACCCGTCACCCTCGACTCGCGCTACCGCCTGCTCGAGTACAGCGGACTGACGGCCGCGACACCGAACCAGCAGGAAGTCGAGGCCGAGCTGGAGATTGACCTCGGCAACGATAGTCAGCGACTTTGCTCCGCCGGACGCGAATTGATAAAGCGCATGAAGCTGGAGTCGCTGGTCATCACTCGCGGCAGCGATGGCATGATCGCCTTCGATGGCGGCAAAAAGCCCGTCGAAATTCCAATCTACGGCTCCAAGGAAGTAACCGACGTGACCGGGGCGGGAGACACGGTGATTGCGACGTTTACCGCCTCCATCGCCGCCGGTGCCGACACCGAGTCGGCGGCCCGCCTGGCAAACCTGGCGGGCGGCATCGTCGTCATGAAGCGGGGCACAGCCACCGTTACCCAGGCCGAATTGCTCAAGGCCCTGGAAGAGAGCAGCAAGGCAGTCCATGTCCGGTAGTCAGCACACAGGTTCCAAGATCTTTTCGCGCCAGGCGCTGGGTGAAAAAGTGCAAGCCTGGAAGCGTGCCGGCGAGCCGGTGATCCTGGCCAATGGATGTTTCGACGTGCTGCATGTGGGGCACATACGCTACCTGCATGCCGCCAAGCAGCTTGGCGGGCGGCTGGTGGTCGCCATCAATGCCGACGAAAGCGTGCGCGCGGTGAAGGGCCCGGGACGGCCGCTCATGTCCGAGAACGAGCGGGCGGAAATCATTGCCGCCCTGGCTGATGTCGACGCCGTCGTCATCTTTTCCGAACCGGATGTGCGCGCTTTGATCCGAGAACTGCGCCCTGACGTGCAGGCTAAAGGCACCGATTACAGCGTCGATAGCGTTCCCGAGCGCGACGAGGTTGTCGCGTGCGGTGGACGCGTCGAGATTGTTGGCGACCCCAAAGACCACTCGAGCTCGGCGTTGCTGCGCAAGATTGTTGCCGCGGTTTCGAGAAGTGTTCCTGCCGGCGAGTTTGGTAATGTGGAGGAGAAGCGTTAAGCAGTGATGAACTCTTCCCTGTCCCAGCATGTGCCGGTGACCCGGCGGGATCCGGTTCGCAGTATTCTCGTTGTGCGTCTCGGCGCAATGGGTGACCTCATACATGCCATTGCCGCCGTCAGCGCGCTGCGTGCCGCGTTGCCCGAGTGCAAAATAGGATGGGTCATTGAGAAACGCTGGTCGGAGCTGCTATGCGCTCCGGGGTTTGCCCGCCGTGGCGAGCGCAGCCAGCAGCGGCCGCTGGTCGACGACCTGTTTACCCTCGACATTCGCGCTTTACGCTCGAATCCCATTTCGCCGGCGATCTGGAAGAAAATGTGCACCTGCTTTGCCGAGCTGAGATCCGCCGGCTACGACCACGTTGTCGACATTCAAGGCGCGGTCCGTTCAGCTCTTATTGCGCGCCTCAGCGGCGCTGCTGAAAGCTGGGGCGAAAGCAACCCGCGAGAGGCCCCCGCCGCGATTTTTTACCAGCACGCAGTGCCGGTTTCGGGCAGCCACGTTGCGCAACAGAATCTTGCTCTCATCTCCGCCGTGGCCGGCATTCCACTTGACTCTTGTGCGCCCTTGCTTCCCCACGACAGCGGCTCGGCGAAGTGGTGTGAGCAGTTGCTGATCGAGCGTTCCACCCCAACGCGCGCGACTACGGCGCGTATTGGGGACCCCAGTGGGCCGCGTTTCTGCATCCTTAACCCCGGCGCAGGTTGGGGAGCAAAGTGTTGGCCGCCATCTTCTTTCGCGGAAGTCGCTCGCCGGCTTGCTGAGGTTGGCGTTCGCTCGCTGGTGAATTTCGGCCCCAGCGAGGAGCACCTGGCGCAGGAGGTCGCGGAGACCAGCGGCGGCGCCGCGGAAGCGATTTCCTGCACCGTTTCGCAGCTCATCGAACTCACGCGCTGGGCCGAGCTTTTTATCGGCGGCGATACCGGTCCCATGCACCTTGCGGCAGCGCTTGCCGTGCCGGTGGTGGGTCTGTTCGGACCCACGAATCCGGAGCGTAATGGTCCCTGGGGCACGCGCAGTATCGTTTTGCGCAGCCAGCAGAGCGCGACCAGTTACCACCATACCGCCCGCCCGGACCTGGCTCTGCACTCGATCTCGCCTGCCGCGGTGGCGCATGCCGCGCTCGCGCTGCTACAGCAGCAAAGTTGCGCGGCAGTACAGGAAACGTCTTGAGCGGAAACGGCTCGACAGGCTGGAGCAAAATTGCGCGGCGAACCCGAGTGCCTCTCGGATTCGTCTTGGCTGTCGTGTATCTTTGGCTCGCGCGGCCGAATTGGGGTTCGATCGTTGTAGGAGCTGCCATGGCGAGCATCGGCATCATCCTGCGTGCCTTGGCTTCGGGCCACGTTAAGAAGAACCAGGAGCTGACCACCACCGGACCCTATGCTTACACCCGCAATCCTCTGTATCTCGGTTCCGTCATCATCGCGGCTGGTTTTGCCGTCGCCGCCCAGAACGTCTGGATCGTGGTGCTGATCCTCGCGATGTTTGCCGCCATCTACGTGCCAGTGATTCGCGCCGAAGAAGCGTATTTACAATCGAAGTTTCCGGAATACGCCGCCTACGCTGCCCGCGTACCGCGACTCATTCCGCGTCTCAGCAGCGTTTCGAATCCTGGCTCAGGCTTTTCACCGGAGCTTTATCTTCGGCACCGCGAGTACAATGCCATTCTAGGAGCGTTGCTGGTTATCGTTGTCCTGATCGCAAAGCTCATTTGGTATCCGCGTTAACTGATACATGCGACATAGATGCCTGCACGTCCTGATCCTGATCCTCCTGATGGTGAGTGCGCTGCTTGCCAGCGCGCCTGATACGCAGCACCCCGGTGCTGTAGACACCATCGGCCCGGCATCCATGATCCGGCCGGTCCCCGAGGGCCACAGTTTCCCTCACGGTACGGTTCTGCACTACGACGCCGAGTGGAGGTTGTGGAAGGCGGGCACGGCTACCATGCGGATCGATGCAGCCGGTCCGGAAGAGCGGGTCACCGCCAGCGCCGACGCAATTGGCGTAGTTGCCATGCTCTACCGCGTTCAGGACCGATTCGAATCTTACTTTGACCGCCGTAGTTTCTGTTCGCTGAGTCTCACCAAGCGATCCGAGGAAGGCCTGCATCAGCGCCACACCATCATCCGCTTCGATCAGGTGCGGCGGAAGTCCATTCTCGACGAACGCAACCTGCGTAACGGGCAAACCAAGCATACCGAACAGGATATTCCCGGCTGCGTGACCGATGTGCTCTCGGGCATGTACTACCTGGCATCGCTGCCGCTGGAACCGGGCAGCGCCTCCATGTTCCCGCTGAACGACGGTGGACAGACGGTGAACGTGCGCGCCGAGGTCGAGGCTCGCGAAGAAATCAAAACCGACGCGGGGACGTTCCGAACGGTGCGCGTACAGCTTTCGGCTGACGCGGGCGTGCTCAAAAACCGCGGCAAGGTGTGGATTTGGTATTCCGATGATCCCAATCACACCCTGGTACAGGTGAGAACGCGGCTCTTTTGGGGCACTCTGAATATCCGGCTTGCTCGCATCGACCACGAGCCCGGCCACTGACAAAGTCCGTGAGGTAAGTTTGCGCGAAACCGGGTAGTGTCCCAGTTTGACGCTCTTACCGTTGAATCACGCGGTTTAACGAATCCTGCTAAGATTTCCTCGCTATGAGAACGCTGATATTGGCTCTGCTTCTGTCGGTCGCGCAGTTGTCCGCGCAAGCGCCCAAAGAGACAAGTGTCGCTGTTTCCGCCGCCAAGCCTCTCGATGTGCGTGCCGACATTCCGAAGAACTGGATAGATTACACGAGCTGGCTTTTTTCGCTAATTCTTGCCACAGTGGGCGTGGGCGGTGTCTGTCTTGCGCTACGCACACTCAAGGCTATTGAAAAGCAAGCCAACGCCCAAATGGACGCAGATCGCGCTTGGGTGCTTGCAAGCGTTGTCGGCCAGCCCAAAGAGCCGCTTACCAAAAGTATTATCGAAGAAGGCATCATTCCTGGTATCGTTTGGCAAATACAAGTTGCTGGAAATACTCCCGCCCGGATCATAAGCGAGAAGTATAGGTGCCGCACTATACCAGTTGACAATACGGCATTTCCACCCAAGCCTGAACTTGAGCCAATCCCTGTATATTTGCCGAACACGAATTCTATTGATGGACAAATTGTTTTCCAGCCCGGATATAAATATGCGGTTTCTATTCCGCTTGAAAATGGCCCTGGCAACCTCGTAGAACAAATGGCATTGACCGTATCGGGCGAGGTCGTTTTCTGTGCTTATGGGCGTATTGAGTATGAGGATGCTTTCAAACGCAAGGGAACCACTCAGGTTTGCGCTCTTTACTATCCCCGTAGGGGAGGCGTAATAGAATCTCCGGACGGGACGGTACTCAACCCGCCCGGATTCCGCATTGGCGGGCCTCCTGGGTACAACTACAACACTTAACGGACACGCCAGAATCCAAATTAGGACACTACCCGAAACCGGCTTACTGCAGCCGGAAGCGTTCGTTCATAATCCGCCGCAAGCGGGGACGGTAGATCAGATCGTATGCGAGTTCCTTGCCGGGGAACATTGCCAGCGCAGCCCGCCGGGCGTCGGCTGCCATCTCCGAAGCTTCTTCCAGAGTCATGTTGGGGTCCTGGCTAATCACCGACATCACCATGCTCATCATGATCTGCAACCTTCGGATCTTGCGGGCCTCCTCCGCCAGCTCTGCTTTTCCGGTACCCTCGTGATTCTCATGTCCATGTTGCGGCAACCCCATAGAACTCCCCCGCGCCGGTTTAGGCCCTTGTTTAGATGGCCGCCAGCAGTTCGCCCGTTGCGCACCCGTTGTGGTGACTTTTTTGGGGCAGCGGAGTTGCTGGCCCGGCTCCTTCGCGGGTAAACCTTCCGCGAATCTGGTCTAAAGCTTTGGAATTTTTAGCCCCACCCCTACCATCCGTGTCCGGAGAGTACTACGATCTTTGCTAGCGCGCCAGCCTATTTGCGGCACTCGTAGCGGACAGAGCGATTTCAGAGTAGATATATCCCGAAGCTATCAACCATTATGGAATATACCTTTCGCGAACTCGGCTGGCGACATCGAAGCAACTGGAGGGACAATGGCTCTCGACGCGAATGATTCGACACTGACCACCGTCTTTGATACCGAACGCGAAAGCGAAGCGCTGGTCGTTAAGGGGTTGCTCGATTCCGCCGGCATCGAAGCGGTTGTGACCTCGCTGGATTCACCTCAGGATCTTTTGCCTGGCGTCGGCGGCGTTGTCGTGCAGGTCGCCCCGGAACAGGCGGAGGAGGCACGGGCCATTATTGCCGACTACCGCACCCATCCGATCGAGGACTCGGAATTCGCCGAAGGCTCATCGGCCTGAGCTGTAGGTGGAGACAGAGATGTTCGCCGGTTCCAGCAGAAACGTAGTCGCTCCCACCAGGTCCGTGCGGTAGACCATTACCTTGGCATCGCTGAGCCGCTGCAAGGTATCCGGGCGAGGGTGATGGAACCGGTTCCGGACTCCGGCGGAGATCACGCCGTAGCGCGGCCGCACTGCCGCAAGAAATTCCTGAGTGCTGGACGTGTTACTGCCGTGGTGTCCCACTTTCAGGATGTCGGAGCGGAGTTTTTCGTTCAACAGCGAGCGCTCGATTTTCTTTCCTACATCGCCCACCAACAGCAACGAGCGCCCGCGGTTCTCAGCTCGCAGTACCATCGCATCGTCGTCGCGAACTCTCCCCTTCAGTTGCCAATCTTGCGGCGGGGAGAGCACCGTAATGCGAACACTTCCGAAGTCAAAAATTTCGCCCGCATGGCGTTGCCTTACCGACACCCCGTTATCGCCGGCGACCTTCATCAAGTGCTGAAACTCAGGGGTAGCGACCTGCGGCCCCATCCACAGCTCCGCGGGATGGAAATTCCGGATCACCGCGCTCATGCCCCCAATGTGGTCGGCGTGACCATGGCTGATTGCCACGGCGTCCAGCCGGCCGATTCCGCGCCACCACAGATAGGGCGAAACAACGTCTTCGCCAACATCAAATTCGGAGTGTCCGTTACCCAGCAGGCCCCCGGAGTCGATCAGCAGCGTCTTGCCCTCAGGTGTAATCATCAGCAGCGAATCGCCCTGGCCGACGTCGATTGCCGTCAACTCCAATCGCCCCGCGTGCAGGTGTGGCGTGGCGGGGCGCATCCCGATCCAGATTGCCGACGCGCACAGCAGCAGCAATCCGGTCACCGCCACCACCCTGTGCCACCGCACCATCAGCAGCGCCAAGCCGAGCGCCGCTGCACAGGCAAACGCAACCGCCGGCTCAGGAGTGGGGATACGGTAGTCGGCAACTCTGCCGCTGCCCAGGAAACTGACTGTGCCGAGGATAAACTTGAGCGCCCACCAGGCAACCCACGCGGCAGGTTGGGCCAGCAGAGGCGAAACAAAGCCCACGGCCACGGCCAGCACGGCGGCCGGCATGAGGACGCCGGTGAGCGGCACAACCAGGCAGTTCGCGGGCAGAGAGGTAATCGTCACGCGATGGAAATATGCCGCCATCGGCAGCGCCATGCCAATCTGCATCACCGTCGAGACGAGCACCACTTCATACACCGCGATGGCAATGCCCGTCACCGCCGGGACAATCCAAAATGCCGCGCGCTTACCGGCCAGCGGCGACAGATGAGTGGCAATCAAGCGCAGCTCAATTCGAAATTGCGCCATCTTCGGCGGCATAGCCGAGTCCATTCCCACCACCTGCAGCCCGCGTAGAGCCCGCCGATACGGAGCCGACGTGCGCTGGAAAATGGGAACCGCCAAGCCGCCGATCAAAAGCACGGCTAGAAACGTCAACTGAAAGCTCGGATCAAATAGTTCGCGCGGGTTCCATACCAGCAGTATCAGCGCGGCCATCCCCACGGCGTTCAGTGCCGCCCGCTCGCGATAGAGCAGGCGCGGTGATCTGATAAACGGAAAACATCAGTACCGCGCGCATCACCGGAGCGCCGGAGTCGGTGAGCGCGGCGTACCCGCAGGAGATGACGATCGTCAGCGGAGTCGCGACTTCCGGCCCAGCGCCCATACGCCGTAACACCCAGAACAGCGCGAAGGCCAGAATCGCAATGTTCATTCCGGAAACCACCAGCAGATGGTAGGTTCCGCTGCGCTGGAATTCGAGCTGTACTTCACGGCTGATGAATTGGCGGTCGCCGATCAGCACGCCGTCGAACAGGCCGGCTTCAGGCGCCGCCCATACGCGATGAATCATGCCAAGGACGCTGCGCCACGCCGACCATCGCCACTCCGAGAGCAGCATCCCCCCGCGTCCTGGGAGCAATCCCACGCTTTCCGCTTTCGCCGAACCAAGGGCAGAGACGCCAATCGAGGCCAAATAGCCTCGGTAGTCCCACGCCCCGGGGTTCTTGTAGTTCAAGGCGGGCCGCAGCTTCGCCGTCAAACGCAGCCGCTGGCCATAGAGCAGCGGCGCCGGCGAGCGGCCATCCTCATCCTCGGCCGGGTCCTCGTCCGCCTCGGCGTGCTCGCGCGCGCGTTGCGTGTCGTAAAGCGTCAGTCGAACGGTTCCGTTGGTTGGCGTCGCGGGCGCGTTTTCCGTTTCAACCTGCTCGACCGCTAGATCAATCGATTGCTGCTGTTTCCCGAAGCTCCCCTGCCTGATGACGCCATCACGCAGCAGGTAACCGGTGAGCACGACCTCCTGCCCGGAGGTAAATCGCATGATCCCCGCCTGGGGCTCGCGCGCGGCATCGCGGCTTTGCCCGGTGAAGGCCCCGAGAAATGTAAACGCGACCGCAACCGTTGCCAGCGAAATCCGCGGAAGCCGCCGGACCAGAAATGCCGCCGCGCTCAGCAGGAAAAAAATTCCGCAGACCCACGCCAACGGCGGATGCCAGATTCTGGTGGAAACAATAATGCCGCCCCCGAATGCGAGGACGGCTAAAAATATCGGCTCACGACATATGTTGAGACTGCGCTCGCCAGCTTTCAGGCGCCTGGGCTGACCGGCTATTTCCACCCGCGCCATAGCTGCCAGCGAGTTGGAGTCGTCCGGTGTCAGAGGCGATCCAGGTCGTCTTTTCCTATCATAGGCTTCCAGGGTATGAGTTCGTATTGCGCCAGCCCCTTCTGCGTAAAGGGATCGCCATCACGAACGCGGTCCAGCGCGCCGGCTACATCGCTATCGGGAACGCGCAACAGCAAAGCGCCGCCTGTCCACGGGTCCATCGGCCCGGCCGCGATCAGTATCCCCTGCTTCTTGAGCTCCCGCAGGTAGGCCCTGTGTTCTTCGGTGGTTTTAGTTACCTCTTCCAGCGGACGCCGATAACGGACAATCGCCAATGCGAACATGTCTTCCTCCCTCGTCTGGATTCAAGCTGTGGCCCGAACATTCCCGAATCCTATCGCGCGAGCCGGAAAACCGTCTCGATGTGGAAAGTCTGCGGGAACAGGTCCACCAAGTGCGCTTCTTCAATGTGAAAACCTGATTCTACCAGCACCCGCAAGTCCCTCGACAGGGTGGCCGGGTCGCAAGAGACGTAAATCAATTTCGCGGTCTTTAACCGGGCCAGCGCACGCGCGGTTCTTTCTCCCAACCCGGCGCGCGGAGGATCGACCACTACCAGGTCCAACTTCCCGGACGCATGGAAGCCGCGCAAAAACTGCTCGGTGGCAGCGGCAACCACCTCGACTTTTCCACCGCTGTTGGCGCGCAAGGCATGGACGGAAAGAGGAGCGATTTCCACGGCCGTGACGCGCTGGAACCTTCGCGACAACGGCACCGAAAACAGGCCCACGCCGGCGTAAAGGTCCAGCGCGTGTCGGCCCTCGTGGCTGGCGAGAACGATACTCAGCAGTTCGTCCACCAGGAACCGGTTCGTCTGGAAAAAAGCTCCCGCCTCGGCGCGAAACGGGCCTTCCGAGGTCGCATACTTCAGCCCACGCTCGCCCAAAAACTCCGGCGCCGCGCGCTGCGAGCCGCGCGGGCCGCTGGTCTCATCTTCTTCGTCTTCGCCCTGGAATTGGAACAACGCCAGACCCTGGAGTTCGGGCAGTCCGGCTTGAAGCGCCTGGAAAGCGGGCCGAAACGACTCCACGCCGGCGGTTTTCCTCGCATAAACCTCCAGCAGCAGCGCGTGGTCGTCGTGATTGGCGAAAAACTGAACCTCGGCAATGTCTCCAGCCAGGGACCGGAACTCGCTCGACTGCCGCAACGCCTGCAGCGCACGGTTGATCAGTGGAGAGCTAATGGGGCAGTGCTCGATCGACAGCAGGCGGTGCGATCCGTGCTCGAAATATCCGATCGCAAATTCCGGTTGGTTCGTCACCTTCATCCGCGTGCGATTGCGGTAATTCCACGGCGGTGACGCATGGACCTTTAACTCGACTGCCAATTCCACCTTGGCGGTACGCCGTAACGCGTCGCGCAGAATGCGTTGCTTCATCGCCAGTTGGTGCTCGTAGCTGGCGTGCTGATACTGGCAGCCGCCGCAGCGGCCGAAGTACGGACAGCCCGGCTCGACACGCTGCGGCGAGGGTGAAAGCAACGAGACTGTTTTGCCGCGAGCGAACCCGGGACGTTGCTCGACGATCTCAACGTCGATCGCTTCGTCCTCGAGCACGAAAGGCACGAACACGGCCTTGCCGCGCTCGTTGGCCGGTGAGTTCCGGCTGGCGGATTCGCCTGGGCTGGCCGGAGCAGGGCGCAGCCGCCCGAGGCCGTCGCCGCCGTAAATCATTTTTTCGATGGTGACTTTCGGCATAAGCAGTGAAATCGGTGCGTTCGCTCTCTCCGCGCCGGTATCCCGGACGCCGGCGAGTACCCTTCCTGGCCGCTAGCTACTCACATGTAGAAAAGGCTGAGGCGCGGCAGTTTGTAGTGGTCGAGCAAGCGCTTGTTCGTGTATTGCTTCAGCAACTGATCGATCTGCGGCCCCGTCATCTTACTCCGGTAAGGCGCCAGTTCACGCTCGGCCTGGGCGCGGATCTCCACCAACAGATCATCCGGCGACGAAGCCAATAGCGCCGCGAACAGCTTCTCCTCCATCACGGTCAGACGCCGTTCCAGGTCTTCCAGGCTGAAGCTGGACTGCGCGCCGACCTGCTTTGCCAGTTCAGCCAGTTTCCGCGCGTCTTCGCCCACCAGTTGCCGCGCCGCATCGGGAACCGTGGCCAACTCAAAGGCTTTCGCATTCCTTCCCAGGAACGCGGCTACCCGCTCCCGTTCGAGGCCATTGTCGCGAGGTTCTCTCGCGCTTCCGACGGCTGCCTCCTTCATCTGTTCGGCCGCCGCCAGCACTTCCTGCGAACAATAGGCGAGCGAATTGATCTTGCGCGTCTTGCTCGGACGACGATCGTATTTGTCGAAGCTCGCATCGATGCCGCGCAGCACCGCCTCCAGCGGCACGCCCGCATCTTTCCACGACTCCATCAACACCCAATCGAGGGTCGAGGCGACGAGCACCGTTCCGCGGCGGCGGCAAAAGTGTTCCTCTATGTCGCTGAAGTAATCGAAGCGGTAATTCTCCACCTCACCAGCTTACTACCAGTCTCCAACTGGAGCGGTTCCGGGAATGCGTGTTCCCGATCTATCAACGCCGGGCTGCCGCCGATACAATCACAGGATGCGCTTCCAATGCCAGCCGGGGTGTACGAAATGCTGCGAGCAGAAGGGATTCGTCCATCTCACCGAACGCGACATCGAGCGCGCGGCGGAGTTTCTCTCCATGCCCAAGGGGAAGTTTGAGAACCGGTTCATCTATCGGACGAAAAACACTCGCCGTCTGCGCACCCCTCAAAATGGTCAATGTATTTTTCTTCGTGATGACGGTTGCTCCATCCATCCGGTCAAGCCCGCGCAGTGCCGCGTTTTCCCCTTTTGGCCGGAATTGGTGGAAAGCAGGAAGGAATGGCACAAGACTGCCACATGGTGCCCGGGTATGGGGAAAGGGGAATTGGTGCAGATTGAGATGGCGCGCGAGCAGGCCGCGAAAATGCGTGCCGCCTATCCGCACATGTACAAGTAGATTCTTCAGATCACATCACTTCTCACGCTGCGCCGGATCGTCTTCCACAGTTTTCTGCGCTTCCTGCCGCTTCCGCTGATAGGCGGAATTGCGCTCCCAGATGATGCGCATGCCCTCCAGCGTCAGCAGATCGTCAACCACCGAGATGTACTTCGACCCGCCTCCGAACAGCTGCGCCAAGCCGCCGGTCGCTACCACCGTCGCTTTTCCCAGCTCGCCGAATAAGCGCTCCAGGACGCCATCGATCAACCCGATGTAGCCGTAATACAGCCCCGATTGCAGGCTGGCAACGGTATTGGTGCCGATCACTTTTGTGGTCTTTCGGATATCGACGCGCGGCAGCCTGGCCGTGCGCATGAACAGCGCCTCCGCCGAGATGCCGATCCCTGGGCAGATCACGCCGCCCAGGTACTCGCCCTTGGCGGAAATGGCGTCGAAGGTGGTTGCCGTGCCGAAGTCCACGATCACGCAAGGCCCGCCGTACTTCTCGAAGGCGGCGACGCCGTTGACAATGCGATCCGCGCCGACCTCGGCGGGATTGTCGTAGTGCACCGGCATTCCGGTCTTCACACCGGGCTCGATGAACAGCGGCTTCAGGTGAAAGTACCTCTCACAGACGGCGCGCAAGGTGGAATCAATTGGCGGTACAACCGAGGAAATCACGATCCCCTTGATCTGCTTGGGATCGATCCGGCTCATCGAAAACAGGTTGCGGAAGAGCACTCCGTATTCATCGACCGTCTGGTTGCGGTTGCTGGAAACGCGCCAGTGAGCCAGCAACTGCGCTGGACCTTCGCTTGGGTCCTCGCTGCCGTAGACGCCCAATACCGCATTCGTATTTCCCACATCGAGCACGAAAAGCATGAATTCAGTTCCTGTGCCGTTTCCCCGGCGATTCCGTCATAACATTCGCGGCCCGAAGCCTTCCGCGCGGAGCCGCTGCCTCCAGCATACGACACCGCAAACCGCTCACCACTTGCTGAGAGCCGGAGTCTTTTGCCCTATTTTGGCCGCACTCCGCCCGAGAGCACGGTCTTTATCCCCGCTTCGGTCTGCACTTGCAAAAAACCGCGCGCATCCAACCCCACGGTTGTCCCATGGTAACCGCCGTCTTCGTCCACTTGAACGGCGCGTCCCCGCACGTACGAAGAATGCAGTTCGAACCGCCGCAGGACGTCCCGCCGGGCTACGCCGAGATCCGCGACGAATGCCCGATATTCGCGGTCGAGAGATTTTAGCAGGGCGGCAGCCAGTTCCACGCGAGACCAGTCGCGCCCGCTTTCGAGCCGAAGCGAGGTTGCGATAGGCAGCAGCTCGGGCGGAAACTCACGCTGATTCACGTTGAGCCCCATGCCGGCCACGATATGCTGAACGCGCGTCGCTTCGGCATG
>Ga0187889_10001136_pt1 | contig 29408 bp, 31 predicted proteins | sample June2016WEW_7_10_2_FD_132992 | JGI IMG/M metagenome (GOLD analysis project Ga0187889, IMG submission 132992) | Peatland microbial communities from SPRUCE experiment site at the Marcell Experimental Forest, Minnesota, USA - June2016WEW_7_100 | ecosystem: Environmental > Terrestrial > Soil >... | reverse complement strand
TACCGGAAGTGTCAACGCCTCGGGAAAACCGCCTTGCCCGTCTCCCACGTGGATCGCGATGGCCTGGTTGTCGTCGACGATGACGTCCAGATTGCCATCGCCGTTGAGGTCGGCCAGGGCTATGCCACCTTGCTTCGTCCAATCGGTGATGGGGACAATCCGACTGGCGCTGCAACCCTTGATTCCCAGCAACATCGTCGCTCCCATGGTGCTCGACGAGCTGATCAGATCAGGCATACCGTCGTGGTCGAGGTCGCCCACGATGCCCGCGACAAGTGGACACACGACCTCCGCGTCGAAGCTCCCATCGCCGTGACCGAGGCGGTAGTATAGGTTGCCCCCGGGTAGCCAAATGGTATCACTGGTACCCGAGAGCCCATAGACCAGATCCAAGACGCCATCACGATTCCAATCCGTCGCCACTGCGATACCCGGGCCCAAGTAGGCAGAGCCTGTGCCCGAGGTCAGCACGGTCTGGCGCTCGAATTGGCCGTCCCCTTGTCCATGCCAGTACTCGAAACCTTGTGCCTCGCCGACCACCAGATCGAGATAGCTGTCGGCGTCGAAATCGGCCAAGAGCAAGCTCAGTGCCCCGCTGGCAGTCGGGTAGCTAGTGGGCGCGGCGAAGGGAGCATTGCGGCTACCCGACCCCAAACGCACCCTGACGGCGGCTGCACCGGTTGCCATGGAGTCGCCGCCACAGCCGATGCTGGTCAGGTCGGGCAGACCGTCCCCATTCAAGTCGGCTACCAGCGCTTGCCAGCCATAGCAGTAAGAGACGGGCGTGATTGTCCCGGAGCCTGGCGGAACGGGGTCGGGAGCATCATCGATGATTTGGCCGGCAGAGAAGGTCCCATCGCCCACCCCATATTGCAGGCTCATCGGGCTGTTCGAGTCGCCCCACGCGCCCACCAGATCCAGGATGCCGTCACCGTCGAAATCACCCAGCGCGAAGACCGATCCGGCCGAACCGAGCATCATGGTCTTGAAGCTCAAGGGCCCCGTGCACCGGTGTTGTTGGCAAGCTCCCGTCTGGCAGACGATTCCAGCCGCACAGGAAGTCCCGCAGGCGCCGCAGTGATCGGGCGACCGGCTGAGATCGTAGCAACGCAGCCCATCGCCCGCTCCACAGGGAGAATAGCCGTCCGGGCACTCGGAGCCCGTCGGAGGCTGAGAGATGGGCGCCGCGTCCCCGCCGGGCGCCAGGCTAGCCGCGTCAGAGTGCGATGAGAGCCTGAGACCCTCTGAGCTACACCCGCCATCCGTGGCCACGAGGGTGAGCAGCACGACCAACGCCGGATATCGCGCTTTCATTGGCAGGTATTCTCCCATGTGCCGACCTGGGCGGTCTGCCCGTTCGTGCTCGAGATCACGATGTCGGGACGCTGATCTCCGGTTACTTCTCCGATGGTCACATCCGAGATCTCGTTCGCTCCGAGCGAGATCGCGGGGTTCGCCAGATGGAAGGTTCCGTCGCCATTGCCCAGGAGGACGGCAAGGAGGTTGTCCGTGACAGTGTAGGTGGGGAGGAGACCATCCTGACCCGCGGCAGTGGCACTGATGACCGCGCTGACGCTAGCGATGTCCAGTATCCCATCGCCGTTCATGTCCGCAGCCCGAAGAAATCCTTGGGACGGAACGCCGTAGTAGCTGATGGGGGAGAATCCACACCCGCCGGAACCGAGCATGACGGATACGACTTGGCTGCCGCCGAGGCCGACATAGCCGCCAGCAACGCCTTCGAACGCCAGATCCATCCAGCCGTCGCGGTTGAAATCGGCGACCAGAATGTCCTGCTCTCCCACCCGGCCGCCAGCCACCGCATCTGCACAATCCACCGGCGGCGCAAACGTGCCATCGCCGCGGTTGTAGAGCAGCTCGATGTCACCGCTCAGCAGCATCAGGTCGGGACTCCCGTCGCCATTCATATCCGCAATGAAGGTGTACATGGACGACGCGTCAAAGGTCTGCGACAGGTGGAGCGCGCCCGTCGCGTCGGAGAGATAGACGCTGATCTCGGGTCCTGGCAGCGAGGTGTCGTCCTGGGGTGACTCTATCACCAGGTCGGGCCAGCCGTCTCCCGAGAGGTCACCGATGGCGATCTCGGAGCCATCTGACAACGACTCGACATTTCTGAGACCGGCCACGGCGTCCAGCTGGAGTTGTCCGTCCTTCTGACCGAGCCACACCTGCACGTGATAGGGATTGACCGGCGAGTTCATCCAGGTCCAAGACACCACGTAAAGATCGGCCAAGCCGTCTCCGTTCACGTCGGTGACGAAGACTCTGATAATAGCGTCGATCGCTTGGTAGCTGCTCGGAGGGCCAAACCCTCCCGCAGGCTGCCCCAGTGCAACCTGAAACTCGCTGTTGCAGCCATCGCCATAGAAAGGATCGGTTAGAGGGTGCCAAGAGATGAAGTCCAACAAGCCGTCGCCATTGACGTCCGCGAGAGCCTGACTCGGGTACGCATACAGCACGGTCGGCGAGGTCGGCGACCCGCCGGAGCAGACCGGGCCGCTGGAAATGGTCCCCTGACTGGAGAACGGCATCGTCGTGCCGGTACAGACGGTCTGCTGGCAGACACCCGCCTGGCACGCTACGCCAGGCGAGCACGCCCTGGCGCAGGAGCCGCAATGATTCGGATCACTTTGCAGATCGGTGCAGATGGCAAAGAGCCCGCTCCCGCACAGATTCTGCCCGCTCGGGCAACTGCCGTTTGCGCCCGGCTTGTTGCTGGCCAGTTGCTCGACGACGCCCGTGTCCATGGTCCCCCCGCAGCCAAGCCCCAGGAGGCCCAGAAGCCAAGCGACGGAAGAGCGATGGGATGCCATGCGTGGTTAATCTCCTGAGGGCCGAAAACCTTTCACCCCGTACACCGTCCCCGAGCGGCCCGCATTCCCTTGCGGTCGCTCGCGCCCTGCCCGGTCACCGTTTGACGCAGTGCCGCTAACCCTGCTAGCCTAACAGCGTGGCTTCAGTTCAGAAGTAGAGGAGAGAGTGGGAGTCGAACCCACGGTACGTTGCCGTACACATGATTTCCAATCATGCCCCTTCGGCCACTCGGGCATCTCTCCGGATTGTCGATGTCAACCGGGGACTTACCCCGGAAAGCTCCCTTGCGCCACCGTCGGGCAGGACCCTCCGGCGAGCGCGCGGAACGCTTCGAGGAGAGAGTGGGAGTCGAACCCACGTTACCTTTCGGTAAACCTGATTTCGAATCAGGCGCCTTCGGCCACTCGGCCATCTCTCCGTGAGAGGCGAATGTATCCCGCGTCGATCGATGCCAGGTCAAGTCCCTAGGCCCAAGTTTTTGCTGCGCAGCGCGCTGGAAACCGGGCCGTACGGCCTAGTCGCCACCGCGCGCGCGGTAGTCAGCCATGGGGAAGCCGGGATAGGCAGCTCGCCAGACCTCGCCCAGCAGGGCAGCTAGCCGGGAGGCGTGCTGACCCTCCCGGCGTAGGGCCAGGCCATAATAGAAGGCGTCGGGGTAGAAGTCGTAATGGGCCGCAAGCTCGGCGCTGGTCAGGATCAGGCGCAGCATCTCCGCGTGATCGGGATGGGGCAGCCAGATGACGTCGGGCTGGCGGCGGAACAGCTCGCTCACGCTGAAGCCGTGCCGGGCAAACCATGGATCGTGCAAGCCCAGCACGTCTATGATCTTGATCTGGGGGGCAAGCGCGCCCGGCAACCCGTGCTCGGACATGGCGAAGGTCGTGCCCGCGGGCGCCGCCACCGCCAGCCGGGCAACCCAGTGCGCGGCTTGCCAAGAATCGAGGTCCGGCAGCGGGGGCAAGCCCGTCCCCGCGAAGGCTTGGCTTGCGAGGGCGGGCAAGTCCTGCGCCGCGGCCCGGCCATCGTCCCGGCCATCGTAATGGTCGGCAGCCACGGTTAGCCCGGCGCGCAGGCCAAGCACGATCAGGATCGCCAGGCCCACGCGCAGGCACAAGGCTCGTCGCCGCAGCGCCCAGCCCCGGCGCACCAGCCAGCGGTCGCAAGTAAGGCCGCCGGCGGCTACGAAGAAGGGCAGCATGGGGTAGTAGAAGCGACCGAGATGGCCCATGATCTGGTTGAAGTGGAAGAGGAGGGCGATGGTCAGGAGAGCGGGTCCCAGGAGCGCGCTGGCCAGGCGCCAGATGACGCGGTCGCCGAACAGCACCAGCGCGAGCAGGAAGGGCCAGATCGACTGGAGGAAGACGACGAGGAAGCGGAAGGGATTCCAACCGAGCTCGCCCGCGAAGCCCGCGTAGAAATGGGGCTGCTTGGCGAAGAAGGATAGGGGTACCGGCGACCCGAGCCAGTGAGCGGCCGCGAACCCGAGCATGACCACGACCGCCGTCCAGGCCGCCCAGTAGCTCGCCACCCATCTTACCCGGTTCCGTAGACGACGACCGGCAGGCCGCGCCCCCGCGCGTATCGGCCCACGGGCCTGGCTTGGCCCGAGCAGGAGGAGGGCCAGGGCAGGACAGAGCGTGGCGCAGATGACATTTTCCGGGCGAGCCAGCAGCGCGACGGTGGCCGTCCCGAGCACCAAAGCTACGCGCGCCAGACTCGGCTCGGCCGCCAGCTCGAGCGAGCAGAAGACCAGCGCCGTGTTAGCTAGCGCGGCCAGCATGGTATCCATGCCCGTGGTCGCGTGAAAGACGAAGGCCTCGGGAAAGGCCAGCGTGACAACCACCACGGCTGACCACAGGGTGAGGTTGCTCCGCAAGCGGCCGTGGCGACTCGACCCGGCCAGCATGGCCGCCAGGGCGGCCAAGAGCGCGATCGCCGCCGTTCCCGAGGCAACCTGCAAGACTCGCCAGGCCGGCAGAGCGGGCCAAGCGCCGGCCACCGCCGTCACGAGGGCCAGGTGGAGCAAGCTCGTGACTCCGTACACCGGACCCTCGCCCAGATTCCAGGCCAGGCCCCCGCCCGCCAGCCAATGCCGGGCATAGCGCAGGTAGGTGTAGGCGTCGTCGAACGTGGTGGGCGGTGCATGGGCCACCACGGTCAGGCGCTCCAGCACGGCCAGCGCGACCAAGAGCAGCGCCAGCCCCTTGCAGCCCTTGGCCCACACTCTCGTCCTGCTCGCACGGGCATCGAGTGGCTTGGACAGTGGCCCTCCGGACACCCCAATACTCCCTAGGGATCTAGCAGGGGGTACTCTACCCGCAACCCGGCGAAGCGGGCGAAGTCCCGGTCGTTGGTGACCAGGGTTGCACCGTGTTCCATAGCCAACGCCGCCAGGTGTGCGTCCGAGATCAACGGCCCACGCGCTTGCCCGGCAACCAACATCTTTTCGAGGATCTCCCAGTGGCGATCCGTCGGAAGAAGAAGAGTGGCCATCGGGACGGCGAGCCAGCCATCGACAATACGGTACGCCGTGCTGGTCTCGAGAGGGCGGCTCACGGCGCGGGGATTGGTCGAAATCCGCAGGAACGCGAGTATGGTCGGCCAGCAAAACGCCACCGGCACGGAGCCGGTCAACGCATCTTCGAGCCAACGTCGGGCGCGATCGTGCTGCCTGTAGGAGCGGTCGTAGGCATAGAGCAGGATGTTAGCGTCGAGCAGGTTCACCGATGCTCCGGGCCCTCGATTTCGTCGAGAAGAGCACTGATCTTGTCGAGATCGAGGCCTGGCCTGAGCCCCATGTCATATGGCTGCACGCGAAATGCCGCGGGGGCCTTGGCTGGCTTTCTTAGACTAAGCCCGGCCCGCAAACACGCGTTCAAGATTTCTTTGAACGGGCGACCGGTCTTGCGCACTTCGGCTTTCAGCTTGGCCGCCACGTCTTCGTCGAGGGTCAGCGTCGTTCGCACATCTTGATGGTGACTAAGAGACATCATGATGTCAACAGGAAGAGCTCGAGATCACCCCAGTTCGCCCCCTTCCTCTCCTGGGCATAGCTGAGCGCACGGCACCGATAACGGCTATCGCCGCCTACCTCCGGTCGCGCCGCTCCCGCAGCCGAGCGCGCTCGGAGCGAGCGGCGTCGGCGGCCACGTGGTGGGGCGAGCGCGCCAGCAAGGTCGCAAGAGCGGCGTCGGCCTCGGCCAGGCGGCCGAGCGCGACCAGGCACAGGCCGCGGCCGAACAGCGCCTCGTCGTTGCCCGGCGCGCTGGCCAACACGGAGTCGAGCTCGGCCAGAGCGGCCTCGCCGAGGCCGAGTCCGAGCAGGGCGAAGCCATGGTTGACCCGCGCGGCTGGCGCGGTCGCCCCCTCGAGCAGAGCCGCGGCAGCGGCGAAATCACCCCGCTCGAGCGCGAGGGTGCCCGCGCTTTGCCGAGCTTCGGCACGGCAGGCGGGATCGCCGGCGCCGCTTGACCCGGCCTGGTACTCGCCCAGAGCCACGGCCAGCGCGCCCGTGGAGCGGTCGTAGTCGCCCAGGCGCCTCTGCCATTCACACTCCGAGGTCTTGCTCGCCTGCGGCCGTTGGCGCAGGGCTACCGGTACGACGCCATCGCGGGCGACATAGGAGAAGGTTAGCGGGAGCTCGGCCAAGTCGCGCTGCGCGCTACGCCGTACGAAGATCAGCCCGTCGCGCGCTCGGTAGACCAGCGCCCAGCGCTCAGGGTCGAAGAGGGCGGCGCGCGGGTTGAGAGTGGGATAAGTGATGAGCGCCGAGGTGACGGCGAATCTGCCCAGCAAGGCCTCAAATTCGGCACGCGTCAGGTCGGCCCGGCGCAAGACCGCGTGGAACGCTGCGGGATAACTGTTGATGCGCGGGTCCTGGAATACGCGGTAGCGTGGCCAGCCCTGCCAGCTCAGGTACGAGCCAACCTCGAGGTCGTTGTACATGCGCTCGCGCAACCCGTGCTGTTCCGCGAAGGCGATGGCCGCGAGCGGCACCAGATCCTGCTCGATCCCCAGCTCGAAGACACGCTGGCCGGCCCGCGCGCTGGCAACCCGCGGGACCGCGGTGGCAGCCAAGAGGAGCAAGACCGCCGCCACTCTGCCCCAGCGCCATGTCCGCGCGGGGAGAGCTCGACTCAGCGCCAGCGCCAGGGCCGGCCCGGCCAGGATGGCGAGCTCGGCCACGAAGCGAATGCGCAAGCCGCCGAGTAGCGCCAGGGCCAGGACGGGCAGGAGCACACGGTGCGGGACGAGTACCGCCCGGCGCGGAACCAGCAGCGGCGACCACCGCCCGAGGTCGATCCGGGCTTGCGCAGCGGGCACCGGCCAGCTCCGCGCTGGCCCCCGCCCGGCGCGGGCGGCACCCAAGGGGTGGGGGACCCGCACGCGCAGATAGCGGAGGCGGGGAAGCACGGCCGCCAGGAGCAAGCCAGCGACGAGAAAGAAGTACGGCCCATCGAGAGGCCACTCCGCGTGCCGGTACTCCTGGAGCGGTCTCAGTGACGGCATACGAAAATGGTTGGCGATATAGGACATAGCTCCCGCCCCTGACGGGGTTGCCAAGACCAAGGGTACCAGGGCCAGAGCCACCCACGACCCTCGGCGCGCCAGCTCCACCCTCCCCTCCGCCCAGGCGCCTAACGCGTATAGAGCGAGCAGGGAAGGAGCGAGAAAGAAGCAAGAATTCGCGTTGGCCCACACGAGCCCCACCGGTACCATCAGCCACAGCCGGCCGGGCCGGCCGGCTTCCGCCGTCTCGATGGCCAGCAAGAGCAAGGCGAGGCCCAGGAAGGTCACGAGATGAGGCCGCTCGACGAAGCGCGGCTCGGCAGCCCAGGCAGCGAGCGCGAGGGCGAGAGCGGTGGCGACCGGATGAGCACCGCGCCGCACCGCTACCCGATATAGCACCAGCCAGGTCGCGACGACAAAACCGGTCTTGAGCAGGACGGTGGCGGGAATCCCTCCCAGACGATAGGCCAGAGCGAGAAGAAGCTGGAAGAGCCACGCCAGGTTGATGTCGGGGGCGTGTGGGTAGGTGAAGGAGAGGAGGTTCTCACCGGGGACGTGGCCACTGCCGACGATGATCTCGCCCAAACGCAGATTGAAGAACAGATCGGTCTCGTCCATCGGCACCAGGCACCGCCCGGCCACGAAGACGAGAAGAAGAACGAGCACGCCCGGGCATCATGCCCGATGTCACCTCCGGCCGCACCTGCCCCGCCTCGACGACCTCGACCACCTCTGCTACTCGGCGGCTACTCGGCTGCTCGGCTACCTCCACGAGAGGCGCGCGACTCGGCTCGGCCGGCCCCAGACCCCATCTGGAAGTCAGGGCAGCGCAGCGAAAGGGCCGAAGGCGCGGTCGCGGCGTTTGAGGAAGCTGTAGTAGGAGGGAGCGCCATCTGGGGCGGTGATACGCGCGCGCACCCACTGGTAGCCCGCCGGGGAGGGGCCATTGTCGACGGCACAGCCAGGACCGAGACAGTAGCGATGGGTGATGAGGGTCGGCTGGCGCGACAGCATATACGCGTCGCTGCCCCATTTCTGATGGCCGGGCCGATTGGAGGCCGTCATGTGCGGGTCGTGCGCTATGGTGGCGTCGACCAGGCCGAACACGTCGTAGGCGGGAATCTCCGAGTAGTACGGGATGACCCCGGCCCCACCCACGGTCATCAAGAGACCCGGTTGGCGGTATTGCGCCAGCCAGCGGCCCACCGGAATGCGCTCGGCCGCGTAGCGCTTGAGGTAGGCCGGGGTGTCGATACCGCTATCCGCCCCGACGAAGGTCAGCGCCTCGCGGGTGGTGTGCGCGCTGCCCACGAGAAAGGCCAGGCCGACCATGGCCAGCCCCAGGGCAGGAACCCAGCGGCCGAGCGACACGCGCCACACGATGTAGAGCCGGCGCAGCGCTTCGGCCAGCACCACCGCGCCCAAGGGGATGATGGGCAAGATGAAGCGATAAAGTCCCATGAAATCGCCGCCCATCTTGGCGCAGTAGACGAGATACCCCACCCACACCAAGAGAGCGAGGCGGCGCAAGTCGCGACGGCGTTGGTCGCTCCGCGCCGGCCGCCCGAGCAGCACCAGCAGAAGCAAGAATGGGATGCCGTAGTCTTCGCCAAACCTGCGCAGGTAATAGGCCCCCAGCGTCCAGGTCCCGCCCGACCCTGACGACTTCACATAGAAGGTGTTGGGAAAGGGCCAGCCGTAGTAGTACCAGCGCCACAGAAAGTAAGGCACGAAGAGGACGAGGAAGGCGAGCGCCCAGAGCACCTGGTGCCGGCTCGGCCAGAGCCGCCGACCACGCTCGAGATTGGTCAGCAGGCGGAAGAGCGCCGCCAGGCCGAAAAGCAAGACGCCTTCGGGCCTGGTCATCGCGGCCAAGGCAAAGACCGGGGCGCTCCACCCGCCATGCCCTCCGGTCGTCTCGCCCAAGAGCAGGTCGAAGCCGAGCGTCGCCAGCAACGTGAAAAGCTGCGTCTCCAGACCCCCGGTGCACCAGCACGCGAACGCACCCGTGGTCGCGAGCAAGAGGGGAGCGACCATGTGCCAACGCGACCGGCTCTCGCCGGCCAAGCGCAACGACATTCTGACCACCACCGCCAAGGTGCCAATTGCGCATGCCACCCCCAGAAAGCGCGAGCTGGCCACTGGCCCCACGCCGAGCTTGACGCCCAGGGCCAGAAGCAACGTCCAGAGGAAGTTGGTATAGCCCTCTACCCGTTCGCCCAGATTGAACACGAGCTGACCCGAGAGCGCCAGGTTGCGCGCGTAGCGGAAAGAGATGTAGGCGTCGTCGGTGACGAAGTCGAACCAGCGCGCGTGCGGCAAGAGCACGGCCGCTGCCAGCACCATCGGATAGTAGCGCCGCAGGAAATTATTCATGGCCAAAGCGCGCTTCTACCATCACCACGACCAGCGGTGGGCGAGCCGAGTGATGCCAGGCAGCCCTGCCCGCTCTGCCAGGATCCTTGATCGTGGCTCAGCCGAAGGTCCCGCCGTCGAAGCCCCACAGCGCACCATCGGCGTTGGTGAACTCGATATAGATACGATCGCGACCCAGGTGGAGCCCCTGGGCAATGGCGTCGCACAGGATAGCGGAAAGCTGCTCGACTCGTTCCGGTGCAAAGCGCCCAACGTTTTTGAGCTCGGCATAGCAGGCGGGCTCGCGGCCGCCCGCGAAACTCATCTCGAGGCGCGGCGAGAGGCCGACCATGACATAGCGCTCCGGCTTGCCCAGCTCGCGGGCGAGCAAAACCGACAGCGACCGCAAGAATTGCGCGAGCGCCGGCTCTTCGGGCTTAGCCGCGGACGAGAAAAGATGCAACAGGGGCATGGCCGGTGATTTTAGCATCCGGCTGCCTCCGATGCAGTTAGCGTGCTCGCGTAAGGGGGATGCAGCTAGCGCACTCGCGTAAGATCGATGCGCGAGCGGTGCACTTCCATGCGGACCGTCGAGCGCAACTCAGGCCGAGTGGTCTGCCGACCCAGTTGGCGCCGCGCCTCGGTGACCGCGCGACCCAGGCGGAGCTGGATGTCGAGGGTCGAAGTCACGGCGCCCGCCAGCGCCGATTCCAGGTCTTGCGCCATCGCCGATGCCGTCGCGTGGCGCTCACCCGGGGAGCGCGACAAGCTTCGGCCCACGGTATAGACGAGCATCTTCGGCAGACCGGGGCGCTCGCTCCCGAGGGGTGGTATCTGGCCACGGTGGATATTGCGCAGCATCTCCCGGTCGTTGCGCCCATTGAAAAGCTGGCGTCCCGCCAGGGCTTCCCACAACACCGACGCCATGGAAAAGAGATCGGATTGCGGGGTGGCCTCGGACCCGCCCACCAGCTCCGGCGCCAGGTATCCCAGCTTGCCCTTGATGAAGCCGGGGGTGGTCAGCACGGCGGCGCGGTCGCGCGCGCGCGCCAAACCGAAATCGGAGAGCTTGACCGCCCCGCCGATGCCCAGGAGGATGTTTGGGGGTGAGACATCGCGGTGGATGATCGGCACCGGACTGCCGTCGCTGGCGTGGCGCTCGTGGGCGGCGGCCAATCCCCGCAGCGCCCCCAGACCGATCAACGTTACGATCGGCCACGGCATGCGCTCATGACGGCTGACGTAGTGGCGAAGCAACGTGCCAAGATCAAGTCCCTCCACCCACTCCGTGACCAGCCAATAGCACCCTTGCTCGTCATCAATGAAGTCGAGCACCTGCGCGATGTTGGGATGGAGCAGACAAGAGCCCAGGCGAGCCTCCTCGACGAACATGGCCACTTGGCGATCCTGGTCGCGAAACTCCGGCTTCATTTGCTTGAGCGCGACCGGACGGGAAAATCCCGCGGCACCGTGCATGACGGCTTGCCAGACCACCGCCATGCCTCCCTCACCCGCGCGCTCGATGAGCTCGTACTTGCCACCAATCAGCCTTTGCCGCGGCTTAGCGCTTCTCCTCATCTCCTCGCATTATAGGCGCAAACGCTCGACGTCGCTCCCGGAGCAGCTCATTCGCACGAGTTGCGCACCTGGACGGACGCAAGCGCAACGACCGCACGACACTACGTGGCGTGCAACACAGCGACAGCGGGGCGGCCGGAAACCCAAACCGACGGCCGCAAGAGCGCCCGCGGTCCGAGCTCATTCGATGGCGGCCAGCGCGTCCTCGAGATTGGCGCGGGTATGGGCGTCGCCCTTGCGAGCGCATAGCTCTATACCGCTCCGGTACAAGGAGCGCGCTTCGGCTGGGCGGCCCAGCGCCACCAGCACTTGACCCGCGGCGGAATAGGACGCGATGTAGTCGGGAAACTCATCTATCAGCCTATGTAAGACATCCCAGGCGGCTTGCCATTCCTTGCCGCCAAGCAGCTCCAGGCCGAGAGCGTAGCGAGGAAAGGGATCGCGCGGCCGCTGCTCCGCGAATGTGCGCAAAGCCGCGAGACGCCCGGTTGCGGGTGAGGCGGTCAGGCGAGCACCCATGGCCGACCCGGCCCAGCCATTTCGCCTTGCGGCGCCCCATCGACCATACGGTTGCGCTTGTCCACGCGAACCACCGTGGGCTTCCAATCCCTGGCTTCGGCCTCGTCCGTCGCCTCGGCAAAGGTGGCCACAATCACCACGTCGCCTGGCCGGCAATGCCTCGCCGCCGCTCCATTCACGCAGACCACGCCGGAATCGGCTTCACCCGGAATGGCATAGGTCTCGAGGCGGGCTCCGTTGGTCGCATTCCACACCGCCACCTTCTCGAAGGGCAGGATGTCCGCGGCCCGCATGAGAGCTTCGTCGATGGTGATCGACCCTTCGTAATTAAGATCGGCGTGCGTCACGGTGGCGCGGTGGATCTTGGACTTGAACATGATGCGCTTCATTGTCCCTCCGTCCCGGCCGGCATTCGCCGGTCCGGGCAGTTGATTTCTATCCTGTCCGAAAGCGTCGCGGTGTCAATGCTGCCTGGATTCGCGTTGACCCCTGGCTCGCGATGCCTCAAGGTGAAGCGAAAGCGAAGCTATGGAGAAATTCACTCGCTTCATAGGCGTCGATCTGGGGGGCGGCCGAGGCAAGAAGACCGCCCTGGCCGTGCTCGAGCGCAGCGACGAAGGGGTCACCGTGACTCGGCTAGCGCCGCGCGCCAGGGAGGTTCCGCTATATGACAAGGCCCTGGTCGCAGCGATTCGCGATCTCGGGAGCACGGCCTTGGTGTGCGTGGATGCGCCATTGACCTTGCCGCCCTGCTTGCGCTGCCCCGAGGCTGTCTGCCCCGGCCAAGATGCGTGCGGCGATGCCGAGGTGATCGCAATGCGTGGGCTCGCCGCCCAAGCCTTGGCTGCCCGCCCGCCAGACCCGTCACGTCGCGATCACCGGAGAGGCAAGCCCAGCATAACCCCTTACACCCAGCGGGCCACCGACATATACCTGCGCACGCGCGGGCTCTTGGCCCGGGAGACCCTGGGCCAGGGCATGGGTCCGCTCACCGCGCGGGCCGTGCACCTCGTCAAGGCCCTGGCGCCCGACTTCCGGCTGAACGACAATTTGATCGAGGTCTATCCGCGCGCCACCCTCGAGCTGTCGGGTTTCGGCGAGCCCTACAAGAAGCGCGTCGATCGCCGCATCGACATCCTGGCCGCCCTGCCCGATCTCGCCTTCGGACCGGGTGTCTGGCGTGAAGAGTGCCGGCAAAGCGACCACGCCTTCGATGCCGTCCTGTGCGCATACACCGGATACTTGCGCCAGCGGGATGGATGGAGCATCACACCCCTGGTGGCCGCCCCGGTGACAGCTGGGCTAAACGACCGCGCCGGTGAGCCCAACGACTCGTTCGACGCTGGACAACCCCCAAGCGACGGCCGCGCCGGTGAGCCCAAGGGCAACGAGCACTGGGGTTGGATTTGGGTGCCCCCCGAGCTACCAACCGCGACAACCGCGCCCGCCACCACCCAAGCAACCCAGGCCTCGGCGCAAGAAGCAGGGCCGAGCCGCGCGGACAAAGCCGAGCAGCAAGCCAGCCGCCGCTAGGCCCCGAGCCAGAGCTCAGTCCCCCGCGCGAGCTCGGCTGGCTCCCCTCTAGCTGGCGACGGCGCCCTCTTTGGGCAACCCTTCCGCCAGCGGCTCTTCTTGCTGGCGCGGCAGCTCATCACAAGTCCGGTCAGAGCCAGTCATTGGCCCCCCGAGCAATGAGGCAGCTCCGCGCTCACGCAAGAACTCCAGAAAGACGATGGCAGTGGGCATTTCCGCGGCAGGAATCTCGTCGATGAGCTCACGCGCCTGACGACGGAGAATCTCTCCGGGGGACTCGCCCACCGGCAAGGGATGGGCCACATCCTCGCTCTCGGCCCGGGCGACCACCGTTCCCCAGGGCGCCGGGTTGGTAAGCTCGACGTGGAGATGCTCGATCCAGGTCTGGATATGCAAGTGGAGCAGCTCCGACCGGTAGGCGAACCAGCGTTCCCGCTCAGCCGGGAAGGCCAGCAGCACGTCCTTGAAGCGACGGAAGGCCCCCTTGCCGTCGATGGCGACCAGTAGGCGTTCCCGCAGAGGTTGGTCCTGTACGGCAGCCACGAATCGCTCCATCCAGCGGTACTGTTCTCGCGACGATGCCGGATCGATGCGCAAATACCGCTCCGGGTTGGTCGCCACACGAGCCCGGCGGCTGCTGGCGTCGGGCTCTCCTTCGGTAATGGACAGCAAGTCCCCATTTTCCAGATCGAGGAAACTTTCCTGCTCGGGAGAATTTCGCTCGAAGGCAATCTCGAGATCGCTCCAATTAATCGTGATCGACGGCATGGCTTTGAACTCCTCCGGTGTCTCCCCTCCCAGCGGGAGTCACCGAAAATTAGGCGTGTCTTGATAGACTAGGATTGCCGGTCACAATTTGCAACGTCTGAAACACGCATGGCCACCTCAAAGAGCAAGAATATTTGAGGGTCGCGGCGTCAAGCGTGGTCAGGTCGGCCGGGACGGTGCGGGACGGGGACGGGGCACTGTGGCCTAGCTCGCCACCATAGTCTCAGTGCACAGACATGAGCGTTTCGCCGATCGGGCAGGCCGAAGGAGCGCGCCGCCGCAGCCATTGTGTAAAGGACCCTGGGAGTGTCCTTTGGATCCCCGGCGATGAGAGCCTTGACTTTACGGTGCGCTGCTCTGATACTCGAAGCTTCGTCATTCCCATCGGAGGCCCCCTTTGGCTCGCGTAACCGTCGAAGATTGCTTGGAAAAAGTCCCCAATCGCTTTGCCCTGGTGATTCTGGCCGCCGAGCGAGCTCGTCAGCTTGCCGGTCGCGTTAATCCCCTGGTCAAGTGCGACAACAAGCCGGGGGTTACGGCATTGCGTGAAGTTGCGCAAGGCTCCGTTCGCTTTAATGAATCGGTCGAGGCGACCGTAAGACAATACATTTCCGAGATGCGTGCTCGCGGCGCGAGGCCCGAGCGAGAGCGGTCGTTGCCCAAGTAGAGCAGCATTCTTCGCGGCACGAGCTACGACGCGCTTAGACACACGGAGCCAGGCTCCGGACGCTCTCACTACTCTAGCCCGCGGCCTGGGGCAGGCAGCCATCTCAGGAGGGCGTAATCCGCGCTGAGCTCGGGCTCGGGAGCAGCCATCCGCACGAGCGCCAGGGGGGCGGCTCACTCGCCGTGAAAAAACCCACAACGGACCCGAAATGAGGGCATACTCCCGCCCGCAGCGGGCCGGTTGGCACCGGCCGGGAGAAGCACATGAGCACCCAGCACGAAGAGGCAGTCGGCCAGAGCCTGGCGGCGCGCATCGAGGAGGAAGGCGAAGTAAGCGTGGTCGACTGCTACCAGTGCGGCAAGTGCAGCGCCGGCTGCCCCGCGGCCGAGGACATGGACGTAGCCCCCTCGCAGGTGTTGCGCCTCTTGCAGACCGAATCGCCCAAGCACGACGAGCGCGCGCTCAGGTCAATGTCGATCTGGATGTGCATCGGCTGCGAGACCTGCGTGAGCCGCTGTCCGCAGGAGGTCGATCTACCCCGGGTGATGGACTTTCTCCGCCAGGAGTCCCTGGCGCGTAACCTGGCGCACCAGGACGCCGACGACGTGGTCGCTTTCCACCGAGCCTTCATGAGCTCGGTCGAGAAGGCGGGACGTCTGTTCGAGCTCGGGATGATCGGCGACTACAAGCTGCGCACCGGACACTTCTTCAAGGACCTAGGGCTTGCCCCCACCATGTTCTTCAAGGGCAAGATCGGGCTCCTTCCCCACGGCGGGGCCAATCAGGTGGAAGTGGCGGAGATCTTCGCGCGCGCCCGGCAGGCGAGAAAGGATTAGCGGCGGTGAAGGTCGGCTACTACCCAGGATGCTCGCTCTCGGGCACCGCCCGTGAGTTTGGCGAGTCGATGGCCGCGGTGGCAAGGGCGCTCGACATCGAATTGGCCGAGATCCCCGAGTGGACCTGCTGCGGCTCGAGCTCGGGCCACATGACCGATCGCTTGCTCGCCCTGGCCTTGCCCGCGCACGTGTTGCTCAAGGCGCATGATGCCGGCTTGGCCCAGGTCATGGCCCCATGCGCTGCCTGTTACAATCGCCTGGCTACCGCCAGACACGAGATCGAGGCGAGCCGGGCAGCCAAGGCCCAGGTAGAAAAGGTCCTGCAGAGAAAGATCGAAAGCCTGCCGCGCGTTCTGAACCTGCTGGAGCTGCTGGCGCAAGAGCGCGACCACATCGCGGCCAAGGTCACCCGGAGATTCGAGGAAACCGTGGCCTGCTACTACGGCTGCCTGCTGGTGCGGCCCGCGCGCATAACCGGCTTCGACCGGACCGAGGACCCGGTGGAGATGGACAAGCTGGTCGCCGCCGTCGGCGGAAAGCCCATAAACTGGAGCTGCAAGACCGAGTGCTGCGGAGCTTCGTTCTCCCTGTCCAAGACCTCAGTGGTTGGGCGTCTGGGCGCCAAGATTCTGCGTGACGCCGTGGCCCGCAAGGCCCAGGCCGTGGTGGTGGCCTGTCCGATGTGTCACGCCAACCTCGATCTGCGACGGTCCAGCATAAACAGGCGACTAGCCGCGAAGACGAGCATTCCCGTCCTCTACATTACGCAGGTGATCGGTATGGCCCTGGGCATACCCGCAAAGCAGCTGGGTCTTGCCCGCCACCTGGTGCGGGTGACGCTGCCCGGGCCAAGCGCCCAGACGCCCCCGGCTCCGCGACCAGCGGTGCAATAGGAGAAGCAATGTCACGCGTTGGCGTCTTCGTTTGCCACTGCGGCGAGAACATAGCTGGTACCGTGGATGTGGCGGCCGTGGCCCAGGCGGCTCTGGCCATGCCGGGGGTGGTAGCCGCGCTGGACTACAAGTACATGTGCTCCGACCCTGGCCAGACCATGCTCAAGAAGCTCATCGCTGATGAGCGCCTAGATGGGGTGGTGGTCGCGGCCTGTTCGCCGCGCATGCACGAGCCGACCTTCCGCCGCACCACCCTGGAGTCGGGCCTCAACCCCTTCCTGTGTGAGATGGCCAACCTGCGCGAGCACTGCTCGTGGGTGCACGATAAAGGGCCGGCCACCACTGCCAAGGCCATCGATCTGGTGCGCCTGCAGGTCGAGAAGGTCAAACGCAACCGCGCCCTCGCGCCCATCCGTGTTCCCATCACCAAGAAAGCCCTGGTGCTGGGGGGTGGCATCGCCGGGATTCAGGCCGCCCTCGACATTGCCAACGCCGGCAATCCCGTCCTGCTGGTCGAGCGCTCGCCCTCGATCGGCGGCCACATGAGCCAGCTCTCGGAGACCTTCCCCACCCTGGACTGCTCGCAGTGCATTCTCACCCCCCGCATGGTCGAGGTGGCCCGCCACCCCCAGATCACTCTTCTGACCTATGCCGAGCTGGAGAAGCTGGAAGGCTTCATCGGTAACTTCCGCGCCACCATCAGGCGCAAGGCCCGCAAGATCGACGAGAGCCTGTGCAATGGCTGTGGCGTGTGCCAGCAGAAGTGCCCGGTGAAGAAGATCCCCGACGCCTTCAACGAAGGTCTAGCTAACCGGTCGGCCATCTACGTACCCTTCGCCCAAGCCGTGCCCAACAAGCCGGTCATCGACGTTGCGAGCTGCACCTTCTTCAAGACGTCCAAGTGCAAGGCCTGCGAGAAGCTGTGCCCGACCCAGGCCATCCGCTTCGACCAGGAGGACAAGATCGAGGTACACGAGGTGGGCGCGCTGGTGCTGGCCACCGGCTATCGCACCATGCCCGTCGCCAACTTCCCGGAATACGGTTACGGCCAGCTCACCGACGTCATCGACGGCATGAAGTTCGAGCGCCTAGCCTCGGCTTCCGGCCCCACCGGCGGGGCCATCAAGCGCCCCTCAGACGGCAAGGCACCCCAGCACGTGGTCTTCATCGCCTGCGCCGGCAGTCGCGATCGCGCCAAAGGGGTGCCCTACTGCTCGAAGATCTGCTGCATGTACACGGCCAAGCACGCCATGCTCTATCGCCACAAGGTGCATGGCGGCAAGGCCACCGTCTTCTACATGGACGTGCGGGCGGCGGGGAAGAGCTACGACGAGTTCGTGCGCCGAGCCATCGAGGTCGACGGCGTAAGCTACATCCGCGGCCGGGTGTCGCGCGTGTACGAGGAGGATGGGCAGCTGGTAGTGAAAGGGGTGGACACCCTGCTGGGCGGCGAACCGGTGGAGATCCGCGCTGACATGGTGGTGCTCGCCACCGCGGTGGAAGCGCAAGACGATGCGGAAAAGCTGGCGCAAACCCTCCACGTCTCGTACGACCCCTACCACTTCTTCGCCGAGGCTCACCCCAAGCTGCGCCCGGTGGAGACCAACACCGCGGGCATCTTCCTCGCCGGCGCCTGCCAGGCGCCCCGCGATATCCCGGAAACCGTGGCCCAGGCCAGCGGCGCCGCGGCCAAAGTGTGCGGTCTGTTCTCACAGCCCGAGCTGACCCGCGAGCCGGTGGTCGCGGTGGTCGACCGCCAAGCTCCGCCTTTGTTCTCGAGTTGCACCGGCTGCTTGCTGTGCAAGGACGCTTGCCCCTACCAGGCCATCAGCGAGGAGGCGATCAAGAACCGCGCCGGCGAAGTCATCAAGACCGTCGCCCAAGTGAACCCCGGGCTCTGTCAGGGCTGCGGGACCTGCGTCGCGCTCTGCCGGACCAAGGCCATCGACCTGCAGGGTTTCTCCAACCAACAGCTTTTTGCCGAATTGATGTGCATCTAGTCCCGGAGCCGAGCATGGCCGAGCCCTTCGAACCCAAACTTACCGCCTTCGTTTGCAACTGGTGCACTTACGCCGGCGCGGACCTCACGGGCACGAGTCGCATCAAGTACCAAGCCAACGTGCGCGTGATCCGCCTGCCCTGCACGGGCCGCATCGATTTCATGATGGTGCTCAAGGCCTTCGCACGCGGCTCGGACGGTGTCATCATCTCCGGTTGCCACCCGAACGACTGCCACTACACCTCGGGCAACTACCACGCGCGCCGGCGCTGGATGGTCTTCCGCGACCTCATCGACTTCGTGGGCATCGATCTCGCACGGGTTACGTTCTCCTGGATATCGGCGGCCGAGGGGGCGAAGTGGGCTAGCCTGGTCAACGAAACCACCGATCGCGTGCGCGCGCTGGGGCCCTACCAAGAAATCGGCAAGCTCGCCGCCGCGGGGATCGAGTGATGGAGAGCTTGCAGCGCAAAGCCCAGGAGCTGCTGGCCGCAGGCACGGTCAAGCTCGTCATAGGATACGGCGAAGGCACGGGCGTCCGGCGCAGGCCCATCTTCGTGCGCACGGGCGATCAGGCCGGCAGCCTGGTGCTCGATCCGGCCTGCACCCAGAACCTGGCCACCTACCTCACCAAGGCCGAAGTGCGCGCGCTGGGGCGCACCGCCCTTGTGGCCACCCCATCAACTCTGCGCAGCATTCTCCAGCTGGCGGCCGAGCGCCAGGTGCGCGAGGAAAACCTGCTCGCGCTGGTCCCCCTCGCTGGCACCATCAAGGAGCTTACGACCTTCGCCGACATCGAAGCCATGGTGGCGACGCTGCCGGATGAGATCGCCCGTGCCGATCAAGAGATGCTCACCCAGCTCGGCGCCATGTCGGTGGTCGAGCGACGGGCCTTCTGGGAGAAGGAACTGGGCCGCTGCGTGAAGTGCTACGCCTGCCGGGCGGCTTGCCCCATGTGCTACTGCGAGCGCTGCACCATGGACAATAACCGGCCGCAGTGGGTACCGGTGGCCAGCCATGCGCTCGGCAATCTCGAGTACCACGTGGTCCGCGCCATGCACCTGGCCGGTCGCTGCGTGCGCTGCGGTACCTGCGGGGCCGCTTGTCCCCACGGCATTCCCATCCATCTCCTGACCTTCGCCAGCGAGGGCAGCGTGCGCCGGCAATTCGGCCAGCCGGGCGGTGCCAGCTCACGACCCACCTACGCGCTGGCGACTTTCAAACCCGACGACAAAGAAGACTTCATCCGCTAAGGCGAGCAATGGTTGCGACCATGGTTGATCGTTTAACGTTGAGCGATTCCGCAGTCGACGCTCTCGTCGCTGCCCTCATTCGATCGGGCCGGCGCGTGCTCGGCCCCCAGCTGGTGAGGAGCCAGGGGCAAGACCGCATCGACATCGCTCCCCTCGCATCGTTCGCCGACCTGGCTCGCGACGGCCAGGCGGTCGCGTCGGCCAAAGGCGCCGTGTTCCCCAAGGTGGAGCGGCTGCTGCACTACCGCTACGCGGGCAAGAGCATCGAGCTCGCCGACGTCGAGCCCGCTTCACCTCCCACCGTCCTGTTCGGCGTGCGCCCGTGCGAAGCGCGCGCCTTCGCGGCCCTGCAAGCCGTCCTCAATTGGGATAGCGAGGACAAGTTCTTCAGCCACCGGCTAGCCAACACCACCGTGGTCGCCATCAGCTGCACCGAGGCCGACGCGTCCTGCTTCTGCACGTCGGTGGGCTCCCGACCCGACGATGGGCAAGGTAGCGATATCCTGCTCTGCCGACTCGCGCATGGCGGCTATCTCGCAAAGGTCGCTACCTCCCGCGGTCAAGCCCTGGTCGAGCTCGGCCAAGGCGTATTCCAAGCGCTGGCGGCGGAGCCCGAGCTCGCACCCGCGGCGGCGCTTGCGCCCGCCTTCGACGCCAAGACCCTGCCGCAGAAGCTGGCCGCCCACTTCGACCATCCCCTCTGGGTCGAGCAGAGTTTGCGCTGCCTCGGGTGCGGTGCCTGCGCCTTCGTTTGTCCGACCTGCGCATGCTTCAGCATCGAGGACGAAGCCGATTCCCGCCAGGGCCAGCGGCTGCGCACCTGGGACAGCTGCGGCCTGCGCCTCTTCACCTTGCACGCCTCGGGCCACAACCCGCGCGACCGCCAGAGCCAGCGCTGGCGCCAGCGTGTCTATCACAAATTCGCCTACTACCCCGACCGCTTCCAGACCCTGGGCTGCGTCGGCTGCGGCAAGTGCTCGCGCGCCTGCCCGGTCGACATGAACCTGAAGCAGCACCTGGCCGAAGCCGCCCGGACACTGCCCTAGGCTCGCGAGGCTCGCCATGGCAACGACCACCCCCAATAGCTACAAGCCCTATCTGATGCGCATCGCCGCCATCACCAAGGAAGCGCCCGGCGTGCGCACCTTCCGCTTGGAATTCGCCGATGCCGGCGAAGGCACCGCCTTCCGCTTTGCCACCGGGCAGTTCGGGCTCTATAGTGCCTTCGGCGAAGGCGAGAGCACCTTCTGCATCGCCTCGTCGCCGACGCGCAAGGGCTACATCGAGTGCACCTTCCGCGAGACCGGGCGAGTCACCGCCAGCCTCGCCGACAAGGACGTGGGCGACATCATCGGTTTCCGTGGCCCCTACGGCAACGTCTTCCCCCTCGAGCGCTGGCAAGGCAAGCACCTCATCTTCATAGCGGGCGGCATCGCCCTCCCCCCTCTGCGCAGCGTGATCTGGAACTGCCTCGACCTACGCGAGCGGTTCGCGACCATGACCGTGGTCTATGGAGCGCGCACCGTCAACGACCTGGTGTACAAGCACGAGCTCGCCGATTGGGGCAAGCGTCCCGACATGAAGCTGGTGGTGACGGTCGATCCCGGAGGCGACGAGCCGGGGTGGACCGGCAAGGTGGGGTTCGTGCCCCACATCGTGGAGCAGCTCGCGCCCACAGCCGCCAACACGGTGGCCATCGTGTGCGGGCCGCCCATCATGATCAAGCTGACCTTGCCCGTGCTGGCCAAGCTCGGCTTCGGGAAAACCGAGATTTACACCACCCTGGAAAATCGTATGAAGTGCGGCCTCGGCAAATGCGGCAGGTGCAACACCGGGCGCAGCTTCGTGTGCAAGGACGGCCCGGTGTATACACTGGCCGACCTGGAAAGACTGCCGGCGGAGTACTGAGAGCTACCAGCCTACGGTGGGCGGCTCAAGAGCTGGACCCGGCAGCTCGCATGGCCTCGAGCCGTCTTGGATCGAGCTACCTGAGATAGCGCGCCCGGAATTCCTGGTTGATCTCCGCGATCTCTTTCAGCCCGTCGATATAGGGCTGGTACATCTCGATCGGGTCAGGTCCGCCGTAGACCCCGCACGAGCTGCAATTTTCGCAACTGCCGCTGCCACAGGCCACCGCATCGCGCACCAGCTTTTCGCGTTGCTCCCGCGTGGTGTTCTTGATCAGGTACTGCCCGAGCATGGCTTTCTTCTCCTAGTCCCTGAGCTTACTACGGCTCCTAGCCCCTGAGCTTACTACGGCCGGCTGTGCAAGCCGGCAATGGCTTCCAGCACGGGGACCAGCTTGGCTCGGTCGGCCGCCAGGAAGCCACGCACCAGCGCGACCGCCCGGTCCTCGTAGGCCGAGGGTTCCTCGGGCAGAATCCTGCACAACAGGTCTACGGGCGAGCAGGCCAGGGCCTTGGCGAGCAGGGCGAAGAGGGCCAGGCTAGGCACCTGGCGGCCGCGCTCGATCTTGCCGATCGTGGTGACGTGGATGCCGGCGCGTTCCGCCAGCTCTTCCTGCGTCAACCGATGCGCTCCCCGCTCGGCTGCAATGACCGCCGATAGTCGCTCGCGAATCATGGCCTCCAGCGCCAGCTGGGCCGGGCCGGGCTGAAAACCGCCTCTCGGGTGCCTCTTGGGTGCCTTGTGCCCGGCCATCTGATTGTCACGCTAGGAAGCTCTTCGTCTTGCAACCAGAGCCGAATGGCTGTAGTACCATGACGAAAGGCTTGGCCCACGCGCACGCGCGCCTGAACACGAGCGGGTGGTCCCAGCGCCCTAAAGGAGAGGCAACTCCGGAGCAAAAGTCCACCGCGGGCCCGTGGCAAGAGAGATGCCACGAGGCGCCGTAGATTGAGAGCCAACGCGCCCCCCCGCCCCACCGCGGCAAACTCGCGTTGGCTCGATGGCCCGCGTTCCCAGGCGCAGCTGGCCTGGGGACGCGGGCTCCTTAGCGCCGAGGGTTACCGACGTGGCCAAGCTTCTTCGTGGTGAAATCCGCCAGCCGAAGTAAAATTGGGTCGCGGGCATGAAGAACGGCGAGCGGGACAAACACGACGGGGTGCTAGGGGTCGCGCGTGACACGGCGGACGCGCTGGCGAAGCTCACGCTGCAGCACCTGCGGCTCGCGCGCCTAGAAATCCGCGCCGACTTGCGGGCCATGGGGACAAAGGCTAGCCTCATCGCCGGGTTAGCCGCGCTGGCCATCGTCGGCTACGGCCTGGCCATGGCAGGGCTTGCTTGTGTCATGGGTGGCAGCTCGCCCGCCGGTGTACCGCTTCTCCTCATAGGTACGGCGCACGTGCTGGTAGCCGGGGCCGGCATGATCATAGCGCTGGCACGACTGCGCCGCTGGCGGCCGATGAACTTGACCGCCGACGAGGTCAGCCGGACCTTGATACCGCTAGGGATTGGCAGTACCGCGCCCGGCGTACCGCATAGCGACATCGAGCAAGCGGCAGCGCGCGGGAGGACAGCGCGAGAGGATAACAATGGTAGTCGATGACAAGCCCGATGGCCTGGATCCGGAGATCGTGCGCGCCGAGGCGGAGATCGAGCGCGCGCGGGAATCGGTGGCCGAGTCACTGTCGGCCTTGCAACGCGAGATTTCGCGCACGCTCGACTGGCGCGGCTGGATTAGGCGACGGCCGATCATCGCGGTGGCGGCGGCGTTTGCCGTGGGTGCCCTACTGGGCAGCGCTGGCGCTTCCCGCCGCAAACGCAGATGACAACGAGAGGAGACGAGCATGGAAGCCAACGCTCAGGAACATAACGGAAACCCGGCCGGTGCGACGGAGAACGAAGGACTGGCGGACTGCATCCCGCAGTTGCGGGAGCTCAAGCAACGCCTGCAAGCGTTCGACCAGCGGATGAGGAAGCTCATCAAAGAGCGTCCCGCGGCCTGCCTCGTCGGCGCCATGGCGCTCGGCTACCTGGTCGCGCGCATCGCGCGTAGGAGCCGGCGATGAAGAAGGCCACTGACAACATCGTATGCGCGGTCAAGGACGTCCTCGCCGACGTCATCGACATCCAGGACCGCGTCGATCGCAATCCCTATGGCGTGGCGGCCGCGGCCTTCGGAGTTGGCTTCGTGCTGGGGGGCGGCCTCTTTTCGCAGCTATCCGCGAGAGTCTTGGGCGCTGTGCTGCGCGCCGGTTTACTGGCCGCCCTGCCGCGCTTGGAACAGGAGCTTGGGTGTGCATGCCGAGAGGCCAAAGCGGCCGATTCGGCGGTTGGTAAAGGAGAATGACATGAAACTGCAAGACTTGCGCGACATGGACAAGGATGACTTGTTGGGCCTTCTGGGTCTCCAGACCAAGCGAACCTTCACCACCGAGATCCTCGGGACCCTGGGCACCTTCGGCATCGGCCTGCTGGTCGGGGCCGGGGTGGCGCTCCTGCTCGCCCCCAAGCCCGGACGGGAGCTGCGCGACGACCTGCGCGCCAAGATACAACGGGGAAAAGGCGACGCCGAGGCCAGACCCTAGCACTGCCACTGCAAGCTCTAGCGTAAGGGCAGCACAAAGATGGCTCCAGGGCCCGGCTTGTCCGGCCCATAGGGAGCCGAGGCGGTGGGGGGCGAACCCTCACCCGCTTAGGCCCCCCGCGCGATCAGCCGGTAGCCTCCTGGCTACGGGCTGTAGGCCACTGGATGCAGCAGATAGCCCGTCCTCACGCGTGGCCTCACGCCGGCAACCGGTCGCTCACCCGAGCAGCTTGCCGAGAATTTCGTTCACTACCCGCGGATCCGCCTTGCCGCCCGTCTCCTTCATCACCTTGCCCACAAAAAAGCCGAGCAGCTTGAGGTTGCCCGCGCGATAGCGCGCGACCTCGTCGGGGCTGGCCGCGAGCGCCCGCGCGCAAGCTTGCTCGAGGGCGGGCCGATCGGACAGAACGGCCACAGCCTCGGTGGCCACGATATCGGCAGCGCTCCGCCTTTCCTGCCACATACGCGCGAATACCTCCTTGCCCATCTTGCCCGACAGCGTGCCCTGCTCCACCAGCACCACCAGCTCGGCCAGTGCTGCCGGCGGAACGGGAATGGCCGGGTCCATGAGCTGGCGCGTATCCTCGACGCGAGCGAGGACTTCGTTTATGAGCCAGTTGGCGATCTTCTTCTTTGCCTCGGGCGCCACCGCCCGGGCTTGGTCGAAGTAATCCCCGATCGCCCGCTCGGCGACCAGGACCGCAGTATCTTGCGCCGGCAGCCCCATGTCCGTGTAGCGGGCGTAGCGCGCTTCGGGCAGCTCGGGCAAGGCATTGCGCGCCTGCTCCTGCCAAGCCTCGTCGACCGCCACCGGGGGCAGATCGGGCTCGGGGAAGTAGCGGTAGTCGTGCGCCTGCTCCTTCGAACGCATGGCCGCCGAGACACCGCGGTCGGGATCCCACAGCCGGGTCTCCTGGGTGATGACCTCGCCGCGATCGAGGAGCAACGCCTGACGGGTGATCTCGTGCTCGATCGCGTCGCGGACATGCTTGAACGAGTTGATGTTCTTGAGCTCGGTCTTCGTCCCCAGCTCGCTGGCCTCGCTGCGCCTTAGGGATACGTTGGCGTCGCAGCGCAAAGACCCCTCTTCCATGTTGCCATCGCTGATGCCCAGATAGCGCACCAGGGTACGAATCGCGCGCACGTACTCGGCGGCCTCCTCGGCCGAGCGCAGGTCAGGCTCGCTCACGATCTCGCACAGCGGGACCCCGGCCCGGTTGAAGTCGACGAAGCTCACTCCACTCGGGTCGTGGACGTTCTTGCCCGCGTCGTCTTCCATGTGGATGCGGGTGAGCCGCACCTGGTGGGGCTTGCCATGCAGGCGGAAGCTTACCCTACCCCCTTCGCACAGGGGCTCGTCGTACTGCGAGATCTGAAAGCCCTTGGGCAAGTCGGGATAGAAGTAGTGCTTGCGCGCGAAGCGGCAGCGCGACCGAATGCGCGAGCCACAGGCCAACCCCAGCCGCACAGCGGCATCGACGGCCTCGCGGTTGAGCACCGGCAATGCGCCCGGCAGCCCCAGGCACGTCGGATCGGTGTATTGGTTGGGCTCGCCGCCGAAAGCCGCCGCGGACGAGGAAAAGATCTTCGTCCGCGTGGCCAATTGGACGTGGACCTCGAGCCCGATGACAGCTTGGTAATGTTCCCTGCTCATAGTCCCCTCACGACGGTCATCACCGCGACCCTCACGACGGATCCCGCGGCAGCCGGGTGTGCCAATCGGTACGGCCCTGGTAGGCACCCGCCACACGAAATACGGCTTCCTCGCCCAACGGCGGCCCGATGGATTGCAGACCGATGGGCAGCCCTGCCGCAGTGAAGCCACAACATTGCGATAGCGCCGGCACACCGGCCAGGGGTGGGGCCACGGTGTAGATGTCGGCCAGGTACATCTGCAGGGGATCCTGCGCCCGCTCGCCTAGCTTGAATGCAGGGATGGGCGAAGTGGGGGTGACCAGCACGTCACATTGGGCAAAGGCAGCGGTGAAATCGTCCGCGATCAGGCGCCGGGCGCGCAGGGCTTTGCCGTAGTAGGCCTCGTAGTAGCCGGCCCGCAAGACGTAGGTGCCGAGCATGATGCGGCGCTTGGGCTCGGCACCAAAACCTTCCCCCCGGGTCTTGGCGTAGAGCTCTTCCAGCGAGGCCGCCGACGCGGTGCGATGGCCAAAGCGAATGCCATCGTAGCGGGCCAGGTTAGACGACGCCTCGGCGGTGCATATAAGGTAGTAGGTCGCGATCGCATACTGAGTGTGGGGGAGCGACACCGGTACGATGCTGGCGCCCGCGCGGCCGAGCTCGGCCAGCGCCAGGTTGACGGCGTTTTCGACCTCGCTGTCCATCCCGGCCTGGAAGTACTCTTTGGGCACCCCGATGCGCATACCCGTTATCCCAGCCGTACAAGCGGCCCGGTAGCGACCCACCGGGCGAGGAATGGAAGTGCTGTCCATGGGGTCGTGCCCGGCGATGACCTCGAGCAGGGCGGCTGCGTCCTCCACCGTGCGGCCGAATGGCCCTGGGTGATCGAGCGACGAAGCGAAGGCGATGACACCGTAGCGCGACACTCTCCCATAGGTGGGCTTGATCCCGACGATGCCGCAGAACGATGCCGGTTGGCGAATCGAGCCCCCGGTGTCGGTCCCCAGCGCCCCAGCGCAGAGCGAGGCAGCCACGGCGGCGGCCGAGCCACCCGACGATCCGCCCGGCACGCGATCGAGGTTCCAGGGGTTGTGCACGGGATAGTAGGCGCTGTTTTCGTTCGAGGAGCCCATGGCGAACTCGTCCATGTTGAGCTTGCCCAGCCGAATGGCGCCTGCCGCCGCCAAGCGAGCCGAGGCCGTCGACTCGTAGGGCGGGATGAAACCCTTCAGGATCTTCGAGCCGGCCGTGGTTTCGAGGCCCCGAGTGACGAAGATGTCTTTGAGCCCCACTGGCACCCCCGCCAGCGGCCCGACATTTTCACCCGCGGCGAGCCGCTTGTCGATTGCATCGGCCGTCTTGCGGGCGCCCTCCCCGTCCACGAGCAAGAAGCATCCCAGCTTCTTGTCCAGCTGAGCGATGCGCTCGAGATAGGTTTCGACCAGATCGCGCGCCGACCATTTGCCGGCCGCCGTGCCCGCGGCCAGCTCGGTCAGCGCGGCGCCGCGCAGATCGGGAGCTGGCATCAGGCACCTCCCGGTCCGGGCAGAATACGAGGCACCTCGAACGAGCTCGCATGACGACGAGGGGCATTTTGCAAAGCCTCGGCGATGGACAGAGATGCTCCCACCTCGTCCGGGCGGACCGGGCAGTCGAAAGGAACTGCATGAGTCATGGGCAAGACCTGCGCGGCGTCGAGACCCTTCACGGTATCGATGTAGCCCAAAATACCGTCGAGCTCGTGGGTGAGCCGTTCGATTTCGGCCGGGTCGAGCCGCAAGCGCGCCAGGACGGCTATCTCGCGCACCTCGTCAGCAGTGATGCGTGTCATTTGCACCCTGTTGTACCACTCTTGAGCTACTGAGCTCTGGAACTCTTGACTCTTGCACCCGGGCATTCTCGAGCTCCGGATGCTTCGATTTTTCGGCTCTAGCATTCCGGCTGCGACCGATTCGGCCGGGCGCAACGCGCTAACGAGCAGACAACGAGCAGCACGCGAAAAGAGGAGCGCAAATGTCACCCGAGAAGCTCTTCGTTGCCGCTAGCCTGACGCGGTGAATATGCATATAATGATGGGCCGGATTTGGGAATGTCCTGGTTCATACACCCGATAGGTCAGCGCGTCATGGGCTCACGTGGCCGGCCTTGCCGTGCATTGCTCCCATTGCTCACAGGCAGCGTCATCCTCGCCGCCATGGGCTGCGAATCAGCGAGCCACGGCAAAGACAATCTGCCAGCGTCGAGCCAGCGTTTGTCCCAGGTCTCGGTTCGGCTGGATCTGCCCAGCGGAGGCGCCCCGTCGCTGTCCGTGCTGGCATTTCGGGCCGAGGCTATCGACGTGGCCGCCTCCGACGTGCTGGGGGCGGTAGATCCTTTGGTCGCGCCCCCACCTGAGTCGGCGTGCGAGCTGCGCGACGTCACCGGCACGGCGCGCATGCTCAGAGCGCAAGGCGGCGTGCTCAATTTGGAGGAGCTGGGTGGGGTATCGCTGCAGGCCGGCAATCAGCAACCGCTCCATCCCGCCCCGCGGGTCTATCCTCCGCTGGCCGACGTGGTCAGCGGGGTAATAGCCGAGGCCGGTCCGTTGGACCTGCCCGAGGCTCCGCCGTCGGTCGCGCTACAGGTGCCCGGCCCAGGCGCCGGCGCCAGTCTCACGCTCGAGCTGCCCCGGAGCCTCTCCGTCGCCGACGGCACCAACCGGTTGCTCGACTTGGAAACTCACCTGGACGCGAGCCAAGACCTCGTGTTGCGGGTTGCTGGACCGCCCAAGACTTTCCTCGAGATTAGGCCCTTTGGCGCGCCGTCTGCAATCGCGTGCGCCACCACGGCGGATGGCTGGGTGGTCGTGCCCAGCGACCTACTGGCCAAGCTGGTGGCTAGCGCAGGCCGCGCCCCGGTCTCGTTCGAAGCGGTTTGGCGCGAGAGTCGAGTGGTTTCCGCGGGAGGCGAGCTGGTCCGGGTGGCGTACGAGGCACGATCGTCAGCGGTATTGGAACTGCGTCCGTGAGCCAAGTGCCGCAGCCGCGCAAGGTGCGGCGCTACCGTCGAAGGAGCGCTCTCCTCCCGGTAGTGGTGCGGGCTCCCGGCAACAGGTTTCAGGCCGAGGTGCGCCTAGACACGGTCGACCTGTCGGAGGGAGGGCTGTTCCTGCGCTCCGATCTGTTGTTCGAAGTGGGCGACGATCTGAGTATCGAAATTCCACTCGGCCACGGCGAGGTGACCGTGGCGCGGGGACGCGTGGCCTGGGTTACCCGGGGCGGCGACGGCAAAGCTAGCGCCGGCATGGGTATAGAATTCGCTCGTCTGTCAGAAAACGACCGGCACGCCCTGGCGGAATGCTTGCGTGCTCTGGCCCCGAGCGAGCCCAGCAAAGCCTGAGCACCGAGCGCAATGGGCACAACATGATGATAATAGTTCGCGTGAGCGCGGGCGGGCTTTGCCCGACTGCGCTCTCCGCGGGAGATCTAAAGGACCCTACCAGGGTCCTTTTCACGACCCGCGTGAGCGCGGGCGGGCTTTGCCCGACTGCGCTCTCCGCG